>ENA-OQIR01000007-OQIR01000007.1-human-gut-metagenome-genome-assembly--contig:-NODE-7-length-83813-cov-4.559986_pt1 | contig 83813 bp, 94 predicted proteins | sample MGYA00242580_ERZ504745 | MGnify/ENA primary metagenome ERZ504745 (study PRJEB26092, sample SAMD00036214) | human gut metagenome | host: Homo sapiens | study: EMG produced TPA metagenomics assembly of the...
ACGATCCCTGCAAATGCATAGAAAGAGAAATAATTTCCCAGGCTGATTTTTGAAATGGTAACAACTGCTCCTTATTTATGGAAGAAAAACATAAATTCTTCATGGTAGGAAGGAACTGGTGTTGGGGAAATAATTCCTCTCCGTCGCAGTGCGATCCTGCCCGGAGGGCTTTTTTATGTTATAGGAACATTACAGAGTAATTTCCTATAACATAAACGTCTCCTCAGATTATCTGAGAAGACGAGTATTACCCGTGTTACCACTTCTGTTCGTTTCCGGGCTCGCGCGGGGAAACCTTGGGAGGTACATTGTGATACCTCTACGCTGTAACAGGCGTGCCTGTCGCTGCCTAAAGCTGTTGGCTCTCAGCAGTGCCTCTCGGAAGCCATCTTCGACCTGCTCCTTGCATATCCCTCTCAGCCTTTGAATCTGTGATATGTGATCCATGGGGATTTCTCTGTAATACGGTCTGCGGATCTACTCTCTTCTTCAATGAGTTTGTGTTATTTCATGACAGCACTCCGCTCTGTGATCGTGGAACGCTGTTAGCTATAGGAAATAGTTATTTCCTGTTATAGGGAAAATATAGCACATTTTGGTGGGTTTGTAAACCCACATCGTTACTGTTCACTCCGTTCACAGTAACGTAGCCAAAATTCATTCCAGATTGCCTGCGGCAATGGAATTTTGGCTTGTATGTCTCGGGATTTTGGCATATTCAGTTTCCATCACCCATGGACTGGCAGGCAACAGTTTCTCAGCTTTTGGACAGGCTTTTCCCGATTTCCATAATCTGCTCATAGCACTGCCTGAAAAACATCCTGTATCCTTCACAGAAATAGTTTTTATAAAGTCCGGTATCAGGCTGAAAATCCCGATTGCGCTGGCAGCCTCCCCTGCAGAGTCGGAAATACTTACAGAAGCGGCACTCTTCATCCAATTTCCAGGATTGCTCGATGAACTGAATCTCGCTCCTTCTCTGGTTAATGTCGTCCAGGCGGTCAGTGTTAAAATTCCCCAGACGGTACTTATCCATCATATAAAAATCGCATGGATACACACTTCCGTCTGCCTCTACCACATTCTGAATTCCACAGACTCCTCTCTGTTCACAGGATTCCGCCATGTACCTGCCGCAAGACCGACATAATTTTCAAACTGCCGGATAAAAGGCTGTTTTCCACGCCTCAAATCCTTGTACCACAGCCAGAATAAATCTGTCAGAAACTGTCCATATACCTCTGGCGAAAGGGAATACGGGGTTTTCCCATGTTCTTCTCCAAAGGGATCCAGACAGGCAATATATTGTTGATAATACCATCCCCGCCTTTGATAAGTGCCATATATTTCCCGAATATTCTCCGCGATTTTTGGCGTGACAACGGTTAGAATATTATAATCCACCCCATACTCATCCATCAGCATCGCCGTCTGATTGACACGGGCAAAGGTGCCGCTCCCGGAATGTGTGTGCCGCATAGAGTTATGGATTTCTTCCGTTCCGTCCACCGACAGGCCAATCAGGAAATGATTGTCTTTGAAAAACTGGCACCATTCTTCTGTAATTGCATAACCATTGGTCTGAAGCGCATTCTGTACCTGTACATGATTCCTGTTGTACTGGTTCTGAAATTCAATTGCTTTTTTGAAAAAACCAACTCCGCGCAGGGTTGGCTCACCGCCCTGATAAGTATAGCTTATCATGCCCTCTGCCCGCAGCATCGTTTTCCGTATTATGTTTTTCAGCGTTTGTTCACTCATGTACCCGAAAGATTCTTGTGTACGTTTCTGTGCTTCATCACAGTAGAAACAATAGTCGCAGGACATGTTGCACATACTGGAAGATGGTTTCATTAAAACACTTATTGCTGGCATTTTACCTCTCCTTTATCTATAATTACTCTGTTTGTTTACCCCCAGTGGATAAAAGGCAACACACCACCGAAGGTATCTATGGTCGTTCTTTCTTTGTATCTATGATTGTTCCGTATGTAAAATCATAGCACATTTTCTTTTTTCAGTTCCAGTACAGTTTTCCTCTTCACTGTGTCCTCGGCATTCGTATCTCTATGACAGTGTCCTGAAGGATATTGTACATGGTAAAAACCAGCGTGATGCCTGATTTTTCTCAATTCATTGTCCCCTCCAGCTTGTTCACAAGCAACTTATCATCCATGATTACCATACGAATGTCCATGGTTATCACCCTCCTGCAGTTTCGGCTATCGCTTTTATTCTTTGTCTTATTTTATAGAATCATGTCAGTTTTCACTGAGTGTATTCATCCCGAAACCAAAATCGCGGTATTTTCATATACTGTAACATACGCAAAATTATCTGTCTATTCAAAACCCGACTTATCATTATCAATTATACGTCATGCCATACATTTACATCGTTTATATATAACAGTTTTACAACAAAGGATGCTGCGCCCTTCTCGGTATCCCCGGTAAGATTATGCAGCACAATCATACTTCCGCAGATTCATAATCTTTTCCATATTTTCGGCATAAGTCAATAAAGGACTTCATTTGTTCTGTAAAATATTTCCGCTTATAATAAATCACATTCAGATTTCTTTTTAGCGGTTTTTTGAATGGTAACAGACATACATGATTCTCTTCCATATCTTTTTTTACTAAAAGGTAAGGAAGTACGGCAACGCCAAGACCGACAGACACCGCTTTTACAATAGCCTGTGTACTTGTGCTCTCCCAGACAGGATGAACTGTTATATTTTTCAGTTCAAAACCGGCATCCAGGATTTCCCGTCCCGCACTTCCTTTTTCCCGCATGAGAAAAGGATACGCTGACACTTCTTCCAAAGTAACCCATTTTTTATCAGCTAATGGATGCGTAACAGGAACAATCGCACATAAATGGTCTGTCATAAATGGAATTGCCATGATATCAGCGTATTCGGGCTGGTTTTCAATCAAAGCAATGTCAATCTTATTCTCTAAAACAAGTTGTTCAATAGCAGCAGACTGTTTGATAATAACAGTAATTTTTAGCATTGGATAAATTTCCTGATATTGTTTAAGCATTAGCGGGAGAATATGAGTGCCAATCGTAATGCTTGCACCGATACGGAGTGTTCCGCAATGATCCCAATCTTTAATTTTCTGTTCCATTTCATCAAACAACTCTATAATATGCAGTGCATATCTGTAAAGTTCATTCCCCGCTCCGGTCGGACTGATGTGCCGCCCAATCCGCTCAAAGAAACGGGTCCCATAATATTCCTCCATCTCTTTTATGGCAAGGCTGACGGACGGCTGAGCGAGATGCAGAACATCAGCAGCCTTTGTAATACTGTTGTGTTCATATACAGAGACGAATATTTTCATATATCTGAGCGTCATAATATCCCTTCTTCCAATCCATAATAAAACAGTTATCTATTTCATAGAATAATAATATTTTACATATGTGTCAAGAGCGGATATACTGGTATGCGAAGGAGGAAAAATCATGGAAAATAAAAAGAACGTATTATGGAAGCTATTCATATCAGCTTTATATTTAAGTGCCTTTACATTTGGCGGCGGATATGTAATTGTTACATTGATGAAAAAAAAATTTGTGGATGATTATCACTGGATTGAAGAGAATGAGATGTTGGATTTGGTTGCAATCGCGCAGTCATCGCCGGGACCAATCGCAGTAAATGGCGCAATTGTAGTTGGTATAAGCTTGCCGGAATGCCTGGAGTACTGGTGGCAATCATTGGAACAATTATTCCACCGTTTTTGATTATATCTGTGATTTCGGTTTGTTACAATGCTTTCCGCAGCAATTATTTTGTGAGCCAGATGTTGGAAGGTATGCAGGCTGGCGTTGGCGCGGTTATCGCATCTGTGACTTATGAAATGGGAGCCGGTATCGTTCAGGATAAGAATGGCATATCCACAGTGATCATGGTTGGTGCATTTATTGCCTCCTGTATCTTTGAAGTAAATGTAGTCTATGTTGTTATCGTTTGCGGACTAATCGGAGTAATCCGGACATGTATTGCAAAGAGGAGGAAAAATAAATGATTTATCTGCAATTGTTTTTGAGTTTTTTACAGATTGGTCTATTCAGTTTTGGCGGCGGATATGCGGCAATGCCATTGGTTCAGGGGCAGGTGGTTACAGCACATGGGTGGCTCAGCATGTCTGAATTTACAGATCTTATCACCATTTCCCAGATGACACCAGGTCCGATTGCAGTCAATTCAGCAACTTTCGTTGGAATTAAGATTGCCGGGATTCCGGGAGCTTTGATTGCGACTCTTGGATGCATTTTGCCATCTTGCATCATTGTTACGGTAATTGCAAAGTTATATCTGAAATATAGAGAGATGGATATGCTACAGGGAGTCCTGAATTCTCTGAGGCCTGCTGTTGTTGCGATGATTGCATCTGCCGGAATTTCCATTTTGATTACAGCATTTTGGGGAAGTTCCGCATCAATTGCATTGGCAGGAACGAAATGGAGCCTTGTAGTGATATTTGCTATCTGTGTCGTATTACTTCAGAAAGTGAAAATGAACCCTATCTGGGTTATGGTGGCGGCAGGAGTTATGAAAGTGGCAATATCATTCCTTGGAGGATGATATCCCACAGCCGACAGCGGGCATCACTGTTTCCTGTCCACTAGGGGGAAATAAATCCATTATTTATCAGGCCACCACTTTGGAGTATTAGATGTAAGCAGAGACTGCTGGAATTCTTTAGGAGGAATTCCGGCAGTCTTTTTGAATACCCGGCTAAAATAAAGCGGATCGGAGAAACCCACCATGGATGCAATATCTGACAGTTTCATCGCATTTGTTGCAATTAGCTCCTTTGCTTTTTCTACCCGAAGTTCATTTAGATAACGCATCGGTGCAACCCCAATACGTTTCTTGAATATGTGGGAAAAATACCCGACACTTAATTTGCAATATTCTGCCATTGATGCAACATTCCAGTTATCTTTATACCGTTGATTAAGCTGCATGATCAGCCGGTCAATAGAGAAGTCATTTCCTAACGGAGAGAGAATCTGTTGATGGTAACGCGCGATGACGGCAAGTATTTGTAAAAAATTACATAGAACAACATCCTCAAAAAATGGTTTTTTCAATTGTAGCTCAATAATCGTTTCCTGAAAAAGAGTCTTTAACATAGTATGCTCCCCGATATAACAGTTATGTAGATTGTATTTCTCTATTATATTTTTACAGTTATTCCCGGTGAAATGAATCCAATAGATTTCAGGTGCTCATTTGCATAATAGGAATAGATCTGAGGCTCTTTCGGACGGAAAAGAAGGATATTTCCGGCGCCTAATACTTTTCGTTCATTATTCAGCCAATAGTGACCGGCACCTTTGTAGACATAAATAAGCTGATAATCAACGCGGCCGGCGAAACGGTTCTGAGAATAATCTTTTGTTTTAAAAACCTGCATGCCGCAGCAGTTGACGGATAATGAAACAGAGTCATCAGCAAACCCGGTTACACGTCTTTCATTTCTTAAGTGCCCGGATACATTAATCATAAAAACACCCTCTTCCCTTTAGCCAGACTTTCTCTTTTTAAGGTAAATATAACACGAAAAAGCAGAACTGTCCATGCAAAACACATAAAAAGGTATGGAATAAAGATTTAAAACCACTATACTAAAATGAAGAGATGAGCAGAATAAACCATAGTGCATAAGATTGAAGGAGGATGTAACATGAGAAAACAATTGATATTTCTGATGACAGATACGACCAGAAAAGACATGGTCGGATGCTACGGCAATCCAAAGATGAAAACCCCGAATCTGGACCGTCTGGCTGAAGAAGGAATCCGTTATGAGAATGCGTATACCTGCCAGCCGGTCTGTGGACCGGCAAGAAGTGCAATCTTCACTGGTACATTTCCGCACACGAATGGCATGGTAACAAACAGCATTGCAATGGGGGACAATGTAAAGACGGTAGGACAAAGACTGAGTGATAACGGCATTGCATGCGGTTATATAGGGAAATGGCATCTGGATGGCTCAGATTACTTTGGAAACGGACGCTGCCCGGATGGCTGGGATTCAGATTACTGGTATGATATGAAAACTTACCTGAATGAACTAAGTGATGAAGATAAGGTGAAATCCAGAGATCCAAAGGAGGCTTACAAAGAAGGTTTTTCGGAAGAATTTACCTATGCACACCGCTGCTCGGATCGTGCAATTAAATATCTGGAAGAACATAAGGATGAAGATTTCTTCTTAAGTGTATCTTATGATGAACCTCACGGTCCGTCTCTTTGTCCGGCACCATTTAATCATATGTATGATGGGTTCAGGTTCGACAGTTGTCCGAATTTTCAGGATGACCTTTCTAAGAAACCATTCATGCAGAGACTGTGGTCCGGAAAGAACTTACATGCAGCGGAGGACGAAATCAATAAGCCATCCGATGGATTATCCTTATTCCTTGGATGTAATTCCTTTGCAGATTATGAAATCGGAAGAGTATTGGATAAAATCAAAGAAGTCGCACCGGATGCGATGGTTATCTTCACATCTGACCATGGAGATATGCTCGGAGCGCACAGATTATTTTCCAAAAATGCAGCCGCGTACAGGGAAGTGGCAAATATCCCTCTGATTATCAAAGGCGGCGCAAAGGGCTGCGTGGAAGATGCGATGGCATCCCACATTGATATTGCACCGACAATCATGGATTACTTTGGACTTCCGATTCCGAAATTACTGGAAGGAAAGAGTATGCTGCCGCAGATCTATGAGCCATCCAGGGAAATCAACGATGTGGTATACACAGAATTTACCAGATATGAGCTTGACCACGATGGATTCGGCGGTCTGCAGATTATGAGGCAGTCATGTCCAAACGGTATAAACTGGTTATTCATCTGTTAGACAGTGATGAATTCTATGATTTGGAAAAAGACCCGTATGAGATGAACAACCTGATTGATGATGAAACTTATACAGAAATCAGAAATGAAATGCATGACAGGCTGATTGAACATATGAATAGTACCAGAGATTTGTACAGAGGTTATCAGTGGCGCATGCGTCCATGGAGAAAAGATTTCATACCAAACTGGGAAAACGAAGGCTATACAAGACAGAGAGAGAATGAAGAGTATGAACCAAGACAGTTAGATTATGATACGGGACTTCCAATGGAATCATCCGTCAGGAAAAATGTTAGAGGGATAAGGAGAGAATACGATGGAAGAAAAGAAATATTTAAAATGGTATAATAAAGTAGGCTATGGCTCTGGAGATATTGCCGGTAATGTGGTATTCGCATTCCTGTCATCATTCATTATGATTTATCTGACCAATACGGTAGGGCTGAATGCAGGTGTCATCGGCTCACTGATTGCTGTATCAAAAGTATTGGATGGTATTTCAGATGTTATCTTTGGTTCAATGATTGATAAGACACATACTAAAATGGGTAAGGCAAGACCCTGGATGCTCGGTGCATATTTTGGATGTGCGATCACACTGATTGCAGCATTTTCTGTACCGACAACCATGGGAAGAACATCCCAGTATATTTGGTTCTTTATCACATATTTACTGTTAAATGCAGGGTTTTATACAGCAAACAATATTGCTTACTCTACACTGACCGCTCTAATCACAAAGAATGGAAAAGAACGTGTACAGATGGGATCTATCCGTTTCATGTTTGCATTTGGAACAAGCTTTATCATTCAGACAATTACAGTAGATCTTGTTCAAAAACTGGGGGGCGGAGCTGCCGGATGGAGAACCATCGCAATCATTTACGCTATAATCGGACTGATTTCCAATACGATTACAGTATTTTCTGTAAAGGAATCCAGAGGAAGAACTCAGAGATGGAAACACAGAAAAAGCTGAAGAAAAATACAGCTTAATCGGATCTATTAAAATGCTGATTCATAATAAATATTATCTGGTAATTCTTGTAGTAGATATCCTTCGCCAGACTTATTCTGCAATCATTAACATGGGAATTTTTTATATGACTTATGTACTTGGAAAAGCAGAACTTTTGGGAACCTTCTCAGGTGCAATCAACCTGGCGCTGATTGTAGGACTTGCATTCCTTCCGTCTTTGGTTGCGAAATTCAAAGGGTATTATAAACTGAACTTCTCAGGATATTTAGTAGCCGCTGCAGGACGTGGAATCGTCATTGTTGCAGGTTATATGGGCAATGTACCGTTGATGTTAGCTGGTACTGCAATCGGTGCAATTGGTATGGCTCCATGGCAGGGCAACTTAAATGCGTTAGTTGCAGAATGTTCCGAGCATACATTCCTTCAGTATGGAAAGCGAATCGACGGAACTATGTTCTCATGTACATCCATGGGACTGAAAATCGGCAGCGGACTTGGAACAGCAATTGTAGGCTGGCTGCTTGACTTCGGTGGATTCAACGGAAAACTGGCAGTTCAGTCACAGTCTTGCATCAATATGCTTCACTTTATGTACCTGTGGCTCCCAATGCTGATTAATATTCTCGTCGCTCTTCTTTTGACACAACTGAATGTAGAGAAGGCAAATGAAAAATTAAGGGCACAGAAAGCAATTAAAACAAAATAAATCGAGTAGGAGGCTACCATTAGTTGATTAGTCGACATCTCGTCGAGCAAGTAAAAGGACTCTCACCTCAAACTTCTCACGGAACTTATCCCGAAATATTAATCGAAGCTGCTCTTTTATAGGGAGATGCATGGTATGAGGCGTGGGCTTGGGACTGGGATGGCTGCAAATGGGGTTCCAGTTGATACCGTTGCCCAGGTTTTGGGGCATAAAGAGACGAAAGCTACAAAACAGTATATATCCACAGATTTGCAAAGCTTGCGCTGTTGTACTCTTGATTTCGACTCACTGGGAGGTGGCGTATGATCAATCTCCCTGAGGTTATACAGGAAATGTTGTCCTATAAAGAAAGTCTTGGATTCTCGAGAAAAACTTATGAGAACTACCTGAGTGATTTTAATAAGTATTTTTCCAATTACTCGCAGGACCATGCCATATATTTTTACAGATGATGAATTGCGTAGAGTGTTTGCCGAGAGCGATAAGGAACCGTACTGTAAAACAAACCCATGCCGCCATCTGATTATTCCTGTTATCTACAGGTTAATTTATTTCTGTGTCTCCGACCGAATGAGGGTAGGGAACTGAAACGTTCTGATTTCTGCTATGAGGACAAAACCCTATATATCCGAAAAAACAAGTCTCACAGGGAGCGGCTGATTCCCGTGTCTGCTGGTGTGGCTGATATGTGCCAGCAATATCTGGGAAAAGCTGGACGCCCTGATACCGGAGGTGGAAGATGAAGAATGACTCTCTTTTATTTTACCGCATCGTTAGGGATTTTCTGACTATCTATCTTCCAAAACAGCGCGGTGCAAGCCAGAATACAGCTAAGTCTTACAGGGATACCCTGAACCTTTTCATTGATTATATCAGTGCATCGCAGGGCACGCCATTAGCAGATATAAGCTTTAAATGTATTTCAAGGGAACCTGTAGAGAGTTTTCTTATGTGGCTGGAAACAGACCGCGGTTACAGTGTAAACAGCAGAAACCAGCGGATGTGTGCAGTTAAATCATTTCTCAGATATGCCGCAGAAAAGGATAAGATTCTCATGCCCCTTTTTCTGGATGTGAAAGTCATTCCTAAAAAGAAAGATACTCGTGTGCGGGAAATAGAATTTTTCAGCGAGTCAGCCTTGAAAGCCATCCTGGAGCAGCCTGACCGGAATAAGAAAAACGGGCAGAGAGACCTTTTCTTTATGATACTTATGTATGATACCGGTGCAAGGGCACAGGAGATACTTGACTTACGGCTTTGCAATATCCATATGGATGGAAAAAATCCTTATGTTGTTATAACAGGCAAGGGTGCTAAAACAAGAAATGTTCCAATCATGGAAAAAACGTGTAAACACCTGAAATCCTACCTTCATAGATTCCATATAGAAGATAATCCAGAAGAATATCTTTTTTATATAGAACGCAAAGGAATACGGTCACAAATGTCAATTGATAACGTAGAGAAATTTGTTGCACGTTATGGAAAAAAAGCACAGGAGACTTCAACAGATGTGCCAGAGCATCTATATCCCCATATGTGGAGACATTCACGTGCGATGCATTTGTATAGGAATGGTATGCCACTCCCATTGGTGGCCGAATGGCTTGGACATGCAAAAATGGATACGACAAGGCGTTTTATGCAAATGCTGATACAACGATGAAAAAAGAGGCTATCGAAAAGGCAACATCAGACTTTGATCCTCTCTTCTCCAATGAATATGATATTGACTGGGAAGATGATGAAGATCTTCTGAAAAAACTTTATGGCTTAAAGTAGTTATTATCCCGACTTTTTACTTTAGTATCTTTTAAAATACGGCATTTCAGATGTTTTATCGGAATAAATAGAAAGTCGGGATAAGTTCTGAGAGGGACTTAGGGGGAAGTTCCCTAGATCTACTTACTTCATCGTCACAGGCGAAAGCAGAGAGCTTTTGGAAGCAGGTGTCCTCCCGATTATCCGGGAATTTTTATCAGAGAGAGGGTTTGAACTGTCAGAAGAAAAGACAGTGATTCCCCATATCGAAGATGGTTTTGATTGACCGCTGAGGAACACACAGCCTTTACGCAGTATCTGCATCTGGTGCGTCAGAGGGATGATATGGAGCGACAGCAGATTTACTTCCGTGGTCATACAGATGCGGTGGCATATCTCAGAAAAATCAAGGCGATTTGACAGTGGCGACTTAGAATAACTTTGTGCGCTTCTTAGAGGCTCTGTAAAATAGCTGGATTATAAACAGATTTCCATGAACGACCTTGACTTCCTAGTAAATGAATGTATAATATAAACAAGTTTATCATAAACTAATTTATCATAAGGAGGATTAGATATGAAATTCATAGGTCGGAAAATGGAGCTGGAAAAGTTGAATGCAGAATACGAGCGCGATGGCGGCTTCGTTGTTATTTACGGTCGACGTCGAGTAGGAAAGACAACATTGATCAAAGAGTTCTTGAAAAAGAAAACAGCCTTCTACTTCCTTGCAACAGAAGAATTGGAATCTCAAAGCATGAAACGTTTAGCGGGCGTTGTTGCCCGTATGACGAAAAACAGCCTTTTACAGAAAGCTGTATTTACAGATTGGCTTGATTTGTTTCAGGTTATTGCTGATTATGAGCCTGACAAGAAAAAAGTGCTGGTCATTGACGAGTTTCCGTATCTTGTGAAGACTAACCCAGCGTTCCCATCTATTTTGCAGAATGCATGGGATGAGATTCTGAAGGACAGCAATGTGATGCTGATTTTGTCTGGATCTCTCATTGGTATGATGCAGAAACATGCGCTGTCGTATGATAGTCCTTTATATGGACGTAGAACAGCGCAGATGCGATTGGCTCCATTGCCATTTACAGATGTTTATGATGCGCTTGCACTGCCTTTTGATAAAGCAGTAGAACAATACGCTGTGACAGGTGGGGTTCCAAAGTATCTTGAGTTTTTTGAAGATGGGCGTGATTTGGTCGATCAATTAAAGGATGTTGTTTTATCGAAAAGTGGCTTTTTGTATGAGGAACCATTTTTCTTGCTGAAAAGTGAATCCATGACCGCAGTGAACTATTTTTCTATTATAAAAGCGATAGCAGACGGAAACCACAAGTTAGGCAAAATTGCTGGTGCACTAGGGCAGGAAACGCAGGCATTAACACCGTATTTATCGACACTTGCGGATTTGGGGTTCATTGAAAAGAGAACTCCGGTAACAAAGAAAAATCCGGAAAAATCCAGAAAAGGCTTGTATTTTATCGCAGACAATTTCATACGTTTCTGGTTTCGGTATGTTTACCCCTATAAAGGTGAGTTGGAACTGGACAATATGCAAATTGTTTTGGATGAGATTCGAAAAGACTTTATTGAGAAATTCGTGGCATTTGCATATGAGGACATCTGTAAGGATATATTTGCAAGTGTATGCAAACAAGGAGAAATTCCGTTTGTTCCGTCCCGTATCGGTTCTTATTGGTTGAATGATTATGACGGTGATACAGAGATTGATGTAATGGCAATAGACAATCAAAACAAGAGGATATTTGCCGGAGAGTGTAAGTATCATGTCAAACCAGTGGATGCTCCCGTATATTTCTCACTGAAAGAGAAAGTTGATGGTGCAGCTGAAATTCGTAAAGCATATCCTGGGTATGATGTTATCTTCGGCCTGTTCAGCAAAAGCGGTTTTACGCAGCGTATGCTTGATATTGCAAAAGAAAACGCCAGTATCGTCCTGATTAATGAGGAGCATTTGGTGTAATTATTTGCTCCAGGAAAAGCGTACATCGTTAAGCGTTTCTACTGCTGTTTTAACGTTATCTCTTCATGATACGAAAATAGTATAAACAAACTTATCATAAATAAATTTATCACATAGCCGATTGATTTTCTTCGGAGAATCAGTCGGCTATTTCTATATCAGGAGCCCAAACTATAACAATTCCATAAAATAATATTTTTATATCTTGACAATTTCCATCCACTATTGTATAGTGTCAATATCAGTAATGATTATTGTTATTAAATAAATCATAACTGCAACTGTACTGAACAGTTATTATAAATCATTTGCGAGTAAACAGTGAAGGGAGGAATACCATGGCGACACTGAAATACAGCCGTCAGCGGGAATCGATTAAAGAGTTTCTAAGAACCAGAAAAGATCATCCTACTGCCGATGTGGTATATGAGAATATGAAACTCATCTATCCGAATATCAGCCTCGGTACGGTATATCGCAACTTATCTCTGCTGGCTGATCTGGGAGAGATCAAGAAACTTCCTCTTTCGCCGGAGCGGATCACTTTGATGGGCGAACCGAGAGACACTGTCACTTCATGTGTACCAGATGTGAACGAATCATTGATCTGGAAAGCGAAGGGATCCATCACATTATGGAGCTTGCAGGTGAGAACTTCGGAGGAAAGATTACTGATTACAGTGCCAGATTCTTCGGCCTGTGTGAGGACTGCCTGAAAGAGGCAGAAGGCAACTCTGATAGTTCAAAGTAGTTTTTACTTACATCATTGGTGTCCAAATTGGGAATAACAACTAATGATAAAAAGTTGCAAAAAAGCTAAAATTAAACTTGACTTTTTCAATCAAGTATGGTAATCTAAGATCATAGAAAACAGTAATAATTACTATTATTAAAAATTACTTTTTCTACCGCACACGCGGAAAGCAATAAGAACTAAACGATGCTAAGATAATCAATTTATTTTCTGGCATCCCTAATAAATTCATTAAAAAGAAAAGGAGATTTTAATTATGACAAAATGGGTATGTAGTGTATGTGGTTATGTTTATGAAGGTGAGAAAGCTCCGGAAGCCTGTCCTGTATGTAAGGCACCGGCTGATAAATTCGTAAAGCAGGATGGCGAAATGTCATGGGCTGCTGAACACGTTGTAGGTGTTGCTCAGGGATCCAGCGAAGACATCATGGCTGATTTAAGAGCAAACTTCCAGGGTGAATGCTCTGAAGTTGGTATGTATCTTGCAATGGCAAGAGTTGCTCACAGAGAAGGATATCCGGAAATCGGTTTATACTATGAAAAAGCAGCTTATGAAGAAGCAGAACATGCTGCTAAATTCGCTGAATTATTAGGTGAAGTTGTAACAGACAGCACAAAGAAAAACCTTCAGATGCGTGTAGAAGCCGAGAACGGTGCTACAGCTGGTAAAACAGACCTTGCTAAACGTGCAAAAGCTGCTAACCTTGACGCTATCCATGATACAGTTCATGAAATGGCAAGAGACGAAGCAAGACACGGAAAAGCATTCGCTGGTCTGCTTAAGAGATACTTCGGAGAATAATTCTATCGGAAAATCGCATAAAATAAACCTTTTAAAGGGAGAACCATTGAGGTTCTCCCTTTTTATCCGTTCGTATTTTCATCATTGGAAGCTTAACTGGATTTCGCCTGAAGTCTGGCAACCTGATCTGTCAGAGCATTCATCTTAACCTCATTAATCATAATCCTGTTCATCCAGGTAGCCGACACATCCATCTTATTGATAAGATTCAGATGATTCTCTGCAAGGATAGAAATATTCCTATCCGTTATGTTCTCCAAATGCAGTCTGATATCTGCAAAGTTATTTCTGGTCTCTTCTTCAAAACACTTCTGACGCTCTTCCATTCGGTCCATCTGGCTTTCGAATTTATCCATTCGACTTTCGAATTTATCCATTCGCGTCCCAAATCCTCTGACCTCTGTCAAAACAGCTTCCAGTATTTGTCTGTCTGTCACCACTTTCACCTCCTCTGTAGCCCGTATCGTTCTTTTGTATGTGATTGATTATATCACATACATAAAATATGTCTATAAAAATCTATAAACATTAGAGTGTATTTGGAAAATGCGTTACTGTTCACTCCGTTCACAGTAACACGCTTCGCGATGCACAGAATTTATGCTGATCGCATAAATTCGCGCGGTATGTCTCGGGTTTTCTGTGACCTTTGCTCACAAAAAACACCTCGCGGGATATTACCAGTGAACAGTAAGAAAATGCTCCCCACAAGATGTGCGTCACAATTTGTGGGAGATTTTATTTATTATTATCGTTCATCTTCTCCTCAATCGCCGCACCAACCCTGTTATAAACAGTCACAGCGTCCTGAATATGCGGAATCGTATTTCCATCTGCTCCTGAAGCACCTGCGGAAACAAAGATATATTCCCTGCCCTCAATCTCCGCAAAACTCACCAGACAGTGTCCTGCCTCACTGGTATAACCGGTCTTGCCACCGAGGATTTTTCCACCTGTGACTGTCGGATCAGACAGGTTTTTAAACATTGTACTGTAGTAAGTAATTCCATCCGGGTGGATATTTGTAACTCCGGTAGAATGTCTGGAGGTCTCCACAATCTCACGAAACGTATCATTCTTAATGCAATACTTCATCAACACCGCAATATCCTTAACCGTACTGTAATGATCCGGGTTATGCAGTCCTGTAGAGTCACAGAAATGGGTATTCTCCATTCCAAGCTTCCCTGCTTTCTTATTCATCAGCTCCGCAAAATCCGCCTCTGAACCACTGATCGTATCTGCCAGAGCAATACAGCACTCTGCCCCCGAAGGCAGCATCGCACCATAGAGAAGATCAATCACCCGGACCTCTTCCCCCGGCTGAAAACCTGCCTGCGTAGCATCCTGCTCATACAATCCGGAGAACATCTCATTCGTCAGAGTAATCTTCTCATCCAGATCATCAAAATTCTCAATCCCCAGTATCACAGTCATAATCTTCGTCATAGAAGCCGGATAAATCTGAGCCTCTCCGTTAATCTCACCCAGAATCTTACCTCCCCTGGCCTGCATCAGGATCGCATTCGGACTGTTAATTCCACTGATATCCACTTCCTTCAGAACCGGCTGTTCAAACTGCTCAAACCACTCCTTCACGCCCTTATTCCATCCGATCATGATAACCAGCGCACAGATAATGATCACCTCAACAAACACACAAGCCACAATCCTGCCCCGGTATCTCCACGCATAACTTCTTCCACTTTTCTTTTTTCCACGTCTCCTCGCTGCCAAACTAACTCCTCCTGTCTACTTCTGTATCATTACTTAGCATATAATAAATATATCTAACTAATCTCTGACTCATCCCCCTACTATACCACACTCCCTCAAAATATTGTAACCCATTCTTCTCGCAAGACCAATACACGGGGCAGGAAAATATTTCATCCATATTAACAAAAAAATCCGGAAGTACCCAGCTTTTCAGCTATCATACTTTCGGATCTTACAGATTCTATATTTATCAGATCAGAACTTTGATAATTTCATTTTTTCTTCCAGATATTCACATAAACGGGTCTGCACAAACTCTGGAACTTCAAGCATTTTTAGTGGCTTATCATTACCTTCCATCATGTGAACATACTCTTTTACTGCGTCATAATATACACTCAAAAACTCAGTACCTACATTAAATTTATTGATACCTTTTCGGAAAGCAATCTCCAACTGGTCATGAGGAATCCCACTGCCTCCATGAAGTACAAGTGGAACATCTGTAGCAGCATTAATTTCTTCAAGCCTCTGAATATCCAGATGAGGCGTTTCCACATAAACACCATGAGCATTTCCGATAGCAATAGCCAAAGAATCAACATTTGTTTCCTGGTAAAATCTCGCTGCTGCATCTGCTTTCGTATAATAATCTGTTTATCCCATCACAATCCTGTGCCAAACCTACATGTCCAATTTCTGCTTCTACATCTGCCCCTAAAATATGAGCGGTTTCTGTCACTTTTCTGGTAAGTGCAATATTTTCATCCAGACTGTATGCCGAAGCATCAATCATAACAGAATCAAACCCTTTTTGATAGAAGTAATAACAGAATCATAATCATAACTGTGGTCCAGATGAAGACCAATAGGTACCTTCACAGACTCTGCCAGTTCTTTGACCATTTCCGCAAATCCGTGAACATTCATTGTATTATTTTTTTCATAATGTTCCGAAGAAGCATTACCAATGCAGGAGTGTTTGTTTTTTCAGCAGTAGTAACCACTGAATACACCATATTATAATCTGTGCAAATAAAAGAAATAACCGCTGTATTACTTTCATCTGCCATCTTTAATATTGTACTGACCTTTTCTAACATATCTGTTTTCTCCTATTATTTATCTACCGATAAACAGAAAGCCTGAAACCAAAGACTTACAGAAACAGCTCCCGGGTCTGGAATTCCCAGCGTTTTTTCTTTAAAATTTCTACTTCTTCCAATTCCAGACTGAAAATTTCTGCAATCTGCAACGCCCTGAACTGCCGCCTGATATCCTCTTTTCAGAACTTCTATTATATTACTGGTTTCTAATACAGCCTTTTTCATTTCCACACACGCCGGATATAATGCATCCAGCATGGTTTTCTGCCCTGGTCTGGCTTTTCCTCTTCGCTCAATCGCCTGTTCCCCATTCCAGAAATAATCTGCAATCTGTGGTGCTGTTGCATATTCCTGATGTCCCAAACTTGAAATACCGCCAAGAAACATCGTTCCAAAAATAATTCCCGACGCTCCACCCATTGTCTTTATCAATTCTATACTCACCGCACGACAAAGTTCATCTACATATACATAATTTTCTGTCTCAAGAATTTTTATCAGAGCTTCACAGCCTCTTTTCATCCCTTCTCCGTGATCTCCATCGCCTATTACAGAATCAATTTCTGTAAGATATGGTTCTTTTTCTATGATTAAGCGGGCACCGTCCAAAAACATTTGTTTTAAAACATCCGTTTTTATTTTCTCCATCGTTCCTCCTATATCACATAACCATATCCATTTACGGGTGCAATATATTTTTGCATCTCCTCATCACAGGCTATGAGACTGAGTATACAGCCTTTCCCATCAAATACATCAAAATAAGTTCCTGCTGCACATCCACAAAGTTTAATTTTTCTTTCTTCAATCTGTTTTGCTGCCGATTCGAGGAGAACCATGCTTTCTGTAAACCCTACATTGCAATGATTATTTACAGATAAATACATCGGACAATCTTTCCACAGTCCAAGTTCCGATAATAAGATATCTACAGCATCTGAAAACATCTGATCCACGGATTCGAACACTTTTTCTTTTACCGCCGGTTCACCCGAAAAACCTTCTCCAAAAAACAGTTTTCCTTCACGTACATTTAAGGATACAGAACGGACACGACTGTTACTTTTAGAAGCCAGTTTACTCAATTGTTCCAGATTATATCCTTCTCTGGCGGCCCCTGCACATATTTTACATATCTGACCGATTCCATGAAGTCCTCCTCTGTTTTCAGCAATTTCTCCCTCACAGCTTAATATATCATCAGAGATACAGCACATAGCTGCATTTATATTATCATGTGCAAGAAGTTCCACTGCCATGTCATTATTCAGATAATCACCCATATAATGATTTGTCAGAAAAAGTATTCCTTTTCCACAGTCAATATTCTTGGCCATTTCATAAAGTACATAAGCATTAGGTGCACTGTCAAAATTTCCGTGAACCATAGCATCAGCCAGTCCTTCTTCTGCAAATGCGCTCCACATATGTCCGTATCCACCACCGCCGTCTACTATAATTCTTACTCTGTTTGAAGAAATATTATTTCGATACAATCCATAACCATACTCTGTTTCCAGCCTTGTATACTTGCCCGGGCAGGCTCTCTTAATTCCATTTAAAGCTTCGTTAAGCGCTGTTTCTCTGGAATTCCAAAGTCTCATTAACCTTTCACCGCCCCCGCAGTCATACCTTTTACAAACTGTTTCTGTACAACACAATAGAAAATAACCATTGGAATTGTAATAATAATCAAAATCGCAAACAAAATACCAGGCTGACTATTATAAACGCCTTTATACTGCTGCGCAATCAACGGCAATGTTTTTGTTGTTGCTTTTGTCATAGTACATAATGCCAGAAAAAACTCATTCCAACATGTAAGAAACGTCCAGATAGCTACTACAACAATACCCGGTTTCAGCATTGGCATAACAATCCTTGTGTACAACTGAACAATATTACATCCATCCAGTCCGGCTGCCTCTTCCAGTTCCTTCGGAACACCTTTCATAAATCCCTGTAAAATTGTTACCGCATAAGGAATATTTAATGCAATATACGGAAAGATCAGGCCAAAATAATTATCCAGAAGTCCCATCCTGCTGTTCAGCTGTGTAATAGGGATTACCAGAGCACTGATCGGAACCATTAATGTACAAAGAATCAAGTTATACATAATAACTTTTCCGTATACATTCTTTCTGGAAAATCCATAGACTGCCATGGATGCGCAAAGCACTGTAGCTGCTGTAGAAATTACAGAAATTACAAGGCTGGAAATAAAGTTGTTCAAAATTGTCGGATTATCAGAAATTGCCTTTATATAGTTTCCAATTGTTAAATCTGTTACAAAAAGTCTCGGATCATAGATTGAATTCTGAGTACGAACTGAAAGACTTAATGCATATACCAGCGGAATAAGAGCAATAACTGCCATAACCGCCAGAAATATTTTCCAGCTTCGATCTCTGTGCCCAAGACGGTTTTTCTTTTTTACTGCTCCCATAATTTATTCCCCTTTCTTCATGAAATCTCCTGAACCCAGAAATCTTACCTGTATAAAAGTCAATACCAATGCAAAAATCAGGACTGCTACAGATATTGCACAGGCATATCCCATCTGACTTTCTGTAAAACCTTTCATGAAAATATAAGTACCGGGCATTTCTGTTGCATGGTTTGGACCACCGCCTGTCATAACACCAATCAGAGCATATGTCTGAAGAGACCCAATAATACCCAGCATTAAAAGTGACTTATGCACAGATCCAAGAGCCGGAATATAGACATATATGATCTCCTGCCATGTATTTGCTCCGTCAATTCTTGCCGCCTCTTTAACATCTTCCGATATCTGAGAAATACCGCCGATATACATGATCATAGACCATCCTGTCCACTCCCATATATTTGCGAGCATAATTCCCCAGAGAGCCGCCTTCGAATTTCCAAGTACATTAATTGTCGGAGACATACCAAACCAGGAATTGAGGTAATGTCCGATAATTCCCTGATACGGCTGAAATATCTTACTAAACATAATTGCAACAACAGTTACAGATGTAACTACCGGAATAAAAAACAGTGTACGGTAAAAAGTTCTTGAAAAAGCTTTTCCATCTGCTTTTTTACTTTTAATACGTTCTTCAATTGCATATGCCAGAAAAAATCCAAGAATTGCCTGAACAGGCACTGTAACTACAATCCAGAGAATTGAATTTTTCATTGTTACCCAGAATGTGCTATCCTGAAATACCTTGATAAAGTTTTCCAACCCTACAAATTCCATATTGCTCAGAGTTGCCCATTTAAGCAGGCTGTTCTTTACTATAAAGAAAATCGGGTATAAAATATATAAGCAGAAGAAGAGCATTGCCGGAAGAATAAATAAATATCCAGCTACATTTATTTTTCGTTTTTTCTTCTGAACTTTTGCTAAATCTGTCATAGGCTTCTCCTCTTTTTAAGAGAGAGAACCGAAAAACGGTCCTCTCTGCAATATAGACTGTTATACAATATCATTTAAAGATACTGATTATAATGCATCCTGCGCATCCTGAATATGCTGTGTAGCTTCATCAACAGAATATGTTCCGCCTATAAGTCCCTGCATGGCTTCCTGTATTGCTGTTTCAATAGTAGGCTCTGCAATTCTCTGGTTTACAAGACCAGCTGCGATATCTTTACCGGAACGGTTGAATTCATCAACTACATTCTGAAGTCCATCTCTCTCTACCATTGCGCTTGTATCCGGCTCAATATTCGGATAAGATAAATGGTTATTCATATCATTTGCAATTTCCTGTGCGCCTTCACCTGTTGCAAAACTCACAAGAGCTTTCCATGCTAAATCTGGATTCTCGCAGTTCTTTGTAATACCATAACCAAAATCAACGCCGCCAATAGCCTTTGAATCAGAAAGTCCTTCTTCAAGAGCCGGCAGATAGAATAATCGTAATCCCAATTTGCAACTGCATCAGATACATCTTCACTTGTATATTCCTGTGCCCACCAGGAGCCAAGAAGCATCATACCTGCCTGGCCTGCCAGGAATAATGTGGTGCCATCGCTGTAACTTGTAGATGATAAAGAACCATCCTGCATTACACCATCATCAAACAGTTTTTTATAGTTTGTCATAGCTTGTTTCATTTCATCACAAGTCCATGCTTTTTCGCCATTCTGACATTCATCAAACAGTGTGTCACTAATCTGGGATGTACACATAAGAAGAAGATTAACATGCTGCCATCCATCAGCACCGCCGAAGAATAAAGGTGCATATCCATTATCTCTCAGAGTTTTTGATACTTCTACCAGTTCATCATATGTAGTAGGAACCTTTAATCCAAGCTGCTCAAATAAAGTTTTGTTATATTCTACATAAATATCCTGTGTTTCAATAGGAAGAATATAATGTCCATCATCACCATCTTTATTTCCGAGCTGAAGCTGGCTCTGTGTTACATTATCATAAACAGAAGTCCAATCGTCACCCCATTCTGCTTTCGCATAATCACTCAGGTCAATCAGGTAATCTGAATATGTCTGAGTCAGCGATCCAGGCTGAAGACCTACGATATCAGCAAGATTATCAGATGCAGATGCCGCAGAAAGTGCCTGTAAGTATTCCGGATTATAATTATAATTTGTATAGTCAATTGTAATATCCGGATTTGCTTTTTCAAATGCATCAATCATTTTTTCTGCTGTACGGGTAATAGGAGACCATGTCCATAATGATACAGATGTTTCATCTGCTGCAGACACAGCTGTTGTTCCAAGAGTAGTTCCTAAGATTGCACTAACTAATAAGATACTCATTAATTTTTTATTCTTCATCTTTATTTCCTCCAACGAAATACATTATATTTTCAATTTCCCAGTTTTTGACTTATCCCAATTTACAAATAAAATACCTTTACTACTTAATTATTCTTTCATATTTTTCTGCTGTTTCTGTCCAGTATTCCTGTTCCTCAGGTCCGTATTGCTTCATACTGAAACATTCTGCTGAAAGACTTCTCATTTCTTTTACTGTTTTTACTTCACCCATTGCATAAAGCTGAGTCAGGAGATTTCCTGTCAATGTCGCATATTCCATTCCTGCATATACTTCTTTGCCCAATGCATTACTGATCATCTGCATCAGAAGTGAATTTCGCACTGCACCATTTATTATATTGATTCTGCCATATATAATCCCAAGTTCTTTCAAGGCTTCTGCATAATGACGAATCTTTAATACGATGCTCTCATAAATGCTACGTACAAATTCCCCATCTTCTGTAAGTTCTCTCTGTCCTGTCTGTGCGAAATACTGATTCATTTTTCTGCAAAAATCCCCACCTGCCTCATTGAAACTCAGTACTTCTACATCAAACCACGGAACCGGATTTTTAACTTCAAGAGCCATATTTATAAGATCAACAAAAGAATAAGTAATTCCCTGTTCTTTGCGTGTCCTGATAAATTCGTTCAAATGCCAGCAGGCCGAAAAATCTCTGTATATGATTTTCTTCCTGTCAATACCTCCGGTATTTTTGAATCCTTTCAGGTATCCTTCTCTTGAGAGCAGACATTCAGATCTTTCTACTCCCATACTTACATTTGTGCCTATGCTTATATAAAGTTTATTTTCTCCAAAATCAGGAATCGCAGCTACTGCTGCAGCACTGTCATGACCTACTGTAGCTACCAGTCTGGTATTTTTCATTCCGGTCTGAATCTGTATTTCCTGCCTCAGATTTCCCTTAAATGTTCTCGGTTCCACAATTTCTGTATAGAGTTTTTCTGGTATTCCAAATCTTCTGGCTACCTCTATACTCCAGTTTTCCTGTCGGTTTTCCATCAGACAGGAAGTACCGGCAATAGTCATTTCGGTTGTTTTTACTCCTGTAAGAAAATATCCCAGAAGATCCGGCAAAAGCAACATACTGGATGCATTATAAAGAACAGCACTGTTCTCTGCCCTGTAAGAATATAACTGCGGTAATGTATAAGTTCTGTTGCACTGACATCCTGTTAACCTGAACAGCTCGTATGTATTCATCACACTGTTCATATCCTGAATAGTTGTACGGGTACGTTCATCTCTGTAATGATATACGGGTTCCATAAGACGTCCTTTTTTGTCCAGAAGTCCATAACTTGCTCCCCAGGTATCTACTGCAACAGCATCTGCTTCCCCATATTTCTCTTTAAAATATGCCATTCCATCAACAATCGCATTGTGAAGAGAAAAGACATCCCAATATAAAGCTGTTCCAATATCTACCGGGCGATTTGCAAAATCTCGGTATTCTCTGACCAGCAACTGGCTGCCATCAAATTCTCCAAATGCCATTTTACCGCTGCTGGCTCCAATATCTACAGCAATTACTTTTTTATTCATGCAAGTACTCCTATACTTTGATTAAATAAAACTGCTTCAACAGATTCAGATTTTTTCTTCCAGAAATTCAAATGCATTCTGCATTACCATTGCTGCAGCTCCCATAGCTCCCAGATTTCTTCCAAATTCTGATGCCATAATTTTCAGTCCGTTACTATTTTCTTTTATAATATTTTCACTGACTCTTTCTCTTACACCATCCAAAAGTATATCCCCCAGTTCTGCCAGTTCCCCAAACAAAACTATCTTTCTTGGTGCAAAAATATTTACCAGCATACTTAAGGTATCTGCTATGAATCCTTTGACCTGATCCAGAAGTTTTAACGAATCCGCATGTCCTTCCCGGACAGAATTGATAAAACTCATCATTGTCACCTTATCCATGTCTCCCTGAACAGCTTCCGCAATTTCTCTGAATCTTCCAACTTTGATTCCATCAATTATCTTATTGACAATTGCTACATCAGATATTTCCGAGTTCAGACACCCATAACGTCCGCAGGAACAAATCCTGCTTCCACCGCTGACTTTTACATGTCCCAGCTCTCCGGAATATCCGCAAGTACCACGAACTGGCTGATTATTTATGATTGGAATCACTCTAGCGCCCGTTCGTATGGAAACAAAAAGCATATCCTCACATTTTCCTCCATATACCAGCCATTTGTAAGCAAAAATCATCACATTAACGTTATTATCCATATAACACGTAACATGAAATTCCTTTTCGAGAATATCTTTTACAGGAATATTCTTCCAGTCTTTCAGATGACTGTACGAAATTGCAATTCCCCTGTTCGCATCGCTGTATCCCGGAATACCTATTCCTATTCCTATAACTTTTTGCTTTTCTCTCCAAGAAATGCAATTCCGTCATAGATCATCTTCTTAACTAATTCCAATACCTGATCTGCAGTTTTTTCACTGGTTTCGATATTACGTTCTGCATCATAAATAAGCTTTCCTGTAAAGTCCAAAGCAACACAATGAATTGCATTCCTGTTAAATTCGACTCCCAGAAAATATCCACCCTCAGGATTAATACGAAGCCATACAGGTTTCCGCCCTACTCTTGAATCATTGCAGCTTTCTTCGTAAACCAGACCCTCCTGAATCAGCTCATCTATTGTACTCAATACTGTTGTCATACTGTAAGCAGTGATCTTTTTAACATCATTTCGAGAAATATTTTCATGCAATCTGATGACACTCAGCATTTTGTTTCTTTGATAATTTTTACGGTTTTCTAAGATTGAATCCATCTCCATACTCTATTCCCCTTCTTATTTTATATAATGATGGCAAGTTTAAAAATTTTTTCCCTAACCTGATATATGCAAATTGCTCCGATGCTTTGCATTTCCCACAATTCTCACATTATATAGTAAGTATAACAGAAGCAGGAGGTTTCGTACTTAGTTTTTTATTTTTTACGTTTTTCTCTATTTTCTTTATAGATATCAAAAATCTTGCAACTTCATCTCTATCAAGAGGTGCCTCAGATTTTAATATATATTTTGTAATAAGTACCTGTTCTGCAATTGACTCACAAGCTTCTACCACATTCATAGCATCTTCAACTGTCTTTCCTACTGCAAGACTTCCATGATTTCCAAGAAGAACAATTCTGTAACCATCTGCCAGATATGGTTCTGCCATTGTCAGGATGTACTTTGTTCCAGGTGCTCCATATGGTACACATGGAATCTTGTGGAAATTACCCATCATTTCAGGAAGTGCTTCTGTCTCTACATCCATACAAGCCATTGAAAAAGCTGTCAGAATCTTAGAATGACTGTGAACTACACCACCTACATCCCATCCATTTGCTTCGCAGATATCATAAGCCATAGAATGCATAATTACTTCTGAAGTTTCTTTCATACCCCAGATTCTTTCACCATCTTCATTAATAACTGCAATTTTTTCCGGTGTAAGAAGTCCTTTATTCTGTCCTGCAGGTGTAATATAAATCTTACCGTCCTTTTTAGTAGAAATATTACCGGCGAAAGAATTAACAAGACCTTTATCATCCATACGTTTTGCTACAAAAAGAACTTCATTTATCGCTTCCGATGAAATTTCCAGTTTTTCCATCTGTTCACGTATATTTTCCATTGTTTAAATGCCCTCCCTTGTGTGTTTTTATTATCTTTTCGATATAATTAATATATCTCAATTTATAATCAATGTCAATAGTCTTGTTTATTTTTGACTTTTTCTATAATTTTTGGCATTGGCGTTTGTGCATTTCTTCTTTTTTTATTGTTTTTTCGTTTTAATTCTTTAGATATTAAAATCGTTTTCGTTATAATTACATAAAAAATATAATTTTAATAGTTCCAAAAATTCAGTCATTTTACACTAACCACAACGCAAAAAGACCCCCGGAGAATCTCCGGGAGTCTTAAATTGCTAAAATCTATTATGCTAATTTCATCGGGTTGATCTTCACACCAGGTCCCATTGTCGGAGTAATAACAACGCTCTTTAAATACTGACCTTTCAGTGTGCTTGGTCTAGCCTTAACGATAGCATCGATCAGCGTCTGGAAGTTGTCGCTTAACTGTTCCTCTGTAAAGGATGCTTTACCAACCGGAACATGAATGATGTTGGTTTTATCAAGACGGTACTCAATCTTACCTGCTTTGATATCGTGAACTGCTTTAGTAACGTCCATTGTTACTGTACCAGCTTTCGGGTTTGGCATTAAACCTTTCGGTCCAAGTACACGACCAAGACGACCTACAACACCCATCATATCTGGAGTTGCAACAACAACGTCAAAGTCTAACCATCCTTCGTTCTGGATCTTCGGAATAAGGTCCTCAGCTCCTACGAATTCAGCACCTGCTGCTTTTGCTTCTTCAGCTTTAGCATCTTTAGCAAATACTAAAACACGAACTTTTTTACCAGTACCATGTGGCAGAACTACTGCACCACGGATCTGCTGGTCTGCATGACGTCCATCGCAGCCTGTACGGATATGAACTTCGATAGTTTCGTCAAATTTAGCAACTGCAGCTTTTTTAACTAAGCTGATAGCTTCTGCGGTATCATATAATGTAGCGCGGTCTACTGCTTTAGCAGCTTCCACGTATTTCTTTCCTCGTTTCATTTCTATAACCTCCTGTGGTATTTGCGGGGAACGCCCTCCCACTTACTATTTAATATTAAAATTAATCAACTACTTCGATTCCCATACTTCTTGCAGTACCAGCGATCATGCTCATAGCTGCTTCGAGGGATGCTGCATTTAAGTCTTTCATCTTAAGTTCAGCGATTTCCTGAACCTGAGCTTTAGTAACCTTAGCAACTTTTGTCTTGTTCGGTACGCCGGAACCGGATTTGATCTTAGCAGCTTTCTTAAGAAGAACTGCAGCCGGCGGAGTTTTGGTTATGAAGCTGAAACTTCTGTCTGCATAAACAGTGATAACTACAGGAATGATTAAGTCTCCCTGATCTGCTGTTCTTGCATTGAACTCTTTTGTGAACTGAACGATATTTACACCGTGCTGTCCAAGAGCTGGACCTACAGGTGGTGCTGGAGTTGCTTTACCAGCCGGAATCTGTAATTTGATATATCCTGTTACTTTCTTTGCCATTTTTCGGCACCTCCTATGTGGTATTGGCGGGGGTTTATGGTCCCTCCCACGATATTGTTACCTTTGCTTGTTACATCTGTTTGATTTCTGCGAAACTAATTTCTACCGGCGTTTCGCGGCCGAAAAGTTCAACATTGATCGTTGCTGTCTGTTTCTGCACATTAAGGGCAGTGATAACACCAACGGTATCTTTCCATGCACCGCCTGTGACAACAACTGTATCACCCTCTGCGAAATCGACCTGAATTTCCTCTTTCTTGATACCAAGAGGAAGCATCTCTTCATCGGTCAACGGTACCGGCTTGGACCCTGGCCCAACGAAGCCTGTCACACCTCTGGTATTACGGACAACATACCATGTATCGTCATTCATAACCATGTTGAGAAGTACATAGCCAGGAAACATTTTCTTCTGAACCTGTTTCAGAGCCCCGTTTTTCAGCTCAGCCACTTCCTGCAGCGGAACACGAACTTCAAGGATCTGGTCTTCCAGGTGTCTGTTTTCGATGGTCTTTTCAATGTCGACTTTTACTTTGTTCTCATACCCGGAATAAGTATGGACAACATACCATTTCGCTTCTGACATACAATCACCTTATCCTTATTTCATTAAAAGATTAATGCCTTCGAGAATAAATGAATCCATGACGCTGATCAGTACGCAAAGCACGATCGACACGCAAACTACCACGATAGTCTGCTTAATCAGTTCATTGCGTCTGTCCAGACAATCTTCCTGAATTCTGACTGAAGTCCCTGAAACCAACTCTTCTTCTGGCTCTTGCCAGCAGATTTTTCATTTCCTTGCATAGCCTGACCTCACAATTCTCTGTGAGTAACTGTTTCGTCCAGTTACCTTGGATTACTTTGTTTCCTTATGCAGAGTGTGTTTGCGGCAGAACTTACAATATTTCTGAGTTTCCATTCTCTCAGGATGGTTCTTTTTCTCCTTAGTCATATTGTAGTTACGCTGCTTGCACTCGGTACATGCTAATGTAATCTTAACGCGCACAACTTCCACCTCCAGTGTTTTCATTTGCATGGTCATTTTCCTCATGCCGGACGATGTATCCGTCATCTTTTCGGGCATAAAAAAAAGACCTAACTTCCATGTCGCTTGTCAAGTTTATCACATATGACATGCCTAAGTCAAGTCTTTTCTTATTATTTATGCTTATATTTCATCGCATATTTTTTACAGGAAACGCATCTATCCGACACCGTATGGTATTTCTTCTGTTGAACTTTATCAGAAATAATCATACCCGCCATGGATGTCCACAATACTTCCATTCATGTAGTTATTGGTAAGTATACTGTACGCCATATCTGCCACGTCTTTGATCTCACCGAATCTGTGCAGTGCAATCTTTCGGTTGATGCGTTCGTAGCTTTCCGGTGTGCGGTTCTCATGCCAGGGCGTCTGGATGAAACCGGGGGCAATGGCATTGACTGTGATGCCTTTTGGCTCAAATTCCTTTACCAGCGATTTGGTAAGGAAGTGGATGGCAGCCTTGGTCACGCCGTATACCAGAGAGGAGGAGTATGCCTGCTGCCCTGCATAGGAACCCATGAAGAGTACTCTTCCGCCCTCTGTCATAACAGGCATAAATTCTTTGACCATAAATACAGGTACAGACAGGTTGGTATTTACGATCTTATTCCATTCCTCGAAAGTGTAATCCTGAAATTTATCGTAAGTGCTGATTCCCGCATTGCTGATCAGCCAGTCTACATGTCCTGCTTTCTCTTTTACTTCTCCGACGAAATTCATCATATCGTCATAGGAAGACATGTCCGCTTTCAGAATAATAAGCTTCTCCTGGTCTTCCGGTTTCAGGCTGTCCCAGAATTCATTGGCTTTATATGCATTGTGAGCGTAAGTGGCAAAGATCAGATCATCTTCTGCTGAGTTTGCCAGTATCTTCTCCACAATACCGCGTCCGATTCCGGAGGTGCCGCCTGTGATCACTGTTACCTTGCTCATTTTGTATTCCCTCTTTTTATTCATCTATAATACAGACAGATCTGTTCTCTGGCATGCGGGAGTCTCCCCACTTCCATAAAACGGACTGCCTGCAAAAAAATTCCTTCTATATTATATATTCCACATTACCGAAATATATTCTTCACTCCTACAATTCCATCAGTCTGTCATAAACTTCCTTCGGTGCATAGGGCTGCTGATTGTGGATCGGTTCACCCAGACAGGTCTTGGGATATGCAAAAGTTCCATGCTCCAGCATAACTTCCAGAAGTTTCGGGCCTTCCCCTTCCAGAAATTCCGGTGCTTCTTCTCTGACTGCATCGCAGAGCATTCTCAGTGCGGGAATGCCGTAAGCCTTTGCCACCTCTGCGAAATTACAGGAAGCAAAACCGCAGCCGTCTGTGGTTCCTGCGAACAGACAGTCAAAATAATCTCTCTGCAGGTGACGGATCATGCCAAGTGCTTCATTATTCATAACCATGATCTTAACAGGAAGATTCTCTCTCTTCACCCACTCCAGTTCCTGGATATTCATCTGGAGTGCACCGTCTCCGCAGATGCAGGCGGTCGGTTTTCCGGTTGCATAATACGCTCCGATAGCTGCCGGAAGCCCGTAGCCATAGCTCCATGTCCGCCGGAGAAGAGAAGTTTCTGTCCTTCATGATTCTTGAATGACTGGTAACTCCACACCATATGCTGTCCTACATCCACTGCGATCGCGGAGGTATCCTCCAGCATATCACTGAGGTCTGCGATCATACGGTTCGGATATCTTTCCGGCGTGGCATCATCAACTGCCTGAAGATTTTCTTTAATCTCTGTGCAGACATTCAGCCAGTCACTGATCCCCTCTGTATCCGGAGCTGCTGCTTTTGCAAGACAATCGATTACTGCACCTGTCTCTGCCTGCAGCTTCACTTCATTGATACCATTCTCATGGATATCTCTCTGAAGATTGTATGGATCAATATCTATACGTATGATCTTTGCACCTCTGGCAAATTCATGTACTTTGGTTCCGATCTGCCTGGTACACAGAGAAATGCCAAAGCAGAGAAGCAGATCGCTTTTTGCATTGGCGATCATATTTGCATAACGGTGTCCATAGGCACCGCCGATGCACCCGAAATTCAGCGGATGGTCGTATCCCAGACTGATTTCGCCAGAACGCTGGTGATGATCGGAATCTGTCTCTTCTGTGCAAAGCGGATCAGTTTCTGCTGGCTGAAGCTGCTGTCCACGCCATGGCCCAGCATGATCACCGGACGTTTTGCCTGTTCCAGTGCTTCCAGAATCGTATCTGCCGCCTGCTGTGCTGCAGCTGCATCTGTATGTTTGTCCTCAAAAGTCATGTCATAGACGGATTCTCCACTTCACTTCTCTGAATATTCATGGGAAGGTCGATAAGCACCGGTCCTCTGCGTCCTGTGGTTGCAATATGGTATGCTTTATTTAATTCCTCCACAATGTCCTCAGGGTTTCGTATCTGGACAGCATATTTGGTGATCGGTTTCGCCATTGCCACAATATCTGTCTCCTGGAATCCCTGCTGACGCAGCCCCTTAATCCCTGAATACTCATAAGTGTTCAGCTGTCCTGTGAGAAAGATCACAGGCAGAGAGTCGTAATAGGCATCTGCCACACCACTCAGAAGGTTGATGGCTCCCGGTCCGCTGGTAGCATAGGCGCAGGCACATTCTTCCTTCGCCTGTGCGTATCCGCAGGCTGCGAAAGCTGCCCCCTGTTCATTGTAACTGGAATGATTCTCTGTCTCCGGATTTCTTTCAATGGAATCTACCAGATGTGCGATCATCGTTCCCTGGTATCCAAAGAAATGACGGATTCCTTTTTTCTGTAAAAACGTAACAATATAATCTGAAAGCTTCATTTTTCCTCCCGTCAGATCAGCGTACCGATCTTACTTCTCTGTACTGTCTTTCCTGTTTTCTCCAGTACGTCTATATAAATATCAAAGATCTCCTCATCCTCTGCAAAGAGTTCGTTTTTCTGCAGACTCTTCTGCATCATCTTAAAGTATGGACGGAATACCTTCTCAAGTGTCATGTAATCTTCATTTTTATACAGGTTTTTGATATAATCCTTCTGCTTTTCATAAGCAACACCCATATTCATGCGTTCCCCACAGAACTCAACATAATCCCAGCATTCATTAAAATAGTCTTTATGTCTTCTGCTTCTTGCAAGCTTGCGGGCATTTTTCATTCGTTCCTTACAATATTTCTCGAAGTTGCCGGCTTCCTTCCAGAACTGTGTATAACTTACTCTCGCACTGACTGCAAGTGCAATAGGTGTAACATAACGAGGCTCTTTTACATCTTTATAATTCTTACCATAGCTTACAGTAAGGTACTCTGCTGTTTTTGCAGGAACCTGAAGTTCTACACCCTCTAACATTACCCGTCTGCTCTCTGCAAAAATCTCCGCAGGGAAAACTGTTGTCTGTTTTCTTCTCTTAAGAATATACTTATCTGCATCAGGCTGTTGATGAAGTTTAATAAATTTATCATATAAATGTGCAGCCTGTCCCTGGCGCCCGGTTATCATGCACTGCAGCCGCATAATTGTACGGTTCACCCTGCTCCTGAAATTTCTATCTGCATAGTTGATATGACAGAGCTCTGTCCATGCATTCTCATCTCTGGATAATCTGCGTTCTGCTTTTACAGAAGCTGCCGGCGTTCTGAGCGGAAAAATACTGACTCCTATTCCCGGGAATGCGTAGTCTCTGGTGTTGTCCAGATTCAGGCACAGAGTATCTGTATTGGTGTATCTCAGATAAAATCCTGAGAACCATTTGTGGCTCTTCATTGATTCCAGTGCTCTCTTTTCCCTTGGATCTTCATCCACAGCCAGACGGAACCGTTCCATATCCGCTGTTTTCATCAGCACAACTCCAAACATGGGATTCTGTGGGAAAGGATGCCCTTCCACTGCGCAGAGTGTCAGTCGTGGAGAGAGGTAATATTCTATTTTATTCCGGCGGCATATTTCATCGATTTCCTGTAATAATGATAAAATCACCTTTTGTTTTTTGTTCAACTCTTTACTCCATTTCTATTGATGTCACTTAACAGTTACAGTCTGCACGATCTTCTTAATATCTTCAATACTTTCATATTTATCAAGCCATTTATCAAGCACAACTGTAATATCCGTCTTCTTTCCAAAGCTTTTCGCCTGTCTGCTGCCATCGTTCAGATCATTGATAAAAATACGGTACAGCTCTGTTCTTACATAAGAAGGCATCTCATATTCCAGTGCTTTCTTATAATTTGCAAAAGCCTCCCTGGTCTGTCCCTGTTTCATCCTGACATCACCCACCAGCTTATAAGCGCAGGCTTTCTCTTCTCTGCGAAACTGACGGTTTCGTACCTGTTCTGCAAGCCACTCCAGTTCGCTCTCCTCACCTGTACAGATGATCTGGGTGCGCAGTTCTGCAAGCTCATCGGAATACCCCAGCCGCTTCCATGCTCTTGTAAGAGCTTTCCTGTACATCTTATGTTCTTCTGAAACTTTAACCTGTATATCCGCCGGCGCTTTAACTTCTTCAGTTTCTGCTGACGGATCTGATACTTTTTTATTCACATCATCAGCCGATGTTTCATCTGATGTTCTATCTGATTTTATCTGTTTTCTGCTTTTTCCCGGATTTTTCTCCACACTGACTGGCGTGATCATCTGTGTGCCGATCACAGCCCGGATTTCACCGATTTCTTTCTCTATCTCGCTCTGCGTACGTGCACACACTGTTTTTGCCAGATATAATGCTCCCTGGATATCATCATCCTCAGGTATCAGACGACTCCACAGCTCCATCAATGCGAGAGCTTCCTTCTTGTTGTGGTTTGCAATAAGCTCTTCACAGCTTTTCAGGATTTCAGATTTGTATCCTCTGAAGAATCTGTCCATCTCCATCCATACAATTCCGTTAGTTGTCTTATTCTTTACCTGAAGATAAAGCTCTGCCGCTTTCTGCATCTCGCCATCCATCCAGAAGATATCTGCCTTATATTTCAGGAAATAACCATCCTCAGGAAACATCTTAAGAGCCTTATCAAGAAAACGTTCTGCTTCGACCCGGTTCTCTCCCGCATCCTCCATCAGGAACCTGCACTTAAATTTCATAAATCCCGGATGTCCCGGATATTTCTGCAAAAGGTCGCTGATGATCTGCTCTGCTTCCTTCATCCTGTGAAACTCATAGTGATCCGCTGCTTTCCGGAAAAGCTCAATATCTTCTTTCAGTCCCTCCATCTCAGGACTCAGATGATCCCATTGCTTACGGATCTGCAGCATTCTATATGCCTTTGATACACGTTCTGTATAAAACAGAGTCAGCATTGCTGCATAGAATATATCATCCGGTATTTCCACAAGTATCGGATGATAAAAGGCATAAATATTGGTATAGTCTTCCCTTCCGATAAAGTCAGCACTGAGCTGATTCTTATAATAAGAGCCAAAAAGTGCACTCAGTTTACGGAAAGATCTGCTTTCCACCAGCTCACTGATCTTAAGTCCTGATTCATCGATCGCTCTCTGCAGGTCCAGTGCAACAGCGCGGGCTTTCATTGCAAGCCCATCCTGGCGGACCTTATGGCTTTTTTTCGCAATGCGCATATTGTAGAACTTTCGGAACACACTGTCCCAGCGCAATCTCTCCTTATTGATCTTCGGCATGTATTCTTCACGTAGCTCCTGATAAGGAAGATCATCTACACACACTGCTACATGACCCTCCCTCTTATCATGAGGAGGCATATATGACCACTCGTCTCCATAATGCCAGATCAGATAGTCACTGCACTTATTTGGGATCATTGCCTTTTTTCCCTCAAAGATGCCCTCCTTTACAGGGAACATCATATCCTTATCAAAAAGAAACGGGCAGCCGCCCCAACGCATGGCATAACGGTCACATTCCTCTTCTTTATAAGAGAACATGATCTTCTCAAGCTTTGCCAGTGTTCTTTTTTTGCCAAGAAAAATATAAGAAAGAAGATACTTCAGATACATGGATGCAGGTATCTCCCAGCGGTCACTGTAACCTACGGAAATATTGATAAGATCTGAGTAGATCATCATGTGTGTTCTATATTTCTCGTATTCTTTGTCGTCAGCCGGAACAGGATCCAGTGTAAGAATGTCTATGATTTCTCCGCCGCAGTCCTTCCCGATAATCTGGCTCTTATGGATGGCACAGGTATTGGTGGATGCGTAGCGCGGAAATGAATTTGTATAGTTTCTGTCCACCTCCGAACACTGTATCTCTCTGTCAGGCGGGAGTTCTGTTTTGCATATCTCTATGAATTTCTCCCAGTCCGGACGTGGCATATAAAGGTCTACATCATCATCCCAGGGAACAAATCCCTCATGTCTGAGAGCTCCGATCAGGGAGCCTCCTGCCAGCACGTATCTGAGGTTATGTTCTCTGCAGATTTCATCAACCTCCCTGAAAAGCTTCAGGAGGTATTTCTGTTTCTCCGTCATGAATTGTCCTTTCTGTTGATTGTTTCCAAAATTTCTATTATTCTTACCGACTCATCATAGAAAAGCCGGTACATTCTGTCCGTTTGTCTCTGATCATAATCATCAGCTCCTGCAGCAGATAGCGGAAACCATTTCCCTCGAAGTTAAAGCTGTACCTTTTCAGAAATTCTTTTCCTGAAATATTGGCTTCAAAGTATCCGGTGTTCCACCAGTCATTAGGGATAGTTACCCTGCCGTTGCTTCCGATGATCACAAGTTCATTCTCAATGTCAACCGTTGTTCCGATCTCAATAGTCGCCAGTGCACCGGCGTATTTCATGGAAATCATATCATATACAAAACGGCCTTCCTGATTGCGGACCGCATTGGTGTTGATATCCTGGCATTTTTTTCCCAGCAGTTTCAGTACTGCGCAGATAGCTGTGCAGACCGTCTCATTAAAAGTCCTGCCGCCCTCGAAATCATCCTGGGAGATTGCACATTTGACACTTACCAGATCTCCCACCAGGTTACTGTGTACCAGCCATACCAGCTGATTAAACGCCCGCAGGTAGACCAGTGTGGTCCGTTCAATGAGAACCACATTGTTCTCCCTTGCCACCTGAAACAGGTAGCGCAGTTTCTCTGAGGAAAGTGTCATGGGCGAATCACTGATCACATATTTTCCTTTTTTCAGCGCTCGCTCGATATATTCTGCTCTCCGGTTCAGCGAAGTCTTGATATAAACAATATCTACATCTGCCAGAAATTCATCATAGCTGTTCCAGCAGGAACCTAACTCATATTTATCACAGAATCTCTGTGCAGTCTCGTGATCCTCGCTGAATACACGTTCCACATGAACTCCGCTGACATATTTGGATTCTTCCACAAAATCATTATCCCTGATGTCATCTGTCACGATTCCCATATTAAAGATAACACCTTCACTGCGAAGCTTTGTACTGGAAATGTTCTTGGTCCTTTCCAGATAAACTACATCACAGTAGTTCTTAAGGTAATCGAATTTCCCTCTCCAGTCAGATCCTACCACCAGGACATCAATATCATACTTAATGATGTCATTGACCTTCTGTCCCTGATATTCCTCAATGATGATCTCATCTGCCAGCCCCGTCCTACGCACATTCTCGATTCTCTTAATGAGGCTGTCCCGCACATTGAGTTTGCCCCGCTCAATGTCAAAGCTCTCACTTGTGACACCTACGATCAGATAATCACCAAGTGCTTTTGCTCTTTTGATAATATTGTAGTGGCCTTTATGAAAAAGATCAAAAGTGCCATATGTGATTACTCTCTTCATTCTTTCGTCATAACTCCCCTGAAAAAAATATTCTTATTTTGCCGAACAGTTTTCCTGCTCCATACGTTACTGTTCACTCCGTTCACAGTAACCTCCATACGATAGATACTTTGATTATATCATACTTCCCAACTTCCGTCACCTGTCCGTTACAAAAATGTTAAATTCGCGTTAGCTTTAGTTACTGTTCTCTCCGTTCACAGTAACTAAGCCAAAATTCATTCCAGATTGCCTGCGGCAATGGAATTTTGGCTTGTATGTCTCGGGATTTTGGCATATTCATGCCAAAACACCTCGCGGGATAGTGGTGTGTAAACAGTAGCGTTAAATTTACAAAAAGAAGAGTCTTGAAATACTGTTTTTTTGTATCTCAAAACTCTTCCTTTGTATTTATGATCCTTTATTGTCCATCGTTCTGGTAGTAGCTTCCAGTTCCTGGATCAGGTCTTCCAGCGAAAGCTCCTCTTCCCCTTTGATCAGTTCATCAGGGATATCATCCAGATTATCCTCTTCAATCTCCAGCTCCATGCCGGCCACATTGCTGAAGCCTTCATGCCTGTCGGAAGAAGTATGATCCGGTGTATCCTCGTCCATATTTACTTTCTCCACATGTCCGTCCTGCTCACTCTCTGAATCAAGCGTTGCCGCAAGCTCTGCAATGGCTTTCTTTCTTCTTAGAAGTTCATATTCATCATATTCGCTGTCATACTCTTCTTCCAGACCTTCATCTCTGACTGTCTTATCCTTCTTGATCAGGATAAATGCGATCAGATTCAGAACACCCGTATAAAGCAGATCCACAGGCAGACTTCCCAGTACAAGTACAAATACCAGTGATACTCCCAGAAGCACCCATACATTGTTCATTACAGGAAGCATCAGGATATATAAACCATTCATAATGATCATGATCGGATAATGGAAGAAATAAATTCCCATTGTATGTCGTCCCACATAGGTGAGCGGCAGTTTGATGTCCGGCACTAACGCAAGCATCGTATAGACAACTACGAAAGATACCAGATACATCAGCAGTCTGAGGATCACTCCCTGAGGATCCGTCAGACCGCAGAGCTGATATCCATGATTCCCCCGGAAAATAGCGATTCCCATTTCATTTGGATCATATAATTCGGTATCGCCCACAAAAGGACTCCGGAGATTGCCACCAGGATCCATTTTCCCTTAAATTTACGGATCGCTGTGATATATTCACTCTTCCAGAGATACCCCGCAACAAAGAACGGGAAAAACACCACGATTCTTGAGGATGACAGGAATGTGGTAAATTCCGGTCTGGTTCCTGCCCATAATGCAAAAAGAATACTGAGCGGAACAATAAATCTGATCTTACCCAGGGCCTCAATGGTAAGGCGGTAAATAAACAGTGCCAGTATGTACCACATGACACTTCCGGTAGGACGCAGTATCTCATAATCTACAGATCTGCCCAGCCATATCTGTGAATACCAGGTTAAGGTATATCCCAGAACATAAGGGATCAGCAGGTTCTTAAAATTCTTCAGCACATTCTGAGGTTTCTTTGACAGATATCCTGAAATAAAAACAAATGCAGGCATGTGAAAAATCGTGATCGCATACCACACATATCTCACTACAGTATCTACCTTTACAAGGTTAAATGCAATAATATGGTTAAATACTACCAGAAAGATAAGCAAAACTTTAATGTTATCAATCAGGCAGGAGTACGGCACCGCCGCTCTCTCTTTTTTATTTTCATGTTTAAGTACTATCCTCTAATCATATTTCTGACTTCTACTGTGTGAACATACAACCCCATTCTGCCAGATTCTTCAGATGACCGGCAGACAAAAAAACGCACAGCAATGTAACGGGCAATTAACCGCAAAGTCATATTTACTGCAACAAGCATAACATATTTTTACGATTTATGGAATAGAAACTTAACATTTCGGTCAATGGAAATATTTTGTTACTGTTCACACACCACTATCCCGCGAGGTGTTTTGGCATGAATATGCCAAAATCCCGAGACATACAAGCCAAAATTCCATTGCCGCAGGCAATCTGGAATGAATTTTGGCTACGTTACTGTGAACGAAGTGAACAGTAGCAATATTTCCATAATCCATGTACAGCATAAGAACAGAAAAAAATACAGCTTCTGATCCTGCCGTAACCGGCGTATCTGTAGACATTGTAAGTCATGGCTGCTGATTTCAGTTTGTTTCTGGATTTGCCGCCTTCGCTGAGACGATATTTCAGATAGGGTTTGTTGATTCCGGCAGCACAGCCATATTTTCTCAGGATTTTCAGCCAGGTGATATAATCCTCATGGCTGTCGTCATGCTCCATGGGAAATTCACGCGCCACATCCCTTCTGAGTATTACCGAAGAACAGTTGATGCTGTTATGTTTCAGAAGTTCTCTGTAGGTGATCTTCTCTTTTACAGGGATTGTCCGTCCTGTACTGCTTCCGTCCGCTTTCATCAGTTCCCGCCCTGTAGAACACAGCACGTATCCTGTCTCTTCCAGACGTTTCAGCTGTTCTTTCAGCTTGCCTGGCTCCCACCAGTCATCTGCATCCAGAAAAGCAATGTAGGTTCCCTGTGCCAGCCCGACTCCTCTGTTTCTGGAGCCTGCAGCTCCCATATTCTGTTCATTCTTAATATACCGAAAGTCCTCTCTGCCCTCATAGGCAGACAGGACTTCCTCTGTATGGTCTGTAGAACCGTCATCGATCACCAGAAGTTCCAGCGAAACTCCCTGTTCATAGACGGATTCCACAGCCTTTCTAATATATTTTTCTCCGTTGTAAACCGGCATGATCACAGATACCAGCGGTTTATTCATTGTCATTCCTCCGTTTTATTCTCTGACACTCCGGCGTTTTTCCCGGAATCCTTCAACGCATTTACCTGTCTGTCATCTACTCCCTCAGATACTTCTTTCTGGAAAAAGATTTTAACTGTCATAAAGATCAGCTTGATATCCAGCAGGAAGGAATAATTCTCAATATAAAACAAATCCAGCTTTAATTTGTCATAAGGAGTTGTATTATACTTACCGTAGACCTGCGCATATCCGGTAAGACCTGCTTTAACTTTCAGACGATAATAGAATTCCGGAAGCTCTTTCTCATACTCAAGCATGATACTTTCACGTTCCGGACGCGGACCTACCAGAGACATATCTCCCTTAAATACATTGAAAAGCTGAGGAAGCTCATCCAGATGAAGATTTCTCAGCACATGACCTACCGGTGTGATACGGGAATCATGCTTGGATGCCAGTCTTGCACCGTTTTTCTCCGAATCTACGCACATACTGCGGAATTTACAGATCTTAAAGGGCTTTCCGCCCAATGTCAGACGGTCCTGAAAATAAAACACCGGACCTCTGTCGTATGCTTTTACCGCAATCGCTATGATCAGCATGATCGGTGAAGTGATTATAATGCCGATCCCTGAGATCAGAATATCCATAACTCTCTTTGCAGCACGCTGGTCTACTGCCAGTCCCATATTTCTGGATACCAGAAGCGGTGTGTCAAAAAGATGGATGCGTTCACTTCCCATAAGAATGATGTCCGAAATCTTCGGACTCACATAGCATCGGACAGAATGTGCAAAACAGTATTTCAGATAACGGTTTCTCTCTGTTGAATGCAGATCCCAGATGATCACGCCGTCATAATCCTGCATCATCTGATGGATTTTTTCTTCTCCCACACTGATGTGTACCTTGCCGCTGATGTCATATTTGTCCTTTCGGGAATTCATCTTATGGATCAGGTCGTCCCCCGGATCCCGGTCACCGTAAATGACCAGAAGCCGGCGTGCGCGGTAAAGTCCGGAATAGATATACCTTGAACCAAATATCCAGATAATGATCAGCACCAGCTGTATTCCTGTCATCTCGATCATAGGCCATACGCTCAGGAACCACCTGTTGATCAGGGTGATCTCCAGATATTCCACCACATTGGTACACAAAAGTGCCAGTGTCAGCGAATAAAATACATCAATCCTCTTAAGATATCCAACCTTAAGTCCTCCGTACAATTTGGCAAACAGGGCAAACATCAGACCGTAGATTGCGATCAGTACCCAGTTACCTTTGCGCCAGAAAGGCTCGTCGATCTGTCCTCTGTAAACGGAATACCACACCCATGCAAAGACCGCCGCCTGTGCCAGAACCACCAGACTCGCCAAACAAAATACGATAAATCGTTTATAATCTTCTCTTTTACTCACGTGATAACCTCTGTTTCTCTGTAACTGTTGTTACTGTTCACTGTTTTCACAGTTACGTTTCTTCAAATCTGTTACCATTTGCTTCGCTCACAGCAACATAAATTCTTACCTATTATAGCGTAAGAATTATTATACGTCCACCTGTTTCACTTAAATTTATACAACTAAAGTAATTCCAGTTACTGTTCACACACCACTATCCCGCAAGGTGTTTTGGCATGAATATGCCAAAATCCCGAGACATACAGGCCAAAATTCCATTGCCACAGGCAATCTGGAATGAATTTTGGCTACGTTACTGTGAACGGAGTGGACAGTAACTAATTCCAGGTTACTGTGACCTTTACTCTCTGATGGATTGGATTGTCTGCAGTACTCCGTAGAATTAATAAGAATTCATATATCAGCATAATTTACATATAACTGCAGCCTCCCGTCTTACAATTCCGCTCGATATTTGTATATAATGTATATTTTTTCGTCGATTTTACTTGACTTGTAGCGAAAATTTTACATATTTTTTTAAAGAAATCTATGGAAAAACGCCAAAAAAAATTGTATAATATCATATAACAAATGAAAGCGAGGGTTCACTATTATGAAACAAAATAGTATGTTGGCCATGATCCTGGCCGGCGGTCGTGGCAGCCGTCTGCATGATCTTACCAATAAAGTGGCAAAGCCGGCCGTTTCATACGGCGGTAAATATCGTATCGTAGACTTTCCTTTAAGCAACTGTGCCAACAGTGGCGTTGATGTTGTAGGTGTACTTACACAGTATGAATCTATCCAGCTGAACAGTTATGTGGCAGCCGGCGGACGCTGGGGTCTTGATGCTAAAAACAGCGGTGTTTACGTTCTTCCTCCACGTGAGAAAGCAGATGAGAATCTGAATGTATATCGCGGAACTGCAGATGCAATCTCCCAGAATATTGATTTCATTGATAAATTTGATCCTGAATACGTTCTTGTTCTTTCCGGTGACCATATTTATAAAATGAACTATGACAAGATGCTTGCAGCCCACAAAGAAGCAAAGGCAGATGCAACCATCGCAGTTATCGGAGTTCCGATGAAAGAGGCAAGCCGTTTTGGTATCATGAATACTGATGAATCCGGACGTATCGTAGAATTCGAAGAGAAACCAGAGCATCCGAAGAGCAACCTTGCATCCATGGGTATCTATATCTTCACCTGGAAACTCCTCCGCAAGATGCTGATGGCTGATATCAAGAATCCGGATTCCAGCCATGACTTCGGTAAGGATATCATCCCTACTATGCTTAACGATAACAGAACTCTTTATGCATATAAATTTGAAGGATACTGGAAAGATGTTGGTACCATCGACTCTCTCTGGGAAGCAAACATGGATCTGTTAGGTTCCAAGAATGAACTGGATCTGGGTGATCCGTCATGGAAGATTTATACAGAAGATGTTACCGCACTTCCACAGTACATCAGCGCAGAAGCAGATGTTAAAGATGCATATATCACACAGGGCTGTGTTGTTCAGGGCGAAGTTAAACATTCCGTTCTCTTTACAGGTGTTAAGATTGGTGCAGGTGCCAGAATTATCGACAGTGTACTGATGCCGGGTGTTGTTGTAGAAGAAGGTGCCGTTGTTCAGCGTGCACTTGTAGCTGACGGTGTCCGCATCGGTAAAGGTGCAGTTGTCGGTGCCGCAGACAGTGAGCACATTGAGCTTGTAGCGAAACGCGTAAAGGGGGCAGAATAATATGTATAAGGCATTTGGAATCGTAAGCTCTTCCGGGAGAAATATTTATGTAGATGGTATGCAGGATTATCGCCCAATCGGTGCGTTTTCTTTCCTTGGCAGATACAGAGTCATTGACTTCCCTATCTCCAATATGACCAACAGCAACATTGAACGTATTCAGGTCTATATCAATAATAAACCCCGTTCTGTTGTAGAACACGTTGGAACAGGACGTCATTACAATATCAACTCCAAGAGCGGCAAACTTCAGCTTCTCTTCTCAGAGCACAATAATGACAATGATATCTATAACACCGATATCTCCTGCTATCTGGACAACATGGAGTCCCTCAGCAGAATGAATCATCCGTATGTTGTCATTGCCCCGAGCTATATGGTTTATTCAATTGATTTTGACCAGTTTTTACATACACACATTGAGTCCGGTGCAGATGTTACTCTCCTTTATCACGCTGTTGATAATGCAAAAGAGGCTTATCTTACCTGTAATGTTCTGGGACTGAACCGCCAGAAAGGTGTGGAATCCATCGAACCGAATCATGGTAATAAGAAGAATCAGTATGTTTATATGGATACCTGTGTTATGAAAACAGAGCTTTTCATCAGCCTGATCAAAGAAGCCAAGAATCTTTCTTCCATGTATACACTGGCAGACATCCTGAATGATAAATGCGAAACTCTGGACATCCGCGGCGTTGCACACAAGGGATTCTTTGCAAGCATTACAGACTTCCCAAGTTACTATGCTGCAAACATGGCTCTCCTTAATTACAAGTCAGCTCAGGAACTTTTCCATGATAACTGGCCAATCTATACACGTACCAATGATTCCTGCCCGACTCAGTATTTCAATACTGCAGATGTGAAGAATTCCGTAATCTCCAACGGTTGCCAGATTGAAGGTACTGTTGAGAATTCCGTAATCGGTCGTGGATGTGTCATTAAAAAGGTGCTGTTGTAAGAAACAGTGTTGTTCTCGCTGAAGTCACGGTAGGTGAGGGTGTTCACGTAGAGAATGAAGTAGTCGACAAATGGGCGAAACTCGTTCATAAAAAAGAAATCGTTTCCCCGGCTGAACAGCCTGGTTATATCAGAAGAAATGATACTCTGTAATTAATGATTAATTAGATTAAATGCAAAGCCCCCGGAAGCGGTCACTTCCGGGGGCTTTGTTTGTATTTATTTAAATTCCATACTCTGATGATCTGTCTTGATTGCATTATTTTGTGGAATTGCTATATATAACATTTCAGGTAGATATACACAATTTGTCTCATCCAAATTTATAAGATTTCACAAATTCTTCACATTTTCCTCTTGCATTTTATTTCTAGCGTGTTATAATACAGCTGTAACAAAGATAAAGAACAAACAACTGAATACTCAAAAATACTTAACACCACCTGGAGCATTTCGGATGCTCATAAATTAAAGATAGTGTCAAGCGTGTCACCTCAGCTGTAAAATGGAGGAAAAGTCAAATGAATACTTTAAAAGCTGAAAAAAGAACAATGGACACAAAGGCCAAAAGATTAAGAAGAGAAGGCTACGTTACAGGTAACGTATTTGGCAGAGAGATGGAAGGTTCTCTTCCTGTTAAAATCGAGAAATCTGCTGTCGAGAAACTTCTCAAGACAAGTAACAAAGGAAGCCAGATTATGCTGGATGTAGATGGTCAGTCGTATGACGTACTGATCAAAGAAATCCAGTTCAATCCGTTAAAAGGACAGGTGGATGAAATAGATTTCCAGGCACTGGTAAGCAACGAGAAAGTACATTCCGTAGCAGAGATCGTACTTGTAAACCACGACAAACTGGAAGCCGGTGTATTACAGCAGCATCTGGAAGAAATCTCCTTCAGAGCTCTCCCATCAGCACTGGTAGACAAAATTATGGTAGATGTCGGTGACATGAAAGTCGGCGACGTAATCAAAGTCAAAGACCTCGCCATCGCCCAGGACAAAGATGTAGACTTAAAGACAGACCTTGAAGCTGCAGTTGTATCCGTAGCCGCCGTTCACGTAGACCCGGCTCTGGAAGCTGAAGAAGAGGCTGCTGCCGAAGAAGAAGCTAAATAACATAATATCTCTTTTAACATTTATTCAGGTACGCTTAAGCGTACCTGAATTTTTTTATCAAAACATCTCCCTCTACAAATAATTGACCTTTCCAGATATCTGCACTATTCTGCTCCCGTACTATTCTTTCTCTTGCTCCTGCTCCAGCAGCCTGAATGACAATTCCAGATAAAAAATTTCCTCCGGATCATCCAGCTCAGACTGCAGGATTTCCTTAATCCTGTCCAGCCTGTAAAGAAACGTACTGCGGTGGATAAACAATTCCCTTGCCGCCTGGGTTGCACTGAGATGCTGCTCCAGATACACTCTCAATGTCTCCATATACTGAGTCTGATTCTCCTCATCATGCTTCTTCAATTCCAGCAGCCCTTCATGACAGATCATTGTTCCCGGCAATCTTCTTGTTGCCTGTTCCAGAATATAGGTCAGTGCCACCTGACCGAAATAATGAATCCACAGATAAGGCTTCTTACGGCTTCCTACATCCAGAGCCGTCTTCGCCTGCACATACTGCCGTCTCAGATTCATATGTCCTGTCATCACCCTGCTGTATCCGGCTTTCAGATAAGTATCCCTGATAAAATAAACCAGTTTTCCGGCTACTTCTTCCTGACTTTTTCCAAGTCTGGTAAGATCAAAAAACGCCACAATTTCATCCTGATAAAGAAAACTCACAGAATCCTCAAATTTCTTCTTAATATATCGGCAGATTGCCTTTGTGGAAAGATTCTGCTGATTCAGATAGGTAATCTGCAGGATCAGGCACATATATTCATGATTTCCGCTCCATCCCAGTTCACTCAGTTCTCTGCTCACCTGCATATAATCCGCAGTCCTGTCCGACAGAATTCTCACAAAAATCTGCTCCATATCCCTGTCCGGATCTTCTTCCTCCGCTTCATGCGCAAGCAGATACTCCAGTTTCTCCACCAGAATATCCAGTACACAGATAACTCTCAGTGTAATCTCTGATCTGCACTCAGTCAAAACCAGCCTGTGAGTTGCTTTCCCATCCACAAACAGATTTCTGTTCATCGAACGACATCCACTGATATAAGCCGGAAACATTACATATTCATGTGTATCTGCCATATCTCGATAAGCTTCATTCTGCAGAAGCGCATTTACATATTCCATATTCAACCCGTCATCTGTATACAGCCGCGCCCTCGGCGGCAGATACTCGCTTCCCGCTTCCGCCACGAAGGTAAAATCCAGTCCTGTTACAGTCATCGGATTCTGCAGAAATTCCGATGTCACCTGCAAAAGCCTGTCCATTCCGGCATGTTCTAACATCAAATTATGGAGCTTCCGTTCCCATTCATCAGCCGCATCAAAAATCTCCTGCACATCATTCATAAATTCTGCTATTTCTTCCAGACTATCAAGTGCAATATGAATATACGGAATCTGCTGAAGCTCTTCTGATGCAGCATCAATTTCCTCTCTCCCACAAAATACCCAGAGTATATTTTCAGCAGTCAGAACTGCCGATTCCCACTCTTTGTCATATCTCTGTACCACATAAACATGCCCATGTCGAAATGTTTCTTTTTTTTCATAACACAAAAAGGGGCGCAGATATCCGTCTGAACCGGATAAAGTTCCCCTTTCCGTAATTTCATATTTCTCTTTTATTTTTCATATAAATAAACTGATGACAGCTGCAAGTCTACAATCCTCCTGTCACATAATTGAAGCACCTATTTTACCAGTCAATTCTATAGCAATTTAACTCACACTATGTCTTTCTCATACGCACCTGTCAGCCCGGTTCTCACACAATAAACGTCTTCGCAACTTCCACAGCCTCAATACAGTTTTCCGTATAGGCATCTGCTCCCATATTCTTCGCCAGCTGCTCCGTTACTGCACCTCCACCAACCATAATCTTAAATTTATGCTTACTGTTGCTTCGTTTCAGAGACTTCACCACCTGCTCCATCTCCGGGATTGAAGTACTCAAAAGCGAGGAGATACACACGATCGACACATCAGGATTCTGCTTCACTGCACGCAGAAACTGCTTCTCAGAAATATCCACTCCCAGATCGATCACCTTAAATCCGGCACTACGAAACATAATCGCAACCAGATTCTTACCTACATCATGCAGATCACCTTCCACCGTTCCAAGGATCACAGTTCCGATATTCCTCCTGCCAAACTGCGAGTCCTGTTCCTCCAACAATTCAAAACCCTTGCGCACACTTCGGGCTGCTGCCAGAATTTTAATAATATCCGCACCATTGGATTTGTAATTCTCCCCCACTGTTCGCATAGCCGGAGTCATGGCCTCTTCCACAATCCGCCCTGCAGGAATATGCTGCTTCAATGCCTCCCTCACCAGCTTCTCTGTCTCCCCCGGATGTCCGTCTTCAATTGTTTTTCTTAACTGTTCCAGTACTGTCATATCCTCAAGCCACCCTTAATACCGTTACTGAAAACTTATAAAAAGTTATAAACTTCTATGTTTCATTCCTACTTCAACGAGTATGCTTTTGATGATATAAATATCTATCTACTCACAAGTTCCTGTACTCTCCATAGGCGTAAATTCCGGACTAACGTATCCGTACATATTTGCATTAACGTTTCAGTGTCAACTTGCAAATTTTTCTCCATAAGTCTTGAGATTTATAGATGCCTGGAAATCTCTGTCAATCATATTCCCACACTCACATCTATAAACTCTGTCAGATAACTTCAAATCTTTTTTGATATTCCCACAACAGCTGCAAAGCTTTGATGATGGATAAAACCGATCAGCCACAATAAGCTGGATCCCTTTATCGCTGCACCTATATTCAAGCTGTTTTCTAAACCAAAAAAATCCCTGTTCCTGGACTGCTTTGGATAAATGTCTGTTTTTCATCATTCCGCTGACATTCAGATCTTCAATACATATAAATCTTGGTTTTCGATTTATGATCTCAGATATGGTCTGATTCAAATAGTTTTTACGGATATTTGTTAATCTGTGATTTCGTTTTAATAAAAGTTTTTCCTTTTTGATTACATTATTTGTTTTACAGTAACTTTCTCCTTTTTTATTTTTCTCGTAAGAACGAGAGATACTACGCTGTAATCTGCGTTTCTGTTTTTCTAGTTTCTTTACTTTCTGACTCTTATTGATGTTCTTATACTTAGTTCCATCAGAACAGATCGCCAGATCTTTGATTCCCAGGTCTATGCCGACTCCGTCATCATTAAGTGTTTCCCTGCAGTCAGGAAATTCTACACATACACTGATCCACCAGTTCAATCCGTCAAAGGATATTCGCGGATTCATATATTTAGCATCTGTCGGAATCCTTCCATGTTCTGCAAGTCTTACCCAATTCATTTTTTGCTTATTTGCCTTCCTGCTGGAGGAAAAGCCTTCAAATTTAACGTGTGTATTACTGAATCGTATCTTAACGTTGTCCTGATAGAACTTCGGCATTGATCTCTTTTTTGACTTGAATCTTGGGAATTTCTGCAAACCCCTGAAAAAGTTCTTATAAGCAGTACAGGCATCTTTAATTGCCTGTTTGGTCACATTATTTGAGATATTCAGTAACCATGCATATTCATCAGAATGTCTAAACTTCGTAAATTCTTTTCTGAGTTCTGCATCTGAAAGGAATTTTCCGCCTTTTTCATAGTTTTCTATTTCCCTGGCCAAAGCCAGTTATAAGCAAATCTTGAAGCACCTGCGTACTGAAACATCTTAGTTTTCTGTACATTGTTTGGTATCAGCATTACTTTTATGGCCTTTACCATCTGTTTCCTCCTGTATCAGTTCACGGATAAGTTTCTTAGCTTTATCCGCTCGTTTTCCTTGTAATTTACAACTGAATACTGTGATTATCTGAACCAGATCTTCAACAAGTTCCTGCTGTTCGGATTTTTCAGTATTATCAATGTTCTCAATCTCACAATTATAAAGTGAAGCGATATATTCTATCAGTCAAAACCAAATCGTAATAGCCGGTCTTTATATAAAACAACAACCTTTTCAACCTGATTTTGAGATATTCGCCTGATCAATTCCTGAAGTCCTTTTTTCTTATAATCAATTCCGGAACCGATATCACTTATTACCTCAAATGGCTGTCCTTTTGCCAGAAGATATGTCTTAACATTATCAATCTGTCGTTCCAGATCATCTTTCTGTTTATGGCTGGAAACGCGACAGTATCCAATTGTAATGCGTTTTTTAGGCTTTACATTTATTACCTGGTTGAGTTGCTCATCAGAATAATATCTATAGCCACTTACTGTAGTATGATGCGGATGAAGTTTTCCATTGGCATCCCAATTTCGTAATGTCTGGGCAGATACGCCTATAATTTTTGAAAATTCATGTATAGAATAATATTTACTCAAAGTATCAACTCCTTTCAATAATATTCTACTCTAATATCTTATAAAACTCAACATATACTTATATGATTTTATAATTTATATTTAACTGTTAATTCCCTCCATTGAGAATATATGATGATCTTTAATTATCCTATCTTATAGCAATTCCGGAAAATATTGCAGACAACCTGCTGCATCATAGAAAGACCGTTATGCGAAATTGCTGTTGATGACTTATATAATATATTGTACACTTATATAGATATAAACGCAAGATTTTACTATTTTCCCCTGAGATTATCAAGGAATTTTATGACACAGCAGGGTATACTTTAATTCAAGAGTGTAGCTGATAAGGCTGCTCCCAAACTTTCATACACATATTCCCGTCTGCCGCTGGTTTTCACACCTGCACTGCCACTGTAAACCGTGAAAATTGTCAGTACATAGTACTCATAAAACTATGTATCAGCGGTCAGACCGGAAAAATGAACGGAGGATTTTTACAATGAATATTCCAAATAAAAATGAATTGACACGTATTTACGGCGAAGCAGAGAAATCAGCAGCACGTTTTCAGGCTGTAGCTGATCATTTCGCAGAAATTTACCATCATGATATAGCAGAATTTTTTACAGCACCGGGAAGAACAGAGATCATCGGAAACCATACAGATCATAATGGCGGTCGCGTAATCGCAGGCAGTATTGACATGGATACCATCGGTGCAGCTTACCCGAACAACAGCAGTGTTATCCGTATCACAAGTGAAGGATATGATAAGGAAGTTGTCGTAGACATCAATGATCTTGCCAGCGTACCGAAGGCTCAGGGAACCGTATCTCTGGTAGCAGGTATGGTGGAAGCTATTCAGAAATTCGGTTTTAAAGTAGCCGGTTTTGATGCGTATGTGACCACAAATGTAATCCGCGCAGCAGGTGTAAGCTCTTCTGCATCTTTCGAAATGCTGGTATGTTCCATCATCAATTATTTCTTTAATGATGGTGCAATGACATACATCAACTATGCAAAAGCAGGACAGTATGCTGAGAATGTTTACTGGCTGAAGGCTTCCGGATTAATGGATCAGCTTGCATGTGCAGTTGGCGGACCGATCCTTCTGGACTTCTCAGACAGAGAGAATCCAAAATATGAGAAAGTAACTTCTCTTTCCATGATTATGATCATCATCTTGTAATCGTTAATACAGGAAAAGGTCATGCTGATTTAAGTGAAGAATACTCTGAGATCCCTATGGAAATGAAAGAAGCAGCCAAGGCAGCAGGAGCAGAGCTTCTCTGTGAGACAACTCTTGACAAAGTGCTTGCAAATATGGATAAGATCGATAATGACAGAGCAATCTTAAGAGCGATTCATTCTTCAAAGAGAACGAACGTGTAGAGAGAGCTGCAAAAGCAGTTGAAGAGAAAGATGGTGAGACTGTACTGAAGCTACTCAGTGAATCAGGAAAATCTTCCTGGGAATTACTTCAGAACTGCTATCCGATCAAAGCATATACAGAGCAGAAGATTTCTGTTGCGCTTGCTCTTACAGATCTCTTCCTTGAGAAACTGGGCAAAGGTATCTGCCGTATCCATGGAGGCGGATTTGCCGGTGTTATCATGTGCGTAGTGCCGGAAGAAGAAACAGAGAACTATGTTTCCTATATTTCTGAATTTGCCGGAAAAGAGAACGTATATCCAATGAATATCCGCGCAGTAGGTGCAGTGCATATTGAAAAGTAAATATGCCGCAAAAGGTGTTACTGAACATAAAATTATGAGCAGCCAGCGAAGCGGATTGTGAATATCTGTTTGACAAATATTGAGTTAGATGTTATCAGGAAAAACAGGCAGCAGTAAGGTGGATTGGATTGACATACACTTTACTGCTGTTTTTGATGGAAGTTTCCTGTTTTGCTTTTCAATGCAAAATTCCTGTATTATAATTGTGATAATGTATAATTATGATAAGAATATATGGTGATTTTTTGTAGATAATGCATTTTGTATCTGTTTATCAGAATGTGAAATTTACAGGAATTGCTACAGAATTATCAGGTATCTAACCGAATAAACTGCGGAGCAGTTATTCGATGTAGAGCCGCATAACAAAGCGGATGATTTTTATCCGCTTGACATGAGGGGGAAGGAATAATGAAAAAAAGGTGGACAATGCGGAGGGCACTGCTTGTTCTGTGCATTGCAAGTGTAGTGTTCGCACTTCTTCTGCAGACATTTCTGTTTCATCAGTCTCTGCGCAGACAGATTCGGGCAGAGAGCATTTCAGATCATGAGATTTCTCTGAATAAAATGCAGACAGATCTGTCTAATTTTATCCACACAATACGAGGGGAAATGCTTACGATCTACAGTGAGCAGGATCTTATCGCAGCTATGCGTGAAGCTGCGGAAAAAGATACAGACATGAAGGATTATTACTGGAGAAGCTGGTATTTTGCAAGGAAGCGTTTTACAAAGGAGGATCAGCTTCTTGCCATGTATCTTTATGATACAAAGGATCATCTGATCAGCAGCTACCGCTACAATTCAGTTACATATCCCAAAGATATTTACAAGGCAGAGTATGATGATAATTCAGAACGGGTTTATGATTATGTGCATGGAAAACGTACAGATCTGATGATTTCCGGATATCACAATTCTGCCGCAAAGAAAGATATTGTGCGATTTGTGCTGAAATTGCATAATTATGATGCAGACAGGAATGCCCTGGGGTATCTGGTCTGTGATATTAACAGTGCGGCACTTACTTCTATTATGGCTAAATATGTAGATGTAGAGCAGGTATGTCTGTGGCTGCAGCCATTAAATGACCGGGTGATCGCAATGACCGGGGAGGCTTCAGAGAGTCAGTGCAGAATCCAGAAACAGCTTGCAAAGGTTGTACAAAGTCATTATAAATCCGGTGAACTGGAACAGGAGTATGATGGGAATTATCTGATCCAGGTGTCTCAGGAGAATTATAATCTGGAGGCATTTGTGCTTGTCTCACAGTCTCTTCTCACTGCAACGCAGAAGACACTGATCCGAACACTTCTTATTATAATGGGAGCCATGATCCTTGCAATTATGGTGATCGTATTGTTTGTGTCTCAGTGGATGACAAAGCCTGTAGAAGAGATGAGCAGCACTATCACGCGGATCAAGGACGGAGAAACCCAGCTTCGGGTGCAGCCCGTAGGATGGTCCCAGGAGCTGACTACGCTGGGTACGGAATTTAATGAAATGCTTGACCGTATGCAGGTCATGGCGCAGGAAGAACTGCAGCATAAAATGCTGGTAGAGCGTACGGAATACAAAATGCTGCAGGCGCAGATCAATCCCCATTTCCTCTATAATACACTGGATACCATGAGCGGGATTGCCAATGCTCAGAACTGTCCGATGGTAAGCGGTATGTGTCATTCACTGTCTGCAATTTTCCGCTACAGTCTGAATATGACAGATGAGCTTTCCACTGTGCAGAATGAGATGGCGCATGTGAGAAATTATCTCTATGTTATGGATGTGAGAAATGGCTCAACGATAGCTTACGATTATCAGATTGACAGCGATACACTGGCAGATCAGATGCCGCGTATCTGTATCCAGCCGGTTGTGGAGAATGCACTTACACATGGTCTCAGAAACGTCCGCCGTAAGGACAAAAAGCTTCTGATCCGTTCAGAACATGTGAATGAGAATCTGGTGATCACAGTTCAGGATAATGGTGCGGGAATGGATGCGGAATCTATGAACCGTCTGCTGGATCAGAATGATATGAAACGTGTGGAATCCGGCATTTCCATTGGAATCCTGAATGTTAATGCGCGTCTGAAGAGGCTTTTCGGAGAGAAATACGGACTGCATATTGAAAGTACAGCAGGAGAGGGGACAACTGTGACGATCACAGTCCCGGCTGTTTCTACGGAGAATTCCGGTGATATGGAAAATGTGTAACTGTTCAGTACCTTCACAGTTACGAGCAAAATGCATTAAAAATCACCTGCGGTGATGGCATTTTGGCTTGTATGTCTCGGGATTTTGGTACTTACGTGCCAAAACACCTCGCGGGATAGTAGACTACTGAATAGTTACGAAAATGTTCAAAAATGAGCAAGGAGAGAGACAATGAAAAATATGAAATATAAGGTTCTTGCTGCAGATGATGAATTCTGGAGCAGGGAAAATATCCGGAATCTGATACCATGGGAGGAGTATTCCCTGGAATTTCTGGAGCCTGCATGTGACGGGGAAGAGGTTATAGAGAGGATTGCCGAAGAAAAACCGGATATTATTCTCACAGATATTAATATGCCATTTCTGAGCGGTCTGGAATTACTGCAGCGTTTGCAGAATGAATACCCTGAAATCATTACCATTGCCATCAGTGGCTATGATGACTTTGATAAGGTAAAGGGTGTATTTGTTTCCGGCGGTCTGGATTATCTTCTGAAGCCTGTGGGAAAGGAGGAGATGGTAAAGGTGCTTACCAAGGCACTGGGACTTCTGGAAGAGCGGGAGAATACAAAAAAGCAGGATGAGACCAGCAAGCTTCAGAAACATAAGCTGTCATCATTTCTGGAAGACAGTGAATACTCGGCACTGCTTTCCGGAAAACTGTACGGGCAGTCAGCATCCCAGACTCATGTATCCAGCACGAATACATTTTCGGAAGTAGCTACACTGATGGTTAAATTTTACAATATTACAGAGATTGCGGAGCAGTTTGAACATGATAATCTGCAGATGTCCTGGAATATCAAGTCCAGATTGAGAGAATTGACCGGTCTGGAGGAGAATGCGATTATTTTTAACAACAGTAATAAGATGAGTGAATTTCTTATTGTAAAGACTGCTGATGCAAAGGAATTCAGAGCACTGGCGGAAAATATTCTAAAGGAGTTTCCGCTGGAAGAATACGGCCCTGTTTCTGTTGTGCTCCATGAGCAGACAAGTTCACTGGATGATATCGGTACAGTTTACAGAGAACTGATTTCAACACTGATTACCCGTCCGTTTAACAGGGAACACAGTATCCTTCCTGTTCGGAAGAGAAAACCGGAGAGCAACAGAGAAACAGCGAAACGCAGATGGTTGGGAAATCAGCACCTGCACACATGGAGACGGAGTTGTACCATCTGTTGACAACGGGACAGAAGGCAGAGGCAGAGAAGCTGATCTTTAAGACCTGTAATTTCAGACAGTGTGATGATGGAAACTGGACTTACCTGGATGTGAAACAGTATGCGGGCAGGATTACAGGAATCCTTTACCGTTATGTTCAGGAGAAATGCCCGGAGCTTACCGCACAGGCAGAGGAAGCCATGGATAACATTGATTATTATATGAAATGTCTCAATGCACACTCTCTGCTTGTATCCCTGAAAATCCTGCTGGACAGTTTATGGGAGAACGGAGAAGATAAAAGCTCTGATGCAGGTTCTATTATGCAGCAGGTAGAGCAGATCCATAAATATATTGAGCGTTCCTATCATGAGAATATTACACTCACTGCTCTGGCAGAACAGTATCATATGGATGCAAGCTATCTCTCCAGGACTTTCAGTCAGAAATACGGTGAGACGATCATTGCATTTCTTACCAGAATCCGGATGGAGAAAGCGGCAGAGCTTATGAAAGATCAGGACAAGAAGCTGGAGACGATTTCGTTTCTGGTGGGATATGATGATTATAACTACTTCAGCAGAGTGTTCCGAAAGAAGGTGGGATGCAGCCCGAGGGAGTATCGGAATAAGTTTGCACAATTATAATATGGAAGAAACTCAGGTAGAATTGAGTGGACAGTAACGAAAGCGGAAGTCCTCTGTATGGCGGTTCTTATCGAATCGAATGGATACAGAGGACTTTTTGGGAAGATATCTTTGCCGTGCGTCAGCACGCCTGCAGGTATCTTCTTTGTCCTTCGCACTCTGCTGAACTGTCTTGATTGCATTATTTTATGGAATTGCTATAATCAATAGAGAAAACATACAAGTTACTGGCATTTTGCTCAACTTGTTCATATTTTGTCCAAGTTTTATATATAAACTGGTCAAAAATGTGCAACAAAATTTTCCAAATATGTCCTAACTGACCAAAGGCAAAGTATGGTTTAATATAATCACAGAGGAACGGAAAGCCCGGAAAAACTTCCGTTCAAAAAAATAAGAAACTAAGATTTTTCAAGGAAGGGTTTCACAACATGAAAAAAGAAATGAGAAAAGCAGTCGCTATCGCAGCAACAGCAGCAATGGTTGGTTCTTTACCGGCAGGTGCAGTTACAGCACAGGCAGCCGATGACGACATCACAATCGGCGTATCAATCTGGAGCTCCACAGACGTACTTGGAAGCCAGAGTAAAAAAATCATTGACAAAGCAGCAGATGCTCTTGGTGTTAATGTAATGTATGTTGACCAGGGCCACGTATCTGAGCAGGTTACAGCTTCTGTTGAACAGCTTTGCGCAGCAGGATGTAACGGTATCGTAATCTGTAACTCTGCAGACTCTGAAATGACATCTGCCATCCAGACATGTGATGCAAATCAGGTTTACCTTACACAGTTCTATCGTATCATCTCCGAAGAGAACAGCCCTGAAGTATATCAGACAGCATGCAACTCACAGTATTATCTTGGTGCAGTTCATGAAGACGAAGTAACAAACGGATATACACTGGTTAACCTGCTTCTTGAGAACGGTGACAGAAACATCGGCCTTGAGGCATGGACAGTTGGTGATGCTACATTCCAGCAGAGATGGACAGGTTACAAACAGGCAGTTGACGAATGGAACGAAGCTAATCCTGATGATCAGCAACAATCACAGAGCCTGTATATGCTAACACATCTTCTGAAGAAGGTGCAGCAGCAGCTCTTTCCCTTTACAATTCCAACCCTGATATGGACGCTCTGATCGTTGCAGGTGGTGGCGGTGACCCGCTTGTTGGTTCCATCGGTGCTCTGGCAAACGAAGGACTTACAGGAAAGATCGACGTTGTTTCCACAGACTTCCTTGATGACCTTGGCGAGCAGCTTGAATCAGGCGGAATGTTTGCTGAATCAGGCGGACACTTCTGCGACCCGTTATATGCATTCCTTATCACATATAACGCAATCAAAGGCAACTATGTAAAAGATGAAGGATCCTTCGGATACGAAATCCAGTTCCCATACCTGTATGTATCTTCTTCCGAAGACTATGAAAACTACAAGAAATACTTTGTAGATGACGATCCATACACAGATGAAGAACTTGTGGAATTAGCAGGATACAGCTTTGATGATCTGAACAAAGCAGCTACATCACTTTCTATTGATGATGTTATTTCCCGTCACAGCAACTAATATGATGAACTTGTGCTCCACTGCCTTTTCTCCAAAGGGCAGTGGAGAAACTTTTAAGAGGTAATTGTCAGTGCCCGCTCGAAGCAAAAGGCCAAACCCTGATGAAGCGTGTGACCTCCTGCTTTTGGCGGGCGATGAATTGGATAAGGAGAATGGTTATGAAAAAACTCAAACAAAGCCAGTATTATGGAATCGGCCTTCTGGTTCTTATGCTTGTAGTTTTCTGGGCAGTATTTAAAGTACTTGCACCGACTACTTTCGGTTCCCCGGAGAAACTGGCCACTTACATGAAATCAGCATTAATTTACGCAGTTGGCGGATGTGGCCTCTACTTTATCTGCGTAATGGGACCTTTCGATATGAGCGTTGGTGCCAATATCGTACTTTCATCCATTATCGCCTGCAATGCAAGTGAGAAATTCGGTTATGCCGGTCTTATCATTGCACCGCTGATCTGTGGTACGATCATTGGTCTCATCAATGGTGTGGTTTATATCAAATTACATATTTCTTCCCTGATCGTTACATGTGCCCTGTCCCTGATATACGAGGCGTTCAGTGTATACGCCACAAACGGAAAGAACGTAATACTTTCAGCAGACTACAGAGCATTTGGTGATTATCCGGTCAACCTGATCCTGGCACTGATCGCATATCTGCTTTGCGCATTCATTTTGAAATATACAAAAATCGGTACTTATACTTACGCCATCGGAAGTAACGAAGTTGTAGCCAAGAACATGGGTGTAAATGTTCCGAAATATAAGATCGTAGCATTTACTCTTGCAGGATTTTTCTTCGGACTTCAGGCAATCCTGACAATCAGTTTTGGTACTTCCATGACATCAGCTTCCAACCTTTCCTCTATGAGCCGTAACTTTACTCCTCTGATGGGAACATTCTTTGGACTGGCATTTAAGAAATATGGCCATCCGGTTATCGCTATTGTAATCGGTGAAATGATCATTCAGCTTATGTTCAACGGTTTCGTTGCACTGGGAGCTCCGACTACGATCCAGAACGTAGTAACAGGTGTTGCTCTGCTGGTTATCGTTGCACTGACAACTAAACCGGTTAAAGGTCTTGTAGTAAAATAAGGAGAACGATTATGGGTGAAATATTATTAAGAGCAGAAAATATTGATAAACATTTTGGCATCACACACGCCCTGGACAACGTTTCCTTTACATTTAATAAAGGTGAGATCCACGCACTGATCGGTGAAAACGGTTCCGGTAAATCTACATTAACATCCTGCCTGACAGGTATTTATCAGAAAGATTCCGGCAAGTTTATCCTTGAAGGAAAAGAGATCACCGCAACCAACCAGGTTGAAGCCAACCATCAGGGTGTAGCCATTATCGTACAGGAGATCGGAACACTTTCCGGACTGACTGTAGCAGAGAATATTTTCCTTGGAAACGAGGATCAGTTTACTAAATGTGGTATCAAAAATACCGCAGCAATGAACAAGAAAGCCCAGGAATATCTGGACAGCTATGGATTCAACTATATTGATGCAACTAAGGTGATCGATGATTACAACTTCGAGGATCGTAAGCTGGTAGAGATCGTAAAATCTACCTACTTTAATCCGAAGGTTCTGGTTGTAGACGAGACAACAACAGCACTTGGACAGAAAGGCCGTGAAGAGCTTTTCAAGGTAATGCACAAGGTTCGTGACACAGGAAACTGCGTAATCTTTATTTCCCATGACCTTGAGGAGGTTATCGAGCAGTCTGATAATATCAGTGTACTTCGAGATGGTGTGAAGATCGGTTCCATCACAAAGGAAGAAGCTACACCTGACAGACTGAAAGCCTTAATGGTAGGCCGTGAGATCGGTGACAGCTACTATCGTACAGACTACGGCGAGAAGGTATCTGATGAAGTTGTTCTTTCCGCTAAGAATGTGACAGTAAAAGGACAGATCGAGAACCTGAACCTTGATCTTCACAAAGGTGAGATTCTTGGTATCGGAGGACTTTCCGAATGCGGTATGCATGAGTTGGAAAGGCACTCTTCGGAGCTTCCTATTTCCGCCAGGGAAGTGTAACTCTGGGAGACGGCACACCGATCAATTCCATTCCGGATGCCATCAAACACAGTATTGCATATGCTTCCAAGGACCGTGACAATGAGTCTCTGGTCATCAATGATACAATTGGCGATAACATTTGTCTTCCATCCCTGGAGGATCTGAAGACTCATGGATTCCTTCGCGCAAAGACAATGAATGAATTTGCCAATAAATTTGCAAAACAGATGAGTACAAAAATGACAGGCGTTGACCAGTTTGTATCCGCTCTTTCCGGCGGTAACAAACAGAAGTCGTTCTTGCACGCTGGTTGGTAAGGACTCCGACCTGATCATCCTTGACTCCCCTACACGTGGTATTGATGTCAAAGTTAAAGCTGATATCTACGCCATGATGAACGATATGAGAAAAAGAGGAAAATCCATTATTATGATCTCTGAGGAAATCATGGAGCTTCTGGGTATGGCAGACCGTATCCTGATCATGAAGGACGGTAAGATCAATGGTGAATTCCTTCGTTCTCCGGATCTGAAAGACACAGATCTGATTGACAATATGATTTAAGGGGGTAAAAAAATGAGTACAACAAAAAAATCAACTGAGCAAGTACCATTTCTGGAACGTCCCATTGTGCGTACGATCCTTCCTATCGCAGGATTCGTGATCATCTGTGTATTATTTGCAATCCTCACAGACGGCAGACTGTTTCAGCCGAAAAATATATCACTGCTTCTGAGCCAGTCATACATGTTGCTGATCTCATCCATCGGCGTGTTCATGGTAATGACAATGGGTGGTCTGGATTTCTCCCAAGGCTCCATGCTTGGTGTTGCTTCCATCGTAGTCTGCTACCTTTCCCATTACAACATGGTTCTGGCAGCGCTGGGTGGTGTGGTAACAGGCGGACTGATCGGACTGATCAATGGTTACTTCAATGTTAAGAGAAAAATCACAAGCTTTATTGTTACAATCTGTACCATGTATCTGTTCCGTGGAGTTTGTGCATATGCAACAACTAACTCACCTGTTTACGCAGTAAGTGATATTTCCAAATACAACACACTGCCATTTATGCTTACTTTCACAGTGATCATCTTCGTAGTGGCATATCTTGTATTTACTTACACAGGTCTGGGCTCCAGACTGAAAGCAATCGGTGCAGGTGAAACAGCAGCAAGATTCGCAGGTATCCGTGTAGAAACTACAAAGATCCTTGTATTCGTGGCAGCAGGATGTATCACAGGACTTGCAGCATTTGTAAATGCTATCAAAGTAGGTTCCGTTACATCTACAGCAGGTAACCAGCTGGAAACACAGATCATGATCGCCCTGGTACTTGGAGGAATGCCTGTAAACGGCGGTGCTAAAGTAAGATTCTATAACATCATCCTTGGTGTTATGACATACAAAGTACTTTCCAGTGGTCTGGTAATGCTGATGATGCCGACACAGTTACAGCAGCTGATCCTTGGTATCATCTTCCTGATCGAGGTAGCGATCTTCAGCGACAGAAAGACTGGTATGATCGTGAAGTAATTAATTGTATAACATCGATTATATAACTAGCGTATTCGTGTATTATGTTCATACCTACATAAAATCCCCGGCTCCTGCAGATTGGTCTGCGGGAGTTGGGGATTTTGTCGTTTTTGTGTTCTCGTCACATTGATCACCATAGTATATTTCTGTTGCCTATCCTGTCAGGGCATGATAAGCTAAACATATAAAATCTGGTATTATGGGGTAATATATACAGGAGGGCGTAATAAATGATAGATATAAAAAATATCAGTACACACTGTACGCGCAGTGAATTTGTAGGGACCGCAGTTCTGGATACGATTGGGCTTGTGATTTCAGGGATTGATGATACTTTGCTCAAGGAGATGAACATAGGAACGAAGTATCATTGTCTGGGATTATTCAGTTCCCGTACAGGGGCAGCAGGGCAGCTGACTGCTCTTGATGATGCAGTAAAAGCAACCAACACAGAGGTTCTTTCCATAGAACTGCCAAGGGATACAAAGGGCTGGGGCGGCCACGGTAATTATATTGTTCTTGGAGGAACTGATGTCTCAGATGTGCGCCATGCCATATCCATGGCACTGGAGCTTACCAATAAAAATGCAGGAGAGGTATATATCAGTGAAAGCGGTCATCTGGAGTTTTCCTATTCAGCCAGTGCAGGACAGGTACTGAATAAGGCTTTCGGAGTACCAATGGGAGAAGCATTCGGATTTATGGCTGGCTCTCCTGCTGCAATCGGACTGGTAATGGCAGATACAGCGATGAAGTCTGCCTCTCTTTCTATTGCAAAATATATGACACCTGATAAGGGAACCAGTCATTCCAATGAAGTGATTCTGGCAGTTGCCGGTGATGCCAGTGCTGCGAAAACAGCGGTACTGAATGCAAGACAGATCGGTCTGGAACTTCTGATCGCAATGGGCAGCTATCCGGAGACCCCGGGGGTACCATATTTATAAAAAAAATCTTGACTTTTGCATCCGGAATCCATATAATAATCAACGGTAAATTTAAGAAACAGATATTTGGTATTATTGGAAACGGTACATCCTCCTGGATGGTTATGAACAACACAAATCTCTAATTGATGTTATTCATACTATCTAAGGAGGATTTTATGCCTAAAAACAAGTTTCAGGAAGTTATTTTTACGATTATCATGGTGTTTGTAATGGTTTATGCCATGATCTGCTACAACATTGTACTGAATACAGGGACAATGACAAATGAGACATTTCTGTTAGCTTTTCATGAATTAACATTCATGGGACCGATTGCATTTATTCTTGATTTCTTTATCATCGGTGGTCTTGCAAAGAAGATTGCATTTGGTATTGTGGATATGAGAAGAGATAATCCGTTCCACCTTGTACTTGCAATCTCAGCAGTATCCGTTGCATTTATGTGTCCATGTATGAGCTTTGCGGCAACTGTGCTGATCAAACATGCACCGGCAAGTCAGATCATTCCCACATGGCTCCAGACAACAGCAATGAACTTTCCGATGGCATTCTTCTGGCAGATTTTTTATGCCGGACCATTCGTAAGATTTATTTTCGGAAAGCTTTTCCCGGAGAAAGAAAAGGCAGCAACTTCTGCCGAATAAAAAATATGTAATTTTGACTGCAGCATTCTGTATTTCAGGATGCTGCTTTTTTTGTGTTCTTATCTATACGTTACTGTTCACTCCGTTCTCAGTAACGTAGCCAAAATTCATTCCAGATTGCCTGCGGCAATGGAATTTTGGCTTGTATGTCTCGGGATTTTGGCATATTCATGCCAAAACACCTCGCGGGATAGTGATGTGTGAACAGTAACATCTATACAACGTAAATTGTACTTATTTTAATACACTATTGACAAATTCTGTCATTTCTTGTAATATCATATAAAACATATCGAATAACTATGAAAAGTAGAGAATGCAAAAAACTACTGGTACCTTAAAGGAGATGAAACATGATCAGAAAATTATTTGCCTTTGGTCTTGCAGTTGTACTGGCACTGATGCCGGTACAGGCTTTTGGAAAAACGGTGTCTATCACTAATGTTTCCTATGATCCTACCAGAGAGATGTTTGAACAGTATAATAAAATATTTGAAGACCACTGGAAGGAGAAGACCGGGGATGATGTGGAAGTGATACAGTCCCATGGTGGTTCAGGGAAACAGGCACTTGAGGTAGCCAATGGTCTGGATGCAGATGTGGTAACCCTGGCACTGGAATATGATATAGAGTCTATTGAAAATGCAGGGCTGATCAAGGCAGGATGGAAAGATAAATTTGACAATGACAGTTCTCCTTATACATCCACTATCGTATTTCTGGTGAAGAAAGGAAATCCCAGGGATATCAAAGACTGGGACGATCTGACGAAAAAAGGAGTGGGAGTAGTAACACCAAATCCGAAAACCTCCGGCGGTGCCAGATGGAACTACATGGCAGCGTGGGCTTACGCAGATAAAAAGTATGGTGGCGATGAAGCGCAGATGAAGGAATTTATTAAGAAACTTTACCGGAATGTGGTGGTTCTTGACTCAGGCGCAAGAGGTGCAACGACCTCTTTCGTGGAGAACGGACAAGGAGATGTGCTGGTTGCGTGGGAAAATGAAGCTTATCTATCCATGCGGGATTATCCGGATGAGTATGAGATTGTTACTCCAAGCGTAAGTATTCTGGCACAGCTTCTGTGGCGGTGGTAGATGAAGTGGTGGATTACAGAGATACAAGAGATGTGGCAACAGAGTATTTGAATTATCTGTATTCCGACGAAGCACAGGAGATCGCAGCAGAGAATTATTTCCGCCCCACCAATGAGAAAATCCTGAAGAAGCACAGTGATACGTTTGATCTGAATATAAATCTGGCAAATATCAGTGATTATGGCGGATGGGATAAAGTGCAGGAGAAACATTTCACAGATGGCGGAATTTTCGATCAGATTTATGAGAGATAAAGGAAGACAAGATGAAGCAAGAGCATAAGCACAGACAGAATATATGAGACAGGAGAGGTGGTAATTGATTATGAAAAAAAGAAATAAACCGGTGATTCCAGGGTTTGGGCTCTCCATGGGAATTACCATTTCCATATTGAGTCTGGTAGTTCTGATCCCCCTGGCAAGCCTGGTGGTCTACACAGCGAAGCTGAGTTTTAAAGATTTTATCGAAACCATCACAAGGGCCAGAGTGCTGGCATCCTTTTATACCAGTTTTGTATGTGCTTTTGCAGCAGCAGTAATAAATGGAATTATGGGAACTATTCTTGCGTGGGTGCTTGTGAAATATGATTTTCCGGGCAAGAGACTTATGGATGGGGTGATCGAACTTCCCTTTGCTCTTCCCACAGCGGTAGCAGGTATTGCACTGACATCCCTGACCTCAGATTCGGGAATTGTTCGGCAGCTTTTTTGCAGGATTCGGTATCAAGATCGCATACACAAGAATAGGTATTACAGTGGCTATGATATTTGTAGGAATACCGTTCGTTGTGCGAAGTGTACAGCCGGTTCTGGAAAAGATGGATAATTCTTACAGCGAGGCAGCAGGAGTGCTGGGAGCAAAGAAAACAACTATCTTCTGGAAGGTCATTTTTCCGGAACTGAAGCCCGCGATCTTTGCAGGGACCGGACTTGCGTTCGGAAGATGTCTGGGTGAATATGGAAGTGTTGTATTTATCGCAGGAAATAAACCCTATTATACAGAAATCACACCGCTGGTTATTATGTCAAAGCTTCAGGAATTTGATTATTCAAGTGCAACGGCAATCGCACTTGTGATGTTGGCAGTTTCATTTTTTATTCTGTTCCTTAACAGTATGATACAGCAGAGAAATGCAAGAATTTTAAGAGGAGGAAATGCCTGATGGACAACAATGAAAAGACTTCGGAGAAAATTACAAAATGGCTGCTTGTCGTGATCAGTGTTCTGTTTCTGGCAGTCATGCTCCTTCTTCCTCTGATCACTGTGATCACAGAAGCATTGCGGAGCGGATGGAAGGTCTATGCAGCTGCAGTGACAGATGAGTACACCATCAAAGCACTTCTTCTTACAGTGAAGGCAACACTCTTTGCAGTTGTTTTTAACACTGTTTTTGGTGTTTTTGCAGCCTGGGCACTGACGAAGTTTCAGTTCAGGGGTAAAAAGCTTCTCACTACCCTGATCGATCTTCCGGTTACTATTTCCCCTGTTATTGCAGGTTTGATCTTTCTTCTGATTTTCGGACGGCAGAGTCCTGTTTACTTTTTTCTCATGAAGTTAGGGATTAAAGTTGTATTCTCTGTACCGGGAATCATTATTGCAACTGTATTTGTAACCTTTCCTTTTATTTCCAGAGAACTGATTCCGGTTCTGGAAGCAGAAGGAAGCGATGAGGAGGAAGCGGCAGCCTGATGGGAGCAGGTGGATGGACCATTTTCTGGAAGATCACATTCCCTCATATCAAATGGGCATTACTGTATGGAGTTGTGCTCTGTACGGCAAGAGCAATGGGAGAGTTTGGAGCGGTATCTGTACTTTCCGGACATTTAAGAGGAAAGACCAATACACTTCCTCTTCATGTAGAGATTTTGTTTAATGAGTTTCAGTATGTTCCGGCGTTTGCCGTATCTTCGCTGCTTGTGATCATGGCAGTTATCATTCTGGTAGTCAGAAGCCTGATTGAATATAAAGGAAAGAAGGAAGCCTGATATGTATGTAGAGTTAAAAAATATCAATAAGACATATGGTTCTTACCAGGCATCAAGGAATGTGAATTTCGGAATTGAGAAAGGTAAACTGATTGGTCTGCTGGGACCAAGCGGAAGCGGAAAAACAACTATTCTTCGAATGATCGCAGGCCTGGAAACCCCGGACAGCGGAGAGGTCATTATTGATGGAAAAGTGGTAAATGATGTTCCGGCCAGTCAGCGTGGGATTGGATTTGTATTTCAGAATTATGCGTTGTTTCGCTATATGACAGTTTATGACAACGTTGCATTTGGTTTGAAGGTTCAGAAGGCTGATAAGAAGAAAATTGATGCCAGAGTCAGAGAGCTGATCAAACTGGTGGGGCTGGAAGGACTGGAAAAAAGATATCCAAGCCAGTTATCTGGCGGCCAGAGGCAAAGGGTGGCATTTGCCAGAGCCTTGCTCCAAATCCCCAGGTGCTGCTTCTGGATGAGCCTTTGCAGCCATTGATGCAAAATCCGTCAGGAACTGCGAAGCTGGTTAAAAGAGATGATCGGAAAGCTGGGAATTACCAGTATTTTCGTTACTCATGATCAGGATGAGCCATTGAAGTAGCAGATGAGATTATTATCACTAATGCAGGACGGATCGAACAGAAAGGAACTCCCATAGGGGTTTACAGAAATCCTGAGACAGCTTTTACAGCGTCCTTCTTCGGACAGCCATCTGTGTTGAAAAATGCGGATGATTTCCATACCTTTGCTCAGGCAGAAGGAGCAGACAAGATTATTGTCCGCCCGGAATTTGTAAAAATCTCCAAACTGGATGAGGTGGAGAAGTTCAAAACTTCCGTATCCCGGGGAGTGGTTGAACAGGTTTCTTTCAGGGGAGATAATCTGGAACTTCAGGTGAGAGTCAACAATTCCGTAGTAACTGCCAGAAGAAGCCTGGAGAAAACAGATATCCGGGAAGGTGAGACTGTGAATGTATTCCTTTACAGGATTTTTGCACTGAGAGGTGACAGTGTACAGCTGATCGAAAATGAGGCTGTAAGGGATGACTTTGTAATTATCTGACAACGGTGGCTGCGGCGACTGACGACAATGAAGAAATAAGAAATTCAGAGGCAAGACTGATCGGAAAATCAACTTGTTGGCACACTGGTATGGAGGAAAGGGTAAGAGAGAATGAGAACAGAGAGAATCAGGACAGATGTGCTGATCATCGGCGGCGGTACGGCAGGATGCTTTGCAGCCTATGTGATTGGCCAAAAAAGCGGCAGAAAAGTTCTGATCGCAGAGAAAGCGAATATTAAGCGAAGCGGATGTCTGGCGGCGGGCGTGAATGCATTGAACGCATATATTACAGAAGGCAGAGTGCCGCAGGATTATGTGGATTATGCCAAAAGGATGCCCATGGAATCGTAAGAGAAGACCTTCTTCTTACCATGTCAGAGAGACTGAATCATGTGACAAAGGTGATGGAAGATCTGGGGCTGGTCATCCTGAAGGACGAAAACGGAAAATATGTTGCCAGAGGAAACCGAAACATCAAGATCAATGGCGAAAATATGAAGCAATCCTTGCAAAGGCGGCAGCTGAACAGGAGAATGTTACGGTTCTCAATCATGTAAATATTACAGATTATAAAACAGAAAACAAAAAAGTCACAGGCGCAGTTGGATTTAGCGTTAATGAGGATATTTTCTATGACATTGATGCGAAAGCAGTTCTTTGTGCCACAGGTGGTGCAGCGGGACTTTACAGACCGAATAATCCGGGATTTTCCAGACATAAGATGTGGTATTCTCCGTTTAACACAGGTGCAGGATATGCAATGGGACTTCTTTCCGGTGCAGAGATGACAACCTTTGAGATGCGTTTCATTGCATTGAGATGTAAGGACACGATTGCTCCTACAGGAACTATTGCTCAGGCGTTGGGGCCAGACAGGTCAATGCACATGGTGATATTTATGAAACAAAATATGGTCTGACAACTTCCCAGCGAGTTTACGGTACAGTCATGGAGAACAGAGAAGGAAACGGTCCATGTTATCTCAGAACGGAAGGTATTTCCAAAGAACAGGAGCAGGACCTTTACAAAGCTTACCTGAATATGGCACCGTCCCAGACTCTGAAATGGATGGAAGCCGGAAAAGGACCATCCGAAGAGAATGTAGAGATTGAGGGCACAGAGCCATATATTGTAGGCGGACATACAGCCAGCGGTTACTGGTAGATAATAACAGAGCTACAACTATTGAAGGTTATATGCAGCCGGAGACGTAGCAGGAGGATGTCCGCAGAAATATGTAACCGGCGCACTGGCAGAAGGTGAGATCGCAGCAGAGGCGATTTTGGAATATCTGAATGGCAAAGATGATGACCGGATCGCAGCGGAAAATAAGGAAGGGGCTTTAGAGAGTGGCGGAGAACAGGAGCTGTCTCAAACTACAATAGCTAAGAAGGCAGAATACGAATCACATTTGAATGCTTCCCGTTCTTTGATGAATGCAGAGCAGCTTGAGGAAGCCATGCAGAAGATCATGGATCAGTATGCAGGAGGAATCGGTACAGACTACAGATACAGCGGGATGAGTCTTGCAAAGGCAGATGAAAAGATTGCAGCATTGTTGCCAGTAGTTGACACTCTGGCAGCAACAGATACTTATGAACTGATGCAGATTTATGAACTTCGCGAACGACTGATCGTGTGTCAGGCAGTGATCGCACATCTGGCAGCCAGAAAGGAAACCAGATGGCATAGTTTCGGAGAGAATACAGACTACCCGCAGCAGAGCGAAGAGTGGATGAAATATGTAAACTCCCGTATGGAAAACGGCGAGATTAAGATCTTATATCGTGACCTGATCACAAAGGAAAATACAGGTTTGAATACAGCAGAGAAAGGAGCAGGTGAGAGATGAGCATTCGGATTCAAAAAAGTAAATGTACAGGATGTGGCAGATGTATTGAAGCCTGTCCCGGAAATCTGATCAAAAAGGATAAAGAGAACAAAGCCTTTATCCGTCAGGTAAGAGACTGCTGGGGATGTACTTCCTGTATTAAGGAATGCAGGCATGATGCCATCCGCTTTTTCCTTGGAGCTGATGTGGGAGGCAGAGGTGCAAGTATGGTTGTATCAGAGAAACCGGATATTTCCACATGGACAGTGGAGAAGCCGGATGGCACTAAGATCACTATTCAGGTTAATAAGAAAGACGCTAATAAATATTAAACACAAGTATGTACTCTCAGAATCTTTAGAGTGTGTTTGAAAAATGCTTTACGCAAGATGTGCGTCACAATTTGTGGGAGATTTTGTTCGGATGAGGGCGTCGTAGCGGGCTACGACAACCGAATTCGGACAAAATATACCGCAAAGTGGGGCGTGCAGATTGCGGGAATGATTTTTCAGACACGCTCTAGTGTATTTGCTCAAGTACGAAAAGATTCCGAGTATAAACAAACAGAGGAGGATAATGCAATGAGTAACTTATCTCATCTTGATGCGCTTGAGGCAGAGGCGATTTATATTATGCGAGAAGTAGCAGCCGAGTGTGAAAAGCCGGTTATGCTCTATTCTATAGGAAAGGACAGCTCCGTTATGCTCCATCTGGCGATGAAGGCATTTTACCCGGAGAAACCTCCATTCCCGTTCCTTCACATTGATACTACATGGAAATTCCATGAGATGATCGAATTCCGCGACAGAATCGCAAAGGAAAACGGAATTGATATGCTGGTTTACACCAATGAAGAGGGTGTAAAGGCAGGAATCAATCCATTTGACAATGGTTCTGCATATACAGATATCATGAAAACACAGGCGTTAAAACAGGCTCTGACCAAATATGGATTTACAGCGGCATTTGGAGGCGGCCGTCGTGATGAGGAGAAATCCAGAGCAAAAGAAAGAATCTTCTCTTTCCGTAATTCAGCTCAGGCATGGGATCCGAAAAACCAGAGACCGGAGATGTGGAAGCTTTATAACACTAAGATCCAGAAGGGCGAGAGTATGCGAGTATTTCCAATTTCCAACTGGACAGAAAAGGATATCTGGCAGTACATTCAGCGTGAAAATATCGAAATTGTACCGTTATATTTTGCGAAAGAAAGACCGGTCATCTACAGAGACGGAAATATCATTATGGTGGATGATGACAGATTAAAACTCCGTCCGGGTGAAAAGATTGAAAACAAAAAAGTCAGATTCCGTACTCTTGGGTGCTATCCGCTTACTGGAGGTATTGAATCTGAAGCAGATACTCTGGATGAGATTATTGATGAGACGTTAAGTGCTGTTTCTTCTGAACGTACCAGCAGGGTGATCGACCACGAGGCAGCAGGCAGCATGGAGAGAAGAAAGAGAGAGGGGTATTTCTAGAATGAAAGGATTATTGAAATTTATTACATGCGGAAGTGTGGATGATGGAAAATCCACTCTGATCGGACATATTCTTTATGATGCAAAGCTTCTCTATGCAGATCAGGAGAAAGCCCTGGAGCTGGATTCCAAAGTAGGAAGCAGAGGCGGTGCCATTGATTATTCGCTTCTTCTGGACGGTCTTATGGCAGAGCGTGAGCAGGGAATCACCATTGATGTTGCATACCGTTATTTTACAACAGATAACAGAAGCTTCATTGTTGCAGATACACCCGGACATGAAGAATATACAAGAAACATGGCAGTGGGTGCGTCCTTTGCAGATCTGGCAGTTATCCTGGTGGATGCTTCACAGGGAGTACTGGTACAGACAAGACGTCATGCAAGAATCTGCGCATTGATGGGAATCCGTTACTTTGTATTTGCAGTAAACAAAATGGATCTTATTGAATATGATGAAAAACGTTTCCGCGACATTGAGAATCAGATCGCAGCACTGATAGAAGAACTGAAACTTGCCAATGTAACTATTATTCCGGTATCTGCCACAGAAGGTGACAACGTTACAACCAAATCTGACAACATGCCATGGTATAAAGGTGAGGCGCTTCTTTCCCATCTGGAAACCGTAGACATTAAGGAAGATACAGAGAAGGGCTTCTATATGCCTGTACAGAGAGTCTGCAGACCAAACCATGAGTTTCGCGGATTCCAGGGACAGATTGAGAATGGTGCCATCAGGGCAGGCGACCTTGTGACTACTCTTCCCAGTAAAGAAGAAGCTCATGTAAAGAGTATTCTTGTTGGCGATAAAGAAGTTCAGGAAGCTGTACAGGGACAGCCTGTTACCATCCAGCTTGACAGAGAAGTAGATGTTTCCCGCGGATGTGTACTTGCCATTGATTCCGGCGCAGTTCTTACAGACTCTGTGGAAGCAGATATCCTCTGGATGGATGACAATGCTCTTACGGATGGCAAGAACTTCTTTGTAAAAATCGGTACAAAGATGATCCCCGGCCTGGTTACAAAGATCAATTATTCTGTGGATGTTAATACAGGTGAAAAGAAAAGCGCATATATCTTAAAGAAAAATGAGATTGCTTCCTGTACTCTGGAATTCTCAGAGAAGATCGTTGTAGACGAATTTGACAGGCACAGAACACTGGGTGAGCTGATTCTGATAGATCGTGTCACAAATATGACTTCTGCCTGCGGTGTTGTGAGAAAAACCTTTGTTTCTCAGGATAGATCCCAGATCGGAAAAGTGGACGAGCAGGTTCGTGCAGGACTGAAAGGTCAGACACCGGTAGTAGTGGAATTCCCGATCGGTAAAGAAGGAATCACTCTTGATTTTGCAGAGCAGGTAGAAAAGGGACTGACTGTACTTGGAAAACATACCTATCTGTATCATCCGGCAGCGAGTGAAAACTATGCAGAAACTGTCCGCCATCTTAAGGCAGCAGGTCTGATCGTACTTCTTGTTCTTGATGAAAATACAGCAAAAGACGAGACATTAAAGACTCTGGATGGTTTCTATGCGAACTGGCAGATTGACGGAATTACTGTGAAAGATGCGATTGATTTCGTGAAAAAGAAATCTGCATTTACAGTGCAGAGTGTACAAGATGGAAATTATATCTGATTATAACAGGGCTATAAATCGCCGCAGAGACAAAGAAAGTCTCTGCGGTATTTTGTTTTCTTGACAAGTGTCGTTACAGCGGATTATACTTATTCTCAAATATTCAGAATCCATAATAATACAGACAGGAAAGATAACAGAAATATGCAAACGAACAATGAAAGTAAACAAAACCAAAAAAAGAGATGATGCTTGGAACTTTGTTTGTAATTGCTACGATAATCATCCTGGCGATACCAACGAAGAAAAGACAGAAATAAAGATGAGTGAATATCGATCAGAATGTAGAATGGGCAATTGGTTACTGTTCACACACCATTATCCCGCGAGGTGTTTTGGCATGAATATGCCAAAATCCCGAGACATACAAGCCAAAATTCCATTGCCACAGGCAATCTGAAATGAATTTTGGCTAAGTTACTGTAAACGGAGTGAACAGTAACGGCAATTGTGAAGTGGCATTCAGATTACATATTATGCAGCAGAGTATGATATAATTCATTTTGTATAATGGCGTCAGGATTAAGAGCATATGTAGAGCTGTGTAGTGAAGCGGATTGCGAATATCTGTTTGACTTTTGATGGGTGTACACGAGAACATTTTTTTACAGTGAAAGTTATCTGTATTATATTACAGAGGGTACTGTACAGATAATCAGGAGGTATTTTATGCGTTTGGAAAAAGTACAGGAAGCGTTAAAAACAAAGAAAATTCATTATGAATATACAGAGGAAAACGGATGCGGAAGCATCGACTTTATGTTTCGCGGTCTGAGATTCCATATATGGGAATATGAAGATCGTGTCTGGGGAGCGGAGACAAACGTGTTCGAAGCAGGCAGAAGCAGGATATTGAGGGAGATTACGAGGAAATTATTTCCGGAGAAATCCTCTCATGGCCGGATATGCTGCCTGGGATGTAAGTATTACTGCAGAAGGGAATGATATTTACGAAAAAATATAGAACCGGACAAATTGTATTAACTGCATGTATTGTAGCTGTCTGTATGTTTTCAAATGTCCATGGGACAGAAGCGGCAGGTCCGCCAGCACCGAAAACTCTGACAGTTACACCGACAGAAAAACCGAAATCAACAGCAAAGTCAAAGTCTGCGTCAACATCAAAGTCCAAATCAACACCGAAATCCAAATCGGCACTAACACAAAAACCTGAAGCAACACCAATACCTGCATCTACTCCAACACCAGAGCAGGAAGCTGAGACAGATAAACAGAATCCGGCAGATCAGGGAACTTTAAGCAAGCCAGATCATCCGGATACTATCTCCGCAGATAAACTGGTATTTATCGGAGATTCCAGAACAGAGGGATTGAGGGATGCGGTAAATGATGACAGCATTTGGTCCTGTCTTTCTTCTATGGGATATGACTGGATGGTATCTACAGGAGTGCCGCAGGTAGAAGATCAGATTGAGGACAATACAGCGGTTATTATTCTGATGGGTGTTAATGACCTGTATCATGTTAATGACTATATCAGCTATATTAATTCCAAAGCTGCCGAATGGGGAAACAGGGGAGCGCAGACTTATTTTGTGTCTGTAGGTCCGGTGCAGAATGATCCCTATTGCAGTAATGCGGAGATTGAAAGCTTCAATGCGGCAATGCAGGCAAATCTGAGCGGGGTTACCTACATAGATGTATATTCCCATCTGGTATCTGAGGGATTTTCCACCGTAGACGGAACCCACTATCCGGACAGTGTGTCTGTAGATATTTATAATTATATCCTGGATCATCTGGAGGAACAGAGGAGTGGAATCTGGGATGATTTTTCAGTTTATGAAATTGTGATGCTGTATTGAGTTCGATGGAGTTTGGTGATATGATTGCAGAGGAAGAAACGGAATAGAGCGGAAATTCGTTTTTTATATAAAAGCTGAAAACCTGGCAGGAGGAAATAATGGGTGGCTGTTTTGCAGCAGAGCCAAAAATGTAAATGATAATTGCCCAATGACTGGACAGTTATCAAAATCCAAAATCAGGAGGAAAGAATGAGAGGACTGTATTCATCCAAAACAGAAATCAGACACAAAATTTTTACGGAAATTGCGAGGATGGCATATGAAGGCCAGTCTCCGGAGATGCTGGAAGAGCTTCCCTACAAGATTGTACCCGGTGAAATTGCGACTTATCGTGACAGTATTTTTCTGGAAAGAGCGGTAGTTGGTGAGAGACTTCGCGTTGCAATGGGGATGTCACTGAGAAAGGTTACAGAGCATGCGCCAATCTCCAAAGGTGTGGAGGCCAGCGTTATTGAGGAAAAGTATTATGAACCGCCGCTTATCAATGTGATCAAGTTTGCCTGTAATTCCTGCCCTGAGAAAAGGGTAATGATTACAGAGGGCTGTCAGGGCTGTCTGGAGCATCCCTGTGTGGAGGTCTGTCCAAAGAAAGCAGTACATATGGAAGGCGGCAGATCACATATTGATGAAGATGCCTGCATCAAATGCGGAAAGTGTCTGGAAGCCTGTCCGTATAATGCAATCATCAAACAGGAACGTCCCTGTTCAAAGGCCTGCGGCATGAATGCCATTGGTTCTGACGAATACGGAAGAGCAGAGATTGACCAGGACAAATGTGTATCCTGCGGCCAGTGTCTGGTGAGTTGTCCGTTCAGCGCTATTGTAGACAAAGGACAGATTTTCCAGACTGTTATGGCATTAAAAAGTGAAACACCGGTGTATGCAATCGTGGCGCCTGCCATTGCAGGTCAGTTCCCGGGTATGGAGAATAATAAGATACGGGGTGCATTTCAGGCACTTGGCTTTACAGATGTAAGAGAGGTTGCCGTCGGTGCAGATCTGTGCACAGTGGAGGAGGCAAAGGACTTTTTGGAGGAAGTTCCTGAGAAACTTCCGTTTATGGCTACATCCTGTTGTCCGTCCTGGTCTATGATGGCTAAGAAATTATTCCCGGAACAGGCGAAATGTATCTCCATGGCACTGACACCTATGGTTCTTACTGCCAGACTGATCAAGCAGAAGGAACCGAATTGTAAGATAGTTTTCGTAGGTCCTGTGCAGCCAAGAAGCTGGAAGCCAGCCGTAAGAGTATCCGCAGCTATGTGGATTTTGTGCTGACCTTTGAGGAAGTGGCAGGAATGTTTGATGCCAAAGGCGTGGACTGGAAAGATATTCCGGAAGGAGAACCACTGTTTCGTGCCAGTGCTGACGGAAGAGGTTTCGCAGTCAGCGGTGGTGTGGCAGAAGCGGTTGTCCATGCGGTGAAGCGTATTGATCCTGATCGGGAAGTAAAGGTAATGAATGCAGAAGGTCTGCAGAACTGTAAGAAGATGCTCCAGATGGCCAAGATTGGTAAATATAATGGATATCTGCTGGAAGGAATGGCATGTCCGGGCGGCTGTGTAGCAGGTGCCGGTACTATCCAGACAGTTAAAAAAGCAGCAGCGGCTCTCGAAAAAATGAAGAAAGAGGCTTCGTTTACAGATGCCTATGACTCCAAATACAGAGCAAGACTGGAAAGTCTGGAGAAATTTGATGTGGAGTGAGATTCTGACTGAATCAGTGAAATCTTATATGGATTGCAAGTGTTTGAATGCAATCAGTATATAGCAGACTAAAAATGAATAATCGTCAGAAGAACTGTCAGGCTGAGTGATAAGTTTAACTGAATCGGATAAGTCCCCTGCGGAGGTTGCGAAAAGCAATAAGCAGGGGATTTTTGTCATCTGTGCAATACTGACTTAAATCAAAAAAAGTTTCATACAAGTCATGAAATAATTAGCAGTATGTTGACTGAGATTTTATAGAATAACAAATTAAGTCAAGCGAACAAGCAAAAATATTTGACTGGAAATTTACAAATTGCAAATTAGGTCAAGAAATTAGTGTGGATTGTATGACTTGAAAATCAAAATCTATTGATTAAGTCAAAACGCCAGTTAATAATCGTTGATTTATATTTCTGTTTTTTCAATTTAAGTCATCAGAGACAGATTTATTCTGTTTCCGTAACTTTGATTTTTTTCTGGAAATCTCTGGTATAGTGAATCTCATAATCAGAAGTTACGAAAAATGCCTGTACATCGTCCAGAGACTCGGCCAGTTTCATGCCATCCTCCAGACCAAGAGCAAAGCAGGTCGTGCTCAGCGCATCCCCGTCCACAGACTGATCGGAAATAATGGTAACTGCAATCAGCCCGTTATCATAAGGATAGCCGGTTTTAGGATTGAGCAGGTGATGATACAAAGTGCCATCCTGTTCAAAGCATCTCTCATAAATTCCTGAGGAAACCACTGACTTATCCCTGATGTCCATAACAGCAATAGTTTCGCTTCGGTCTGCAAATGGTTTCTGGATCCCGATCTTAAAAGCAGAATTGTCTGTTTTTTCGCCAATACAGAGAACATTTCCGCCAAGATTGATGATCGCACTTTTTACATTCTGAGAAACCAGATAATCCTTCAGGCGGTCTGCGATATAACCCTTGGCAATGGCACCTAGTTCGATTGCAGTATCGTCTGTCTTTAATGTAATCTCATTTTTATCTGTATCAACAGAGATATTGTGATAATTGCATTTGGGCAGTGCTGCTGGATCAGACTGTCCTTGGGCACTTTTGGATTTTCAGCAGTAAAATTCCACAGAGAAGTCAGCGGTTCAATAGCAATATCAAATGCACCCTCAGATAATACAGAATAATCAAGTCCCTTAGAAACCAGCTCCGCCAGAGAAGCCGACACCTGATAAGTATCCTCTGTTCCCTTCACAGGTGTAAGTTCCCGATGGTTTAACTGATATAATTCACTGTCATCTGCGGTGCGGCTGAATATTTTCTCATACTTGTCACAAAGATTCATGCATTCTGTAAGCAGCTCTCTGTCCTGAGAATCATAGATAGTGACCGTAACTGCAGTATTCAGTTTGATCGCAGTGGCAGAGATGGGATCCTGGGAACCGGCATCCGTATTTTTGACATTTTCCGTTTTTGCCGAACATCCGGAAAAAACAGCCGGACATAATATAAGAGATGCTGCGAGCATTGAAAAAGTACAGCGTGTTATTAATTTTTTTGCAGATATATGATATAATATCATAAATGTAACCTCATAGTTATTTTATGGAATTGCTATAAGCAATAGTTCAGGGAAGAAATATCTTTTGATCCCAACACCATAGTATATCAGAAACAGCAAACTTTGCACAGGTACAAAGGCAACAGAAAAAATCCAAAAGGAGATACCGGATAGAAATGAAATATGCCGGAAACAAAGAGAGGAGTAAATAATGTCCGATGCAGTAAACTGCGAATATTGTGTAAACTACAGTTATGATGATGACTATGAATGCTACACCTGTGAAATAAATCTTGACGAAGATGAAATGGTGAAGTTCATCACCGGAAACTTCAATCAGTGTCCATACTTCAAGATGGGTGACGAATACCGCATTGTACGTAAGCAGATGTAGAATTTATAAAAAGTAACAAATATTCAACTAAGCGAGGAATTAAGATAATGGAAAACGTTTATATTATGAATCATCCGCTGATCCAGCATAAAATATCCATGCTGAGAAACAAAAACACAGGAACAAATGAATTTCGTAAATTAGTAGAAGAGATTGGAATCCTCATGGGATACGAAGCTCTCCGGGATCTTCCTGTAGAAAATGTAGAAGTAGAAACCCCTATTGAAACCTGCATGACACCAATGATCTCAGGAAAGAAGCTGGCGGTTATCCCTGTGCTCCGCGCAGGCCTTGGAATGGTAAACAGTATTCTCACACTTGTGCCATCTGCAAAAGTAGGCCATGTAGGACTCTATCGTGATCCTGTAACCCATGAACCACACGAATACTACTGCAAACTCCCGGAAGCAATTGATGAACGAATTTCAGTGATCGTAGATCCAATGCTCGCAACCGGTGGCTCCGCAGAAGCAGCCGTTGACTTTGTCAAAAAACAGGGCGGAAAAAACATTAAATTCATGTGCATCATCGCAGCCCCTGAAGGACTCAAACGTCTCCACGAAGCACATCCGGATGTTCAGATTTACTGTGGACATCTTGATCGTGAATTAAATGATCACGCCTACATCTGCCAGCCTTGGAGATGCCGGAGACCGTATCTTTGGCACAATATAAGAATAACGTGATTCGTTACATCTTATACCTATACTGTACTATACTATACTGCGCATATGAAGAACTCACCCTGCATCAATATAGCAGAAATTTGTTTTATGATATACTGACAATTTGTTACTGTTCACTCCGTTCACAGTAACGTAGCCCAAATCCATTCCAGATTGCCTGCGGCAATGGAATTTTGGCTTGTATGTCTCGGGATTTTGGCATATTCATGCCAAAAATACTCGCAGGACAGTGGTGTGTGAACAGTAACGACAATTTTCCAACTACCAGCGTAAGCAGGATTCTCTTTTGGGGTGAATCTTGCAGGGAGTGTAGTAACTCTTAGGCCTGCGGAATCTGCGTTATGAAAAAAGAAGGCAACTGTCTGAGCCGCAGGCGAGTTTTGCCTTCTTTTTTCATGCACTTAGCAGATTTTGCAGGCCTTAGAGTTCCTGCTCCCGAAACTGAACCCCAAAAGAGAATCCTGCTTACGCGTCCCTTAATGAAAAAATCAACAAAAAACCGAAAAAACCTCTTGACAACTCAAATCTCATATGCTATCTTATACCAGAACGCTGCCGAAGACAGTAGGTGCCGCAAGGCATAAGTTGTAAACGCCTACCGAGGACTAAGTATTCTTTATATTTTTATGTAAGATTACGCAAGCCCTACTGCCAGACAGTAAGGCTTTTTATTTACTCATTTGCAGCGGTATACAAAATCTATAAGGAGGTGTACCATTTCATGGCAAAAGTAGAACTTAAACAACCAATCGTAGACGAAATTATCAACAACGTGAAAGATGCAGAATCTGTAGTACTTGTTAACTACAGCGGTCTTACAGTTGAACAGGATACTGCTTTACGTAAGGAATTAAGAGAAGCTGGTGTTGTATACAAAGTATACAAAAACACAATGATGCATCGTGCATTCGAAGGTACTCAGTGCGAAGAACTTATCCAGCACTTACATGGAACAAACGCTATAGCAATCTCTGCTACAGACGCAACTGCTCCTGCAAGAATCCTTGATAAATTCGCAAAGAAAGCACCGGCTTTAGAATTAGTTGCAGGTATCGTTGAAGGAAACTACAACGATCAGGCAGGTATTCAGGCACTGGCTGGAATCCCGTCCAGAGAAGAACTTCTTGGCAAACTGCTTGGAAGCATCCAGTCTCCGATTACAAACTTCGCTCGTGTGCTTAATCAGATCGCTGAGAAAAACGGCTCTGAAGCAGCAGCTGAATAATTTTTGATGCCAGAGGCATAAAACGAATCTAGTAACTATTCGAAAATCACCATCCACGAGGATGCTGAAGAGTTACCGAATTAAATAATATTATATGGAGGGAATTTAAAATGGCAAAATTAACAACAGAAGAATTTATTGCAGCAATCAAAGAATTATCTGTATTAGAATTAAACGACTTAGTAAAAGCTTGTGAAGAAGAGTTTGGTGTATCCGCAGCAGCAGGTGTTGTAGTAGCAGCAGCTGGAGCAGCAGAAGCAGCAGAAGAGAAAGATGAGTTCGATGTAGAACTTGCAGAAGTTGGACCAAACAAAGTTAAAGTTATCAAAGTTGTTCGTGAAGTAACTGGCTTAGGTCTTAAAGAAGCTAAAGAAATGGTTGACGGAGCTCCTAAGGTTGTTAAAGAAGGCGCATCCAAAGCAGAAGCTGAAGATATCAAAACAAAACTTGAAGCTGAAGGCGCTAAGGTTAACCTTAAATAATTATCTTCCTATTATATATAGAAGATTTGCAAGCAGGAATGCCACTGGTATTCCTGCTTTTTTTACAGAGCCGGAGGATTACAGACTATGATGAAAAGAAAAACGGCAGTCATATTTGGTATCATCATTGCAGCTCAGCTTTGCCTGACTCCATATGCAGGTGTAAAAGTACAGGCGGCTGAACTGGAAGAAGGACAGATGTTTGAAGATTCATCAGAAGATTCAGAGACTTTTGGAGATGTGTCAATACCGGATACGCAGTCGGCAGAGAAAACTGAAGAGAATGAATTTGGGGATGACGACGGTTTCAGTGATGGAGACGTTGAAACTTTTTCTGCGGAGGATGCGGATCAGTCCTGCGAAAATATGCAGGAACTTGTGCTGAATGTGCAGGATGGAGAGGATATTACTGTAAAGTTAAATACACTGCTGGCACAGGCCAGGGACAAGGCAACGGATGAAAAGCAGTGCAAAGTTATCGTGCCGCCCGGAAATTATACACTTACGGGAACTTTGCATATGTACAGCAATATCTATCTATATGCAGAGGGTGCCACGATAACAAAGACTTCACCGCGAAAAGAAATCCTGCTCCGTCTTGGCGATACACAGAAATCTGCAGGCGGATACGAGGGATACCGTAATATAACTATCGATGGCGGAATCTGGGATTCAAATTATGAATGTGTGGAAGACAAGGGAGGACCTGGAGGGTTTGTAGGTTTTAGGATCGGTCATGCTACGAATGTTACAGTGAAGAATGTTACATTTCTCAATAACCTTAAATCGCATTTTCTGGAACTTGCAGGAGTGAAGAATGCGGAAATTACAGGATGTACGTTCAGGGGCTACTGGAAAGAGTTTACAGGCGGCGGACAGGAATGTATCCAGCTTGATGCCTGTATGCCGAGAATTTTCCCAGGATATCTTCCATATGACGGAAGTGTCTGTGAGAACATTGTGATAAAGGATAATACCTTTGAAGATGTATTTGCCGGCATTGGAAGCCACAGCATGATGTTTGATAAACCGTATAAAAATATCACGATCAGTAACAACCGGTTTAATAATCTGAAAAAGAGAGCAATATGGTGCCTGAATTATCAGGATACGGTTGTGACGGGAAATACCATGACAAATGTGGGCGGTGGTGTTTATGTGCGTTCTGTTTATACCAGAAATGCACATACTGTCAGCGGTCAGGAAGTATCTCCGGAGGGAAATCAGTACGCAGAGAATATTCTGATCGCTGATAATCAGATCACAGTTCTGGAACCAACCGTAATAGATGGCAAACAATGGAATGGATATGGAATCTGGATCACAGGCGAGGTATCTCTGGGCTCAGCAGGAGAAACTATTCCTTCTGAAGATGATGATCCTGAGAATACAGCAAATCCGACGACCAATGGAATTCCGGTGGGAAGATATATTATTCGCGGAGTTACAGCCAGAAATAATACGATCAGCGGAAATTGCGACGGAATTAAATTTTCCCTTGCAGAAGACTGTTCATGCAGGGGGAACACAGTCAGACTTTCTGATAGTCATACCTACAACAATGTGGGGATCAGTGTTGCCAAGGGAAGCAATATCAGAGTTTCCTATAACAATCTTTCCGGCGGAAACGGATATGGGATTTATGCAGTCGGAACAGAGGCTTCACAGAAAATCTGCCGGATTTACGGAAATACAGTCTCCGGATTTATGAAAGATGGGATTCTGGCTTCAGGGCTTGCAGCAGGAAGCCGTATTGAACACAACAGAGTCAGTACCAGTGCGGCAAATGGCATACTTGTAAAATGCATTGATAAGAGTGTGGTTGATGGTAATTACAGTTTTAAAAATAAGGCAAGAGGAATTCTTCTGCAGAGATGTGAGTCAGCAATGGTAGCGGATAATTTTGTTTCTGAAAATGCGATCAATGGAATTGAACTCAATATAAGAAGCAATCATTCTTCTGTGCAGGGAAATGTCTGTGGTTCCAATAAAAAATCAGGTCTGCGCATTGCCGGATCAAAGGGGATTTCGGCAGACGGAAATTCCTTCCGCAGCAACAGAGGATATGCGGCGGAATTTATCCGTTCTCATATCAGCAGTTATAAAGGCAATCGTTTTGAAGAAAATGGATATTCAAATCGTATCCACGTAAGAAACAGTAAAATCTCGAAGAAATAGCGTTACTGTTCACGCCGTTCACAGTAACGAAATAGCGACTGCTGCAATTATTTGAAAAAATTAAAAAAATATCAAAAAAGTGATTGACAGGCGCAACTTGCTGTGCTATAGTGAAGAATGCTATATTATGGCAAGATGTGCCTTTATGTCTTTTGACAAAAAGGGTCAAGTTATAATAAATTTAAAGAAAAAACAGGGGTGAAACGTCAATGGAAAAAAACAGAATTCGTTCTGTAAAAACTGGAAAAAGCATGCGTATGAGCTACCAGAGACAAGAAGAAGTCCTGGAAATGCCAAACCTGATCGAAGTCCAGAGGGATTCTTATAAATGGTTTCTTGATGAAGGACTTAGGGAAGTCTTTGATGATATTTCTCCGATCGCGGACTACAGCGGAAAGCTCAGCCTGGAATTCATCGACTTTACATTTGACGAGAAGGATGCGAAATATACTATCGAACAGTGTAAAGAACGTGACGCAACTTACGCCGCACCTTTGAAGGTTCGAGTGAGACTGATTAACAAAGAAACAGAGGAAATCAACGAACACGAGATTTTCATGGGAGATTTACCGATCATGACTGTTACAGGTACCTTTGTCATCAATGGTGCAGAGCGAGTAATTGTCAGCCAGTTAGTACGTTCCCCTGGATCTATTACGCAATAGCGCATGATAAACTTGGTAAGAGACTGTTCTCCAGTACTGTTATCCCGAACAGAGGTGCATGGCTGGAATATGAGACAGACTCTAATGATGTTTTCTATGTACGTGTTGACAGAACAAGAAAGGTTCCGATCACTGTTCTGATCCGAGCACTTGGTGTAGGAAGCAATGCAGAGATTATTGATCTCTTCGGTGAAGAGCCAAAGATCCTTGCAAGTTTTACAAAGGATACATCCACCAACTATCAGGAAGGTCTTCTTGAATTATACAAGAAAATCCGTCCGGGTGAGCCGCTTGCAGTTGAGAGTGCGGAGAGCCTTATCAATGCAATGTTCTTTGATCCGAGAAGATATGACCTTGCGAAAGTTGGACGTTATAAATTTAACAAGAAGCTCCACCTCAACAGAAGAATCGTTGGTCACAGACTGGCTGAGGATGTTGTTGATGCTTCTACAGGCGAAATCCTGGCAGAAGAAGGAACTGTTGTGACAAAAGAAATGGCAAATACCATCCAGAACAGCGCTGTTCCATATGTATGGATCCTTGGCGAGGAAGACCGCAGAATCAAGGTTCTTTCTAACTTAATGGTTGATATCCGCCACTATCTTCCGGAAATCGAAGATCCAAAGAGCATCGGTGTTACAGAAGCAGTATACTACCCTGTTCTCGAAAACATTCTGGAAGAAAATGATACATTAGAAGACAGGATTGCAGCAATCCACAGAGATATCCATGATCTGATTCCGAAGCATATCACAAAAGAAGACATCTTTGCTTCTATTAACTACAATATGCATCTGGAATATGGCCTTGGCAATGCCGATGATATCGATCACCTTGGCAACCGTCGTATACGTGCGGTAGGTGAGCTGCTTCAGAACCAGTACAGAATCGGTCTTTCCAGACTGGAACGTGTGGTTCGTGAGCGAATGACAACTCAGGATACAGAGAATATTTCTCCACAGTCCCTGATTAATATTAAACCTGTAACTGCAGCAGTGAAAGAGTTCTTCGGTTCTTCCCAGCTGTCACAGTTTATGGATCAGAACAACCCTCTTGGTGAGCTGACACACAAGAGACGTCTTTCCGCCCTGGGACCTGGTGGTCTGTCACGAGACAGAGCCGGATTCGAGGTTCGAGATGTCCATTACTCCCATTACGGAAGAATGTGCCCTGTCGAGACACCTGAAGGTCCTAACATCGGTCTGATCAACTCTCTTGCATCTTATGCAAGAATCAATCAGTACGGATTTATTGAGGCACCATACCGCAAGATCGACAAATCAGATCCTAAGAATCCTCGTGTAACAGATGAGGTTGTATATATGACTGCTGATGAAGAGGATAATTACCATGTAGCACAGGCGAATGAGCCTCTGGACGAAGAAGGATATTTCATTCATAAGAATGTATCCGGTCGTTTCCGTGAAGAGACTCAGGAGTATGAGCGTCATATGTTTGATTACATGGATGTATCTCCTCGTATGGTATTCTCCGTCGCTACTGCCCTGATCCCGTTCCTGCAGAACGACGATGCCAACCGTGCGCTGATGGGATCAAACATGCAGCGTCAGGCTGTGCCGCTTCTGACAACAGAGGCTCCGGTAGTTGGTACTGGTATGGAAGTGAAGACAGCAGTTGACTCCGGTGTCTGCGTAGTTGCAAAGAAATCTGGTACTGTACTTCGTTCCACATCTACAGATATCAGCATTAAGAATGATGATGGTACAAAAGATGATTACCATCTGACTAAATATCTGAGAAGTAACCAGAGTAACTGTTATAACCAGAAACCAATCGTATTCCAGGGTGAGCACGTAGAGGCAGGACAGGTTATCGCAGATGGTCCTTCCACAGCAAACGGAGAACTTGCTCTTGGTAAGAACCCGCTGATCGGATTCATGACATGGGAAGGTTATAACTACGAGGATGCGGTACTCCTCAGTGAAAGACTTGTTATGGACGATGTTTATACATCTGTTCATATTGAAGAATATGAATGCGAAGCCCGTGATACCAAACTGGGACCGGAAGAGATCACACGTGATGTTCCTGGCGTGGGCGACGATGCACTGAAAGATCTGGATGAGCGTGGTATTATCCGCATCGGTGCTGAAGTACGTGCCGGCGATATCCTTGTTGGTAAAGTTACTCCTAAGGGAGAGACAGAGCTTACGGCAGAAGAGAGACTTCTTCGTGCAATCTTTGGTGAGAAAGCACGTGAAGTACGTGATACTTCTCTGAAAGTACCTCACGGTGAATACGGTATTATCGTAGATGCCAAGGTATTTACAAGAGAGAACGGCGATGAGATGTCACCTGGTGTTAACCAGTCCGTACGTATCTACATCGCACAGAAGAGAAAGATTTCCGTTGGTGATAAGATGGCCGGACGTCATGGTAACAAGGGTGTTGTTTCCCGTGTACTTCCTGTTGAAGATATGCCATTCCTTCCGAACGGACGTCCTCTTGATATCGTGCTGAACCCTCTGGGTGTGCCTTCCCGAATGAATATCGGACAGGTCCTGGAGATTCACTTAAGCCTTGCTGCGAAAGCACTTGGATTCAACGTTGCAACTCCTATTTTCCAGGGTGCAAACGAGCATGATATCCAGGATACACTGGAACTTGCAAACGACTATGTAAACACAGAAGACTTTGAAGAGTTCCGCGAGAAATACAAAGACATTTTAGCACCGGATGTAATGCAGTATCTGGATGAGAACAAAGCCCACAGAGCACTGTGGAAGGGTGTTCCGATTTCCAGAGACGGTAAAGTGCGTCTGCGTGACGGCCGTACAGGAGAGTATTTCGACAGTCCTGTAACAATTGGTCACATGCATTATCTGAAACTGCACCATCTGGTTGATGATAAGATCCATGCACGTTCTACAGGTCCTTACTCTCTGGTAACACAGCAGCCACTGGGTGGTAAAGCACAGTTCGGTGGACAGCGTTTTGGTGAGATGGAGGTTTGGGCACTGGAAGCATACGGTGCATCCTACACACTGCAGGAAATCCTGACAGTAAAATCCGATGATGTTGTTGGACGTGTTAAGACATACGAAGCAATCATCAAGGGTGACAATATTCCTGAGCCGGGTATTCCGGAATCCTTCAAGGTTCTCTTAAAAGAACTTCAGTCTCTTGGTCTGGATGTGAAGGTACTCAAGGATGACAATACAGAAGTACATCTTCTTGAATCTGTAGATTACGGTGACACAGACCTTCGTTCTGTCATCGAGGGAGATTCCAGAAGACATCATGACAGAGAAGAAGACTACGGCAAACATGGCTATACAAAGCAGGAGTTTGACGGAGAAGAACTCGTTGACATTGACGAGGATGAAGATGAGGATGACTTCATTGAGCTGGATGAGGCTCTTGAAGACAATGACGAAGAGTAAGAAAGGGGAAAGAATACATGGCAGAAACAACTAACGCCAATGAAACATATCAGCCAATGACTTTCGATGCCATCAAAATCGGACTGGCGTCCCCTGAGAAAATCAGAGAGTGGTCAAGAGGCGAGGTTTTAAACCTGAGACCATCAACTACCGTACCTTAAAGCCGGAGAAAGACGGACTTTCTGTGAAAGAATCTTTGGACCGAGCAAGGACTGGGAGTGCCACTGTGGAAA
>ENA-OQIR01000008-OQIR01000008.1-human-gut-metagenome-genome-assembly--contig:-NODE-8-length-82207-cov-3.895894_pt1 | contig 82207 bp, 102 predicted proteins | sample MGYA00242580_ERZ504745 | MGnify/ENA primary metagenome ERZ504745 (study PRJEB26092, sample SAMD00036214) | human gut metagenome | host: Homo sapiens | study: EMG produced TPA metagenomics assembly of...
TGCACGTCTGAAAAAGTTCGGGTTACTCTCAGCAGAGGAATATTTTTGTCAAACAAGATGTTAAGTTAACTGAACCGCCGGATGCGGAACCGCATGTCCGGTGGTGTGAGAGGTCGGCGGCGAAAGCGCTCCTACTCGATCAAACTAGAGTGTGTTTGAAAAACCATTTCCGCAGCCTGCACGCCCCGCTTTGCGGTATATTTTGCCCTCATTCAGTCGCCGTAGCCCGCTACGCCTCCTTCATTCAGACAAAATCTCCCACAAATTGGAACATGCAGACTACGAAAAGCCTTTTTCAAACACACTCTAGCGCTTTGCACACAAACTTTAGTTAGAAGCGTATCCCAATTGTTCTTATTGACTAAATATTTCCTCAGGGAATACAATATAGAAAAAGTAAAAAGGAGGGATACCATGCAGGCACTTTCAAAGAAAAAAACCGGTGATATCTGTACCATCAAATGGATGTTTGGAATCCCTGATGTTCTGGATTTCCTCCGAAGCCGTAAAATCAAAGAAGGCAGCACCGTACAGGTCATCCAGAGAATAAACGGTGGATTGATCCTTGGCATGGATGGAAAACGGATTGCAATGTGTGATGCAGCTGCAGACCGGATTCAGGTATGAAAGGAAGAAAAATCAAAATGAGCGGAACCTTGGAAGAGGAGCCGCTCATTTTGATTTTCCAAATACCCACAAAAGAATTTTCGTAGATAAGTGTGCAGACTACGGAAATGATTTTTAATAAAGATGTGCCAGGAAGTTTTCAAGTTTTTCTTTACATAGAACCGTTGCGAAACAGCCGCCAGATAGAGTAAAATAGAGCAGATCTTAAGAAAAAGGAAGTTGGAATTTTATGACATTATTAGAACAGATACAAAAAGAACATGCCGCTGCTTTTACGCACGGCGGAAAATTTCATGCGGATGATGTGTTCTCTGCGGCACTGCTTCTGCATTTTAATCCGCAGCTTACCATCCAGCGCGGAAATCGTGTGCCGGAGGATTTTGACGGGATTGTTTTTGATATTGGAAGAGGAGAATACGACCATCACCAGAAAGACAGCCGGATCCGGGAAAACCAGGTTCCGTACGCGGCGTTTGGCCTTTTATGGGAGGCACTTGGCACAGAAATTTTAAGTCCGGAGATGGCCGCGCGGTTTGACGAGAAGTTTGTACAGCCGCTCGATCTCAATGATAATACAGGAGAAAAGAATGAACTCGCCAGTATGATCGGCATGTTCAATCCGGTATGGGATGATAACAGCGGAAGCGATGCAGCTTTCCTGGAAGCGGTGGCAGTGGCCGGACGGATTTTGGAACATAAATGGGAGCGTTTTCGTGCGGATGAGCGGGCGGAGCAGCAGTTTGCAGCTCTTCTTGCCGAACACAGGAAGCGGATCGCAGCGGAGAAAAAGGCAGGAACAATGGATGAAAAGATTCTGATTCTGTCGGAATTTTTTCCATGTCAGAAACAGCTTTCCGCGACTGAAATTGCATTTCTGATATTCCCATCGAACCGCGGCGGTTGCTGCGTGCAGCCGGTTCGAAAAGAAAATTCATTCAATTACAAGTATGATTTTCCGGAAACATGGCTTGGCCTGGAAAAGAAGCACTGCAGGAAGCGACGGGGCTTTCCGATGTGTCTTTCTGCCACAAAGGAGGATTTCTTCTCACCGCAGAAACGCTTGACGATGCCGTCGCTGCCTGTCGCATCAGCCTTGCGGGAATGCCAAAAGCACCGGTTCTGATCCACATCGGTACCGATGCGATCGATGCGGATGACGCGCTTTTGCGGCAGATGCCGGGCATGGAGCATGCAGTTATTCTTCATAAACCGCTGCCGGAGGCCCCGGAACTGAACATCTGTGGCAGTTATGCCGTGTCATCACTTGAAAAAGCAGAATGGAAGATACGCCTGCGGGAATACCTGTCGGACTTGTTAAAAGAAAAGCCGGAGGCTGTCTGTGTCAGCGGTGATCTCTTTGCGGCCTATCCGGTCATGCACCAGCTCCGCAAGAAACATATTCCGGTTCTGACGGTATCAGAGCAGAATGGAAAACGGCTGCTGGTCCGCATTCCGTCCGGTTCCTGAGAATTTACAGAGAATCTCTCTCAATTTCACGCGTTAAACAGAAAAATTCCTCAATATGTGATTTGTTTCTTTGCATCTGCTGTTGTCTGTGATACAATATAGAAAATACGTGAAATTTTTGCACAATGAAAACGAATGATATCATTTTTGGTTTATCTTCAAAAAAAGAGGCCAGACTTTACAGGAACGATACGTTTTTGTGATTTCATCCGAACGGCCTCAAAAGCAGAAAATGGCAGGCAGAAATCGACAAACAGCAGAGAGGAGAGCAAAACATATATGATTTCAAAGAAAAAATTTGGCACAACGGTAACAGCGTTCGGCGTGGCAGCCGGAATGCTTCTCGGTTCGGCTGCACCGGCGCATGCAGAGGAGACAGCGAAAACGGTGCAGGAAACGCAGAAAGATCAGGCGGATGCACTGGCCACGCAAAGTGAAACGGAAAACGGAAACACAGAAGAAGCCGTTGTTCCGGCTGTAGAAACACAGGAAACCGAGACACCAGCAGAAGAACCGTCCGTACCATCTCAGGATGAAATGCCGCTTCCACAGAGGAGCCAGAAGTACCGGAAACGCCAGAACCGACAGAGGATCCGACTCCAACGGAGACACCGGAAGACCCGAATCCAGGCGAGATGCCGGAGCCATCTCCAAGTGAAACCCCGGAACCAACTCCAGGCGAAACTCCAGAACCGTCGGTAACGCCATCCCCAAGTGAAACGCCGACTCCAGCTCCGTCCGAAACCCCGGAACCAACAGAAACACCGGTGCCAACCGAGACACCTGCACCAGCACCGACAGAAACACCGAAAATGATGAGACACAGGCGGATGACTGGATTCAGACGATTGATTACGGAAAATATATCAGCTCCATGAAAAAAGATCTCCGCGCAGGTTTCGCACAGGTCGACAAAGCGTACGCCTGCGCAAAGGTCGATACCAGATTAAACGTCCGCGAAAGCGTTCCACCAGCGCACGGATCGTGGGAACACTTCCGGCAAAGGCACTCTGCTTTGTGATCGCCGATGCGGATCAGGAGTGGGTTTATATTGAATCGGGCGATGTCCGCGGTTTTGTCCGTACGGATTATCTGCAGCAGGGAAAAGAGGCGCTGGAATATGTAACCGGCACCGGAGAGGATCAGATGAAACTGGCGGATCAGGTGATTGATCCGTCTGAAAATGAAGCCTTTCCCTATAAAAAAGAAACGGTTTATGAAGTAAAAACCTCAACCGGAAACGGTATTATCACATTTGCAAAACAGTTCGTTGGCAGACCATACGTCTGGGGTGGAAACTCCCTGACGGACGGTATTGACTGCTCTCATTTTGTATGGCAGATTCTGACCCGTTGCGGTGCGTACGATGGTGAATATACGACCTCCGGCGGATGGCGCAGCCTTGGAACGGAGGTTGCAAGCCTGGATGAGGCACGCGCAGGCGATGTTATTTGCTATAATGGCCATGTGGCGCTGTATGACGGAGAAGGAAAAATCGTAGAAGCGCTGAATGAAAACGCCGGTATCACCTGCGACCGCCCGGTGGACTGTGACACGATTCTGACGATCCGTCGTTTTGCAGCCGACGATGAAATCGGAGAAACGAACGCAGAAAAGATCTGGAATTACTTCTTGATGCACGGATTTACAAAAGAAGGAGCCGCCGGTATTATGGGAAATATTGCAAACGAGGCATCCACAGACCTCAATCCGACACTGCTTGAGTATGGCTCTACCAGCCGCACAAGCCTGAGCGGAGAGCAGTACACGAACCTTGTTGATGCCGGAATCATTTCCCGTGACGAAGTGATCCGAAGTTCCCGTTTTGGCCTTTACAGTGGCGGAAGATATGGATATGGTCTCTGTGGTTTTACAGATCCAACGATCAAAGAGTATCTGTGCCGATATACCATTGATCTTGGAAAGAGCCTTGGAAGTCTGTCCGGCCAGCTCGACAGTCTGATGGCCTACCTTTCCGACTACAATCCGAATCTGCTGGACAGATTGAAAAATGCCGAAGATGTTGACACCGCAGCAACTGCCTTCATGCGTGAATACGAAAAATGCGCAAACCAGAGCACACAGCAGAAACTGCGTACAACAGCAGCAGAACAGATCTACAATGTTATGGAATCGTATGATTCGCCGGTAGATGTAGAATAAACGAACAGATGATGAAGACGTGTTAAGGAAAGTCCTCCGCAGCAGAAAGATTCTGTGTGGAGGACTTTCTTACAGTAAAATAATTGAATTTATGTATGATTTTTTACTTCCAGCTTTTCAGTTTGTCCGCTTCCGGAGTCTGCAGCAGAATTTCTTTACAGTCCAAAAGAGAAGGACTCACATAATCACAAAATGGAAAAAGCTCTTTTGTATACGGTGTCAGATCCGGGATCATGCAGGAGATGGCACCAGCTGCACGCGCGCCTTCAGACCATTGATGCTGTCTTCGGCTACTATGCATGCAGCAATCGGAACTTTCAGAAGAGACGCTGCTTTTAAGAAAATTTCCGGATCCGGCTTGCTGTTGATTACCTCATCCCCGCAGACTGAAGCATTGATATACTGGTCAATGCCAGACTGTTTCCAATAGTCTTCCGCAACGCGCCGCGTTGTAGAAGTAGCAACGGCAACTTTGATCGAATGCTCTTTGAGCCAGGAAAGAAACTCATGAAGCCCTGGCTTTTCCGGGACACCGTTGCGTCGAATATAATCGTTTAGATACGCCGTGCGGATTGCGCGTCCTTCATCGTATGTCACCTGTCCGTGAAACCACTCCTCAAACAGCTTTCTGCTCCGCGGAAGCGCACTGCCGCGCATCTGCGAAAGATGTTCCTCCGTGAGCGTAAAATTCAGCTCCCGGGCAGCTTTTTGCCAGCCCTCTTTCATTACAATCTCGGTGTCAAACAGGATACCATCCATATCGAATAATACTGCCTTTATCATAAACATGACCTCCAAAGCACTTCTGTATTTTCAGTTGCTTAAAAACTATGTTCAGTATACGAAAAATCCAGAAAAAAGACAAGCCCATGAGACAAACAGAAGACCACAAATTATACTTGACTTCAACCTAGCTTGAAGTGATATGCTGTCAAAAATGACAAATCAGGAGGAATGACAAAATGGAAAAGTCAACGGTTTATTTTACCGACTTTCGATGTCCGGTTGGAACGAGTCAGCTTGACAAGCTGAAAAAGCTCTGTATTGCTGCTGGCGTCAAAGACATTGATATGGAAGGCAAATTCGTCGCAATCAAAATGCATTTTGGCGAACTGGGAAACATGGCGTTTCTTCGTCCGAATTATGCGAAAGTGGTTGCCGATCTCTGTAAAGAGCAGGGAGGTCTTCCGTTCCTGACAGACTGCAATACGTTATATCCGGGCAGCAGAAAAAATGCCCTGGAGCATCTTGACTGTGCGAATCTGAATGGATTCAATACCATTACCACAGGATGCCAGATTATCATTGGAGATGGAGTGCGAGGAACCGATGAAATCGAAGTTCCGGTTGTCAACGGAGAATATTGCAAAACAGCATTGATTGGCCATGCAATCATGGACGCAGATATTTTTATCAGTCTGAGCCACTTCAAAGGCCATGAAGCAACGGGCTTTGGCGGTGCACTGAAAAATATCGGTATGGGATGCGGAAGCCGCGCCGGAAAGATGCAGCAGCATGCCAGTGGAAAACCGGCGATCAATACGGATGTCTGTCGTGGCTGCCACCGCTGTGCAAAAGAATGCGGAAGTGACGCGATTTCCTATGTAGATAAAAAAGCGGTCATTGACTATGATAAATGTAAAGGTTGTGGCCGATGCATCGGTGCCTGCAGTTTTGATGCGGTTTATAATCCAAACAGCAGTGCAAACGAGCTTCTTGACCGGAAAATGGCGGAGTATGCGCAGGCTGTCTGCCATGGACGTCCGTGCTTCCATATCTCGCTGGTACAGGATATCAGCCCGAACTGTGACTGCATGGGGAGAACGATGCTCCGATCCTGCCGGATATCGGAATGTTTGCAAGCTTCGACCCGGTTGCCCTTGACCAGGCGTGTGCCGATGCCTGCCTGAAGGCAACGCCGATCGAAAACAGTCAGCTTGGCGAGCACCTTGCAGAGCGGGATGGCACTGTCACCACGACCATTTCAAGGATTCCAACCCGAATATTGAATGGGAGGCAACCCTCGACCAGGCAGAGAAAATTGGTCTTGGTACGAGACAGTATGAACTGAAACGAATCAAATAGTTTCTCAAACAGAAAAAGCGCTGCGTCACACTCCTGTGCGGCGAAACAGCAGCGAAACACAATGAGAAAGCTCCAGTTTCTCTTTGAAGCTGGAGCTTTTTACGATCAGATTTTTGCATTGCTTTTTGAGTCTGCTATTGTTTTATCCGTCTTATATCATCTCCAAAAACGCCTTATGAATCCGCACATCCGGGTCGAGCTCCGGATGGAAGGAGAAGGCCATCTGGTTTTTGTATTTTACACCGACGATCCGCTCTTCCACAACCGCGAGCACTTCCACGCCGTCCCCCACAGATGCGATATACGGCGCACGGATAAACGTCATCGGCACTGTTCCAATGCCCGCAACCGGTGTTTCTGTGTGGAAGCTGCCTAACTGGCGGCCGTAGGCATTCCGCCTGATGCACATCGGAATCGTGCCGAAATACTGTTCCGGCTGTCCCTTGATCTGTCCGTCGATCTTTTCGGCCAGAAGAATCGCACCGGCACAGGTCGCGAGAACCGGCATGCCGTTTTCAATCTGGCTTTTCATGATATCGAACATGCCAAGCTCTTTTAAAAGCTTTCCCTGAACGGTACTTTCGCCTCCCGGCAGTACAAGTGCATCGTAAGATTCGCCAAGATCGCGGGCCTGCCGCAGTTCGATGCATTTCGCGCCAAGCTGCTCTAATACTTTTTCATGTTCTGCAAACGCACCCTGCAGTGCAAGCACTCCAATTTTCATTATTTTCCTCTTTCTGCCATCAGTAAGGCGATTTCCTGCTCATTGATGCCGACCATAGCCTCACCGAGATCCGCGGAGAGTTCTGCGATCAGTCTGGCATCGGTGTAGTTGGTAACAGCTTTTACGATAGAAGCGGCACGTTTTGCCGGGTTGCCGGATTTGAAGATACCAGAACCAACAAAGACACCTTCTGCTCCAAGCTGCATCATCAGCGCTGCATCGGCTGGAGTTGCCACACCGCCGGCTGCAAAGTTAACAACCGGGAGACGGCCGTTGTCATGAATATACTGAACAAGATCGTACGGAACCTGCAGGACCTTGGCTGCCTCAAACAGCTCATCCTCACGCATTGAGGTCAGTTTCTGGATTTCACTGTTCATTTTCCGCATATGGCGGACAGCCTGTACGATATCGCCGGTTCCCGGTTCACCTTTGGTACGGATCATGGATGCGCCCTCATTGATCCGGCGGAGTGCCTCACCGAGATCTTTTGCACCGCAGACAAAGGGTACTTTAAAATTGCGTTTATTGATATGGTAGACATCATCCGCGGGGGAGAGAACCTCACTCTCGTCGATGTAGTCGATTTCGATGGCTTCGAGCACCTGCGCCTCTACAAAGTGGCCAATGCGGCATTTTGCCATAACCGGGATGGAAACGGCCTCCTGGATGCCGCGGATCATTTTCGGATCACTCATACGGGAAACGCCGCCGGCTGCACGGATGTCTGCAGGAATCCGCTCCAGTGCCATAACGGCACAGGCACCAGCTTCCTCTGCGATGTGGGCCTGTTCCGGTGTGGTAACATCCATGATCACACCACCTTTTAACATCTGTGCCAGTTCTTTGTTCAGTTTGTATCTCTCATTTGTTGCTGTCATAATAATCTCCTCCCTGCCTGATAAATATCAGGTGATAAATTTTGTTTCTGTTTTGGCTTTACTTTTGTTATGCCTCACAGTATACTGGTAAAGTGACTATAAAAAAATCGCCAAAACAAATATATTCAGTAAGGTCAGATAAGAGGAGAATGGTCGAATGCTGACGTATAATTTTTCCAATATAGGGTCAGATTCCCTGTATGAATATTTATATAAATGTATCAAAAACGACATATTACTGGGAAACATCCGTCCGGGAGAGAAGCTGCCGTCGAAACGGACGTTCGCGAAAAATCTGGGTATCAGCGTCATTACCGTCGAGAATGCCTATGCGCAGCTTGTTGCGGAAGGCTATCTGTATTCCATGCCAAAGCGCGGATTTTATGCAGCTGATCTGGAAATTGAGGATTCCATGCGGGATGCGGTGCCAAAAGAGATCCTGCAGGTGGCAAACGGGGAGACTTCCTATTTTGCGGATTTTTCCAGTAACCAGACGGACAGCGAGATTTTTCCGTTTACAATCTGGACGCGGACGGTGCGTGCTGTCCTGAATGACAACCGGATCCAGCTCATGATCAATTCTCCGTGCGCCGGGATTTTAAAGCTGCGCAGTGCGATTGTAAAATATCTGCGCGAGTTTCGTGGAATGCAGGTGCTGCCGGAGCAGATTATTGTCGGCGCAGGAACGGAGTATCTGCATAACCTTCTGATTCAGCTTCTCGGAAACGATCTTGTTTATGGAGTAGAGGATCCCGGATATCACAAAATTGCGCGGATTTATGAGAGTATGAAGGTACGGTACGAGCCAGTGCCGCTCGATCAGGACGGTGTTTCGGTGCAGGAGCTGGAAAAAAGATCGGTTGATATTATTCATACATCCCCGTCCCATCACTTTCCAACCGGGACAGTCATGCCGGTCAGCCGCCGTTATGAACTGCTCGGCTGGGCGGCAAAATCAGATCATCACTATATCATTGAGGACGATTATGACAGTGAGCTGCGTCTCGGCGGAAAGCCGTTTCCGACACTGCAGAGTATCGACGTTTCGGACAAAGTTATCTATATGAATACCTTTACGAAAACACTTGCCTCCACGGTACGGATCAGCTACATGGTGCTTCCGCAGACACTGGCAGAGAAATTTTACCGCGAGCTGTCGTTTTATTCCTGCACCGTCTCCAACTTTGAGCAGTACACACTGGCAGAGTTTATTGAGAATGGCAGTTTCGAAAAACATATCAACCGGCTGCGAAACTATTATCAGAACAAACGAGATCTGATTTTACAGGCACTCGAAAAGAAGCCGCTCGGTGATTACGTGACCATCGAGGAGGAAGAAGCCGGCGTTCATTTTCTGATGCATCTTCGCACGGATTTGAAAGAAGAGTCGATTGTCACGCAGGCGAAATCCCGTGGTGTGAAATTAAAGCCGCTCTCCGGCTATTACGCAGACACAGCGGAGGCGGCAAAGCAGGAAAATACGTATGTCATGAATTATTCCTCCATTGATCCGGCAGCAATGGAGCGGGCAGCGGGAGTGCTGCTTCATATTCTGCAGATACCTGGCAGATGATCTGCGAAGCGAAAAGAATCGGAAGGATTGAGTGGCTGGATGCAGAGAATGATAGACACTGTTTCCAAAATGGACATGTCTGCGCATCCCCAAGTTACTGACTGATAGAATGGAGAAAAGCATATGACGAATCGTGAAATGATGGAGATTGCCATGAGGCAGTCTGCGGAAGATATGGGGTGCCGTGTGGAAGATCTCAAGGCGGACAAAAATGTTGTTGTTCCCATAAATTTAGGAAAGAAGGCCCGCAAATATTTGAAAGAGCCTATTACCTGCAATCTGGTTTCCTATGGAAATAATATCATGGCGGCTTCCATACCGGAGACGATGGATCTGGTATCTGCGTATGTAGACAAATTCGAATTTTACCACTGTTTTGAGACACCAAACATGCATTGGCTGAATGAACGTTTAGTTGAAAAAGGGCACAAAATATGTTTCATGGCAGAATACTATCTGCCGGACATCAGCCGGATACCGACTCTTTCCTGCGCCTATGTGACACGAGTATTGACACAGGAAGATTTTGCGGATTTGTATCGACCGGAATGGGGCAATGCGCTTTGCGAAGATCGGAAGAATCTGGATGTACTTGGCGTCGGCGCATATGACGGAAGCACGCTGGTGGGACTTGCCGCCTGTTCTGCCGATTGCGACGATATGTGGCAGATTGGTGTGGATGTCTTGCCGGAATACAGACGACAGGGGATTGCCTCTGCACTGACAAGCAGACTTACAAAAGAGATCATAAACAGGGGAAAAGTACCTTTTTACTGTACCGCCTGGTCTAATGTCAGATCTGTAAGAAACGCTGTCAAAAGCGGTTTTATACCGGCATGGGTAGAAATGACTGCAAAACCGGCAAATATTGTTGATGAGATGAACTTATAGAGGGATCTTCCTTGTCGATTCCCGCTGAATCAGCTGTGCATGCAACAAATACGTACTGATTGGGATGTGATTGAGAAGACTTGACAATGCAAAAAATCCACTTTTTCCGAGCTCCAGCCGATCTTGTCTGATGGTTGTAAGGGGCGGTGACGTACAAGCGGCAATCGGCAGGTCATCAAATCCGATAATGCTGATATCATCAGGAACCTGGAATCCCAGCTGCTGACATTGCGTGAGCGTTGCACTTGCAAGGGTATCCTGGTTGCAAATAATAGCAGTAATTCCGTTTTCCAGGAAACGGGGAAGATGCTTTTCCATACATTCTGACAGATAATAAGAACAGCCGATCGCAGCAGGAGAAGTCTTCAGTCCATGCTGGTGCATGGAACGGAGAAAGGCAGCATGGCGTGCCTGGAGAACCCGGGCACCGAGGGAGCTGCTCAGATAAGCGATCTTCCGGTGTCCAAGTCCGGCAAGATAAGAGACGGCAAGCTCCATTCCCTCCTCATTATCAATACCTACATAAGCGGTGGAAGGATTCCCTACTATATAGTTGTCGAAAAGAACAGCCGGTGTGCGGCTGATTTTAAAGTCCTGAATCCAGGGATCGCTCAGGGAAAAGCCGACCACAAAAGCTCCTATATAATCATGCTTCAGCATGAAAACATCATAATGCTGGCTTCTTTGGGTCTTAATATCAACAGGCACAATTTCAACATCAAATCCGGCCGGTTCTGCCATCTGACGAAAACCCACCAGGATATCATAGGCAAAATGATGCGGTTCCTGATACCGCATATTCTCTTTTTCTATTATAATACAGACTTTTTTTGTCGGTTTCTTATAACGCCGCAGCTTCGTATAACCCAGAGCTACGGCAGTTTCCAAAACCTGTTTCCGTAAAGCTTCGCTGATATCAGGCGCGTCATTGAGCGCTTTGGATACCGTGCTCTTGGAAACTCCCATTTTATCAGCAATATCCTGAATGGTAGTCATAATCGGCAATCCTTTCACAAAACAAAAAATGTAAACTCCCAGCTATCATAGGTGTTAAAAGACCTTTTGATCCCGGTATCATTATATAAAATCATAAGATAAAAAGCAATCAATACCTTGAAAAAGAAATGTTTCGTTAAGTTTCGAAGAAAGCATCCTGCACAAAAATCATCCTGAAAATTATCTGAATTTTACGAAAGCGCAGGGAAAAATGGAAATTGATTGACGAAGAAATAAAAAAGGCTTATAGTAAAGCTACGAAACAATACGAAACAAAAAAGTGATCGTGTTTCTTACAAGGATGCAAAAAACAGCTTTAGAGCTATGCGGGAGGAAAATGAGATGGAATTTAGTGGTGTATACCATAAAACTTCAGAACAGATGAGTTATGCCCTGGATGAGGACAGACTGATTGTCAATATCAAGACAGGATATGATGTAAAACAGGTTTTTATCCATTACGGAGATCCTTATGAAGCCGGAATTTTGGGCGGAAAAGAAAAGTGGATCGGAAAAAGAGAGGAAATGATATATAAAAAACGTCTGCCTTATCAGATCTGGTGGACAACAACGCTTCTTCCGGAATACAAAAGATGCAAATATTACTTTGAACTGCGGACGGAAAAGGAAGTCTGGTATTATTTTGAGGATGGTTTCCTGACAGAAGAACAGCTCCGGATGGATGGCCGTATGCAGCAGTGCTTTATTGTGCCCTGGATGAACCCGGCAGATATCAATCGCACACCGGCATGGGTAAACGAAACGATCTGGTATCAGATTTCCCGGATCGGTTCTGCAACGGGACACCGGAAAAAAACGGAGATGATATCACACCCTGGAGAAATCACGGAACCGTAACAAACGAAGAAAAATTCGGAGGAAATCTGGAAGGGATCCGTCAGAGATTATCGTATCTGCAGGAACTTGGGATTACCGGTATTTATCTGAATCCGATCATGAAAGCAGAGTCCAACCACAAATATGACACGACCGATTATACAAAAATAGATCCGTTTTTTGGCGATGCGGATACAATGAAAGCGCTTTGCAAAGAAGCACATGAAAAAGGAATCCGCATTATGGTAGATGCAGTGTTTAATCATAGTGGAAGAAAATTTGAGCCGTGGATAGATATCCTGGAGCATGGAAAAGAGTCTCGTTATGCGGACTGGTTTATGGTAGAGGACTGGGAACAGGTTCAAAAAAGGGGAGACACCAGAGACCGACGGTTCTATTCCTTTGCATTTACAGACGGGATGCCAAAGCTGAATACAAACAATGAAGAGGTGATACAGTATTTCTGTAAAATCTGTGAGGACTGGGTACGGGAGTTTGATATCGACGGAATTCGTTTCGATGTAGGAAACGAAGTGGCGCACAGTTCTTAAAGCGGATAAGAGAGCATTTAAAAACGATAAAGCCGGATATTTATCTTCTGGGGGAAATCTGGCATGATGCAAGCCAGTGGCTGCAGGGAGATGAATATGATTCTGTCATGAACTACCCGCTGCTGAGTGGAATCCATGATTTCTTTCTTGATAAAACAATGAAAAAAGAAGAATTTGAATATATGGTAAACCGTTGCTATACCATGTATATGCAGCAGAATAACGATGTACTTTTTAATCTCCTGGATTCCCACGATACCGAGAGGCTGATGAACCGTTTTCACGATCTGGACAAGTTCTACCAGCAGCTTGCAATCCTTTTTACGCTTCCGGGAAGCCCCTGTATTTATTATGGAACGGAGATCGCAATGGAAGGCGCTCATGATCCGGACTGCAGAAGATGTATGCCTTGGAGTGAAATTGAAAGCGAAGAGAATCAGAAAAAAATTGCAACGATGCGGAAACTGATCATGCTTCGAAGAAATGAAAAAGTGTGCAGAAGCCTGCATTTCCATTTTCCGAATGGTTATGAAAATGATCGGTGTGTAGAGTATATTAAACTAGACGAAGAGGGAAATAAAATCGAAGTTCTGCTCAACGCATCGGATGAGGAGATAAAAGTAAAAGGAGACGGGGAAGTACTTTTTGCCCGGGAATTTGATGGAGAGATACTTGGTGTAAATGGAACGTTAATTCGCAGGATGTAAGGGTTTCACCTGTTAGAAATATGTGCAGACAGGCACAAAAAAAGCATGTTTTCTGGAAAAGCCACCGGAAAACATGCTTTTTTGATCTCTTGACTCGCCAAAAACATAAGTAAGGAGCCATTTTTCGAAGGAAAATGAGCGGATTACGAATGTTTTTGAAGATTGCGAGAGTGCAAAGCACATAGCAATCTGGTATCGCAGTGATCAGACGTTTAAAATACCGAACGACTGCAGCAGCAGTGCGGCAAGGAGCACGGGTGCAATAAACTTCACCATGACGATATACAGCCTCTTTCGACCGAACTTATATCCTCCCAGCGTCACCTCATCGATGATGACCTGCGGCTTTACAACCCATCCGATCAGAATACAGGAGAGAAGTGCAACAAGCGGCATCAGAAGGTTATTGCTGATAAAATCCATGACATCCAGGATCTGAGCCGTTGCGCCATTTGGAAGCTTCAGTTCAAAATAAAGCGCATTGTAGCCGAGGCATACGATGATACCGACGAGACATGCATAAACGGTTACAATAACCGTGCTTTTCTTTCTGCTGATGTGAAATTTGTCGATCATACAGGAAACAATGGACTCCATGACCGATACGGAAGATGTAATGGCTGCAAAGGAGACCATAAGAAAGAAAATGGTTCCGATTACGCCGCCTGCTGCTCCCATGGACTGAAAGACCTTCGGCAGGGAGACAAACATCAGACCAGGGCCGGCGGACATACCCTCTGCTCCCATAAAGGTAAATACAGCAGGAACGATCATCAAACCGGCAAGCAGCGCAACGATGGTGTCAAAAATCTCAATCTGATTGATCGATTTCATCAGGTTTGTTTCTTTTTTACGTAGGAACCGTAGGCAACCATGATACCCATCGCAACGCTGATCGAAAAGAAAAGCTGTCCGAGTGCATCGACAAAGACGGTGAAAAATTTCTGCGGCGTCATTCCTTTAAAATTTGGAACAAGATAAATTTTCATACCCTGCAGTCCCGTACGGACGACACCGTCTGCGTCGGTATGGGTCAGGGTCAGAGAAAAAACAGAAATTCCGATGATTAAAATCAGAAGGATCGGCATCAGAATTTTGCTGTAGTTTTCAATTCCCTTATTGACACCACGATATACAACGAATGCGGTAAGAAAAAGATAGATTCCCAACCACACAATCGGCTGCCATGTACCGGTAATATAGCCGGTAAAGTAACCATCCTCGGCAGCAGCAGTGCCATGTCCGGTGAGAAACACAGACAGATATTTTAATACCCAGCCGCCAATGGAGCAGTAGTAAGGCAGGATGACAACCGGCACGATACTGGCGAGAAGGCCAAGACCGTTCCAGCCCGGGTGAATCTTACCGTAAGCGACAAGCGGACTTTGTCCGGTTTTTCTTCCGATGGCAATATCAGTTGTCAGCAGGGTAAATCCAAAGGTCAGAGCCAGTACGATATAAACTAAAATAAAGGTTCCGCCTCCGTCTTTTGCGGCAAGATAAGGGAAACGCCAGATATTTCCCAGTCCAACCGCGCTTCCTGCAGCAGCAAGCACGAAGCCGATCGATCCGGTAAAGCTGCCGCGCGTATGTTTCTTTTCCATATAAGATACATCTCCTTATTGATAGACTGACTGTTTTTAACAGCCGAATACTTCTATTATAAAGTTCGGACGATACTTCGTCAACCAGAAGATCTATAGATTGACAAATTCGATTAGTTGTACTATCATCTAATTAGTTGTATATGCATCTATTTGAAACAGATCGAGAATGGACAGGAGGAACAGAAAAATGGATCCAACAGAACGGAAAATAACAAAAATAGCGCGGGAAGCCGGGAAATTTACGGTGCAGGCAATGAAAGAAGAAGGCATCGGTACGGCAGAATTTGACTTTATCCATCTGGTGCGCCATCATCCGGGCATCACCCAGACGGAAGTGCGCGAACAGTTAAAGATTGATAAAGGAGCCGCTGCAAGGCGCGCTGCAAGCCTTGAGACAAAGGGATATCTGATCCGGAAACCGAATCCGTGGGACGGCAGAAGCCAGCTTCTGTATGCTACGGAAAAAGCAGAATCCTTGAAAAATTCCAAAGCGGAAATTGAAACATTCTTTTACGAATGGCTGCTTGCAGAGCTTCCGGAAAAAGAGGCAGAGAGCTTCTGCGAAACACTGGACAAGCTGTACTGGAAATCGAAGAGAGAACGGCAGAATCATTTTGCGGAACTTTCAAAAATTTTAAGGGAAAAAGCAGATAAAACAATAAAAGCAACAGCAGAAGGAGCAGCGGCGATGAAGGATGAATCCTTTCGCCCGAACCGGATGCTCTCTTACTTTCAGGAAGAATGGAAATTCTCTTTTTGTTACGGTTTCCGGTCTCATCTATAATCTGGGACTTCTTGCAGGCCCCTGGTTTGAGGGAAAAATGACAGGAAAGCTGGTTGATCTCCTCGGCGGCACAGGAACCTTCCACCAGATGCTGATGCTGGTCACGGCCTATGTCGTGAGTATTGGCATTGTGCAGGTTTCCCGCTATTTCAAACGGTTCTATGTCAGAAGATTTGCCAACAACGTCAACCGGCATATGAAGCAGATTCTTTACGGAACGCTGGTTCGCAAAAGCCGTTTGGAGCTGGAAGCGGAAGGTACCGGAAATATACTGACGAAGGCCATTCTCGATGTAGACGATTGCGTAGAAGGAATGCGGAAATTTACAACGGAAATCTTTGATACCGGTGTTGCTCTTCTCGCCTATGCGTGTATGCTGCTCTGGTACGACTGGCGCCTGGCTCTTCTCTGCATGATTTTCCCACCCATTTCCTACGTGATTGCCGAAAAGATGAAGGTCATGGTACAGAAAACGGGCGCTGCCTATAAGGTACAGTCGGTGCATTAAGTGCTGCAACCCTGGACCGTGCGACAAATGCCATCACGTATCGTGTCTTTGGCTGTGAGGAGGACAGAAAGGCCGCTTATGAGGAGAATCTTTCGGCTTACGAATCTGCCGCTGTGCGCGCCAATATCTGGAACACAGCTATGCCGCCGATTTACCGTATGATCTCGATGACGAGCATTCTGTTTATCCTGTATTTTGGAGGCAGAAACGTCCTGCAGGAGGGATGGACACCGTGGAACATCGCCGTATTTACCACGTTTTTGTCCTGCTACACAAAGCTTGCCACCAAATCATCGAGCGCTGCGAAGCTTTTTAATGCGGTACATAAAGCGCAGGTTTCCTGGAAACGAATCAAACCTTTGCTGCAGAATTCCAAAACAGAACCGGAGCTTCCAGCCGCAGCGCCTGCAGAGCTTAACGTCGATCACCTGCATTTTGCCTATCCAAACGGAAAAGAGATCATCCATGACCTGTCGTTTCAAGCGTCTCCTGGCAGATCATCGGTGTGACGGGACCTGTCGCATGCGGAAAGTCAACGCTTGGAAAGACTTTTCTCTGCGAGTCGCCGTATGAGGGAAGCATCACCTTCGGCGGAAAAGAACTTGGAAAAATGGAAAAAGCAGACCGGAACCGCATGGTCGGTTATCTTGGCCATGACCCGGAGCTGTTCCATGGAAGCGTGGAAGAGAATATCCGTCTCGGGGGAAAAGAGGACGCAGAGGAGATGATCCGAGTCGTCTGCCTGGAAGATGAAGTGAAAGCAATGGAAAACGGAATCCATACCCTGGTCGGAACGGGCGGTGTCCGCCTCTCTGGTGGTCAGGCGCAGCGCCTTGCCCTTGCGCGAACCCTGTACCACAAACGGCCGGTTCTGGTTCTCGACGATCCGTTTTCGGCACTCGACAAAGAGACGGAAGTACAAATTTTTTTAAATTTAAAGGAGCTGGCAAAAGACTCTATTATAATCCTCATTTCCCATCGCCTCTATCTGTTCGACCAGATGGATCAGGTCATCTGGATGGATGAGTGCCATACGAAGGTCGGCACACATGAGGAACTCCTTGCAACGGTTCCGTCCTACGCAGAGCTCTGCAGCAATCAGACGAAGGGAGGCAGCTTTTGATGCAAAAGAAAGAATCTGTATTGCGGGTAATCAAAGAAACCGTTCGAAAACACGGCGTTTTATCAGCCGCACTTTTGGGAGTCGTCTGCGGTGCGGTTATTTTCGCACTGCTCCCGCCTCTTGTGCTGGCACAGCTGATTGACCTTTTGACAAAGAAGCATACCCTCTGGATGGAAGGAATTCTGCTGTATTTCGGACTTCTTGCCCTGACGGGTCTTCTGGAGTCGGCACGAGAGAGTCTTCTGACGGTATTCGGCCAGAAAATTACACATGCACTCCGAAGCAGTCTGATGGAAAAGTTCGGACGCCTTTCCGCCAACGAGCTGAACCGCCAGGAGCCGGGCGCTCTCGTATCAAGATTTGTCGGTGACGTCGACACAGTGGAAAACCTGTTTACCTCCGGGATCATCAGTATGTTTGCCGATGCGTGCAAAATCTTAAGCATTCTTGCCGTCATCTGGGTGACTAATCGTGGACTTACGATTGTTCTGATTATTTTACTCCCTGTTCTGTTCCTCTTTACCCGTTATGTTCAGAAAAACATGCTGGCCTCCCAGATTGCCAACCGCCGTGCAGTCAGCCGTGCTTCGGGTCACGTTCCAGAGACGCTGCACAACATCCGTACCATTCACTGTCTGCAGAAAGAGACGTATATGGAGCAGCAGTATGCGCACTATATTGATGACAGCTACAGCGCAATGGAGAAGACCAATTTTTACGATGCCGTCTATTCTCCGGTCATCCTGATTTTAAATGCCATTGTTGTTGCTGTTGTCATGCTGCTTTCGGCCTCCGGCAATCCGACCGTTTTAAAGCTGTTCTGCATGTCCGCCGGAACCGCCGTTGCTGTTATAAACTATATTTCCCAGATCTTTGCTCCGGTCGAAAGTCTTGGTATGGAAATCCAGACAATTCAGTCTGCGTTTGCCGGTATGGAAAGAATCAATGAATTTTACAGCCTGGAAGAGAAGAAAGAGCCGGCTGCGCTGACTGCAAATACAGATTACGGCATAGCGGCTGAGCTAAAAAATGTGACGTTTGGATATGACGAAAGCCAGGTCATCTTAAACGATGTAAGTCTGCAGATCAAAAAAGGCGAGCAGGTAACACTTTTGGGACGAACGGGTGCCGGAAAGAGTACTATTTTCAAACTGCTGCTCGGTTTATATGAGCCACAGAAAGGAATGGTTCTGATTTGGGGCGTTCCATCTGTCGATCTGCCGGATGCGAAGAAACGAAAGGTTTTCGGCTATGTGGAGCAATCGTTCCACATGGTGCGGGATCGGTAAAAGACCAGATTACTTTGTATGATGCAAAGATTTCGGATACAGATGTAAAAAAAGCAGCAGAGCTGACCGGACTTGCAAAGACCATCGAGGCGCTTCCGGACCAATATGATACGATCTGTACACAGGATCTCTTCTCACAGGGTCAGTGGCAGCTCCTCTCGATTGCCCGTGCAGCCGCAGCGGAGCCTGAAATTCTGCTCCTCGATGAGATTACCGCAAACCTTGATGCAGAGACGGAAAAAATGGTATTAAATGCATTGCAAAGGGTTTCCAAAAACCGTACCGTAATTTCCATTTCCCACCGAACTATGGCAGAAACGGGACGCGTGATTCCAATTTCATAATTTCTTTTCGTTCATTAAATTTTTGAAACAAAGCGTGCCGGATGCATTCTGACAAAAAAAGATGCGCCGACACGCTTTCTTTGTCCCGCCAGGCAGAACAAAATAGAGCGGAGGAGCGAGTTTCAATTGACACAAAAAAGGGGAGCAAGTACAATAAAAGTAACGAAAAGAGAGGAGGCGGTATTCAGTTGAAAAAGAGAAAATGGAAATTCCGCATCGCAGGCGGCGCTGTCACGCTGCTTGGCATCTATCTGATGGCGGTCGGCTACGGAGAGACGATCACACTCACCATCGCCACGGTTGTCCTGATTTTCGGCATTGCCATCTGGTCCATGGCAACCCCGGAGAACTACAATTCCATGACGGATATGATTGCCATGATCTCCATGGAGAAGCCGCGGAAAATCGAAGAATTTTATGAGGCTTACAAGAACGTCGATACACCGTTCGGTTCTGCATGGCTTGCAAAATTCTACACGATGCGGCAGAAAGCACTCGTTTTCGGACCGGACGCCAAGGGAGAATATCTCTACTTCTGGCTGACTAAAGACGGTCATGTCGGTTATTTGGGATATTCCTTCATCGAAGGCTTTATCAAAAAGAAACTCACCACACCCGTGTATCCGATTCATGAAGATGTTGCAGAGAACCTCGCAGACCATCTAAGCTACCATTCCGATCTGATGATGTTCCAGAGCGAATTAAAAGCGAATCTGGAGCATTTCGTCAAAACCGGAACGGTACAGCCGTTTCAGAAGATTTCGGCGTCCCAGATTTACACTTTCACGGAGGATTACCGCCTGACGGGCCAGCATTTCGATCTGGAGGATACAGACGGAAACCTGGTTTACGAGATCGACAGCACCGTGCCGCTGAAAACATTTTATATCTACGATGCGATGCACACCGAAATCTTCCGTATGACGAAGGAACTGCTCCACGCGCTGCCGACGTACCGTTTTTATCTGTACGGCGAGCCGTATGGTGTGTTGAAAAAGCAGTTTGCACTCGTACGGGATCAGTTCTCGATGGAACTGCCGGAGGGAAAACTGGAACTCCGGGAATACGCTGGCTCCATCGGCCACAATTACTCGGTAAAACTGAACGGAACTATGATCGGCGCCATCGTCGACAATATGGATCTTACCGTCGGAAACATCATGTTCGACAATGCGTTTCTGATTGTCTACGATGCAAAATATCTGCCGCAGCTGACCGCACTCGCTGTGATGGCGGCAAGAGAACTGGCACGCGACAAGGACGGCGGTCTTTCCAATCGGTCCTGACAAAAGAAAGAGAGGGGAATCTATGAGAAAAACGACAAAATTGTTTTTGGGTTTTACAGCAGGACTTCTGCTTCTGTGCGGCTGCTCGGCGGCAGAAGAAAAGTTAGGGTATGAAAACGCGGATGTGGCAAAAGAAGCCCTTGCATCGGCTTCGTCCGTCCGCATGCGCTGTGATCTGGATAACGTTGACGCTTCGGGAAACATTTATGCGGATGAAAAGGCTGCCGCGTATATGAAAAACAGCGGTCTCTTTGATCAGACCTGGACGATCTCTATTTCCGGCGAAGAATGGTTCCATATGAAAATTGTGACGGACGAAGAAATCAATAAGATGACAAAATCCGCTACTACCTATGCATTCTATGATCCGGACAACAACCTGCTTGGCTATGCACAGGAGCGCGTGACGACACCGGATCAGATGCCGGAAGCGTATTACATTATTTTTCTCGATGCAGATCTGAACGAAAAACCATATTACGCATCAGAGGATGGACATACCATTTATACAGAGGCGGAACGGTGATCGGTTCTGCGAAAAAAGAGATGGACTGGTCCGGTTCACAGTGCAATCTCTATGTGAACCTGAGGATAACGGTACGCAGGTGATGGATTTCCAGGATAAATACGCCTTGCTCGATATGATGTACGATGAGGCAAATGAGTATTACAAAGATAACAAGTAAGGCGGAGGAAAAAGGCAGTTGAAAAAGAGAATATATACAGCCGCTGGTCTTTTTCTTGCCGCCGCTCTGGTGCTTGGCGGCTGCGGAAAAGAAAAAGTGCCGGAATCTGAGTTTGCAACTGCGGATGAGGCAAAAGAGGCGCTTACATCGGCAGAAACCATAGAAATCTACTTTGACCTGTATGGAAGTAAACGAAAGACGAAGATTGTGGCAGACGGAAAAGTGGCGGGCTATCTTCAGAAGAATACGGTCTATATCAACGAGGAGGAGTGGTTTTCGATTGACTATGTGGAGGATGAGCCATCAATGACAGAGAAGGCTCCGGCACGACGTACGGCTATTACGACGCATCCGGTACGTGTCTTGGCTATGCGCAGGAGCAGTATGTGGATACCTCCTATGGAAAAGATACAAGACTGATTTTCCTTGATGTAGATGAAACGCCGCTCGATTACCAGAGTTCGAGAAGCGGCAGGATTCTGTATGATGAAAATGACGAGGAGATCGGCAGCGGAAAGATCGGGCGATCCGGGGTCAGTCTTCTTGACCAGTGGTACACGAATCTTTACTGTGCCGTCTTTAAGACCGAGACGGACGGCGCGCGGCAGATTGATTTCATGGACCGGATGGCGATGCTGTGGCGTCTGGAGCGCGATTACCGCTCAATTGACGACAATCCTGTCAACACCGGCGTGCAGATTTATGAAACGGTTGCCGTTGTTTTTGTGCTGATCCTGTTGATTGGTTCGTCTTTCTCAAAATGGAGACAAAAAAAGAAAAATTAAAGGGAATGCTCGCTTCCTGGACGGCTGGTTTTGAGAAAAAACCACTGGCAGGAAGGGGGCATTTTATACGCTTGTGAATCTTGCACAATTTCTGGTTTCATGCTAAAATTGTGCAGGTATAACGTTTGTTATACTTCTTATATTTATTTTGAGAAAAGGTATGAAATACAAATGAACGATACAGAAACAAAAAACACAGCGGTAAAAGCGCCGGCACTGATGTCCACGCGGCCTGTGACAGCACAGGATGCGCTGGATCAGTGTGAGAAGCTTTCGCCTATGATGGTACATTATTGCCAGACGAAGACGGGCTTGACTGACCCGGCTAATACCATTTTGTTTTACCGCTTAGGTGATTTCTACGAAATGTTCTTCGAGGATGCCACCCTGGTATCCAAAGAACTTGAGCTTACGCTGACCGGAAAGGACTGCGGCATGGAGGAGCGCGCTCCGATGTGCGGTATCCCGTATCACGCTGCAGAAGGTATATCAACCGTCTTGTAGAGAACGGCCATAAGGTTGCGATCTGCGAGCAGATGGAGGACCCGAAACAGGCAAAGGGCATGGTAAAGCGCGAAGTCATCCGCGTTGTCACACCGGGTACGACGCTGATCCCGCAGGGACTTGATGAGACGAAGAACAACTACATCATGTCGATCGTCTGCATGGAGGGATGCTTCGGTATCTCTACAGCAGATATCTCGACCGGCCAGTGCTTCGTCACGGAAATGGACAAGCCGCGCCGCCTTGTGGATGAGATCACGAAGTTTATGCCGGCGGAAATCATCTGCAATCAGTCGTTCCTGCTCTGCGGGATTGATGTGGAGGATCTCCGGACCCGCCTTCATATCTGCGTGAATGCATTGGAAGACTGGTATTTCGACGATGACATCTGCCGCCGTACACTGCAGGAACAGTTCCATGCTGCTACGATGGAAGGCCTTGGCATCGCCGATTACAACTGCGGAACAATTGCAGCCGGTGCGCTGTTCCAATATCTGCATGAGACACAGAAATCGGATCTGTCTCACATGAATTCGATTACACCGTATGTGACAGACAAATATATGCTGATCGACAGCTCCAGCCGCCGGAATCTGGAACTGGTGGAAACGCTGCGTGAGAAGCAGAAACGCGGCTCCCTGCTCTGGGTTCTCGACAAAACCCGCACGGCGATGGGCGCGCGTCTCTGCGAAGCTACGTGGAGCAGCCATTGATCGACGAGGATGAAATCAATGCAAGACTCGATGCTGTAGAGGCTCTAACGGGGCAGGCGATGCTACGCGAGGAAATCCGTGAATACCTCCGTCCGGTTTATGACCTTGAGCGTCTCGTCGGAAGAATCAGCTACCAGTCCGCGAATCCGCGTGACTGATCGCCTTTAAATCGTCGCTGCAGATGCTGCCTTACATCAAGCAGCTCTTAAACTCGTTTGACGGCGGCGCTTTGGCGCAGATTCAGGAGGATCTCGACCCGCTGGAAGACCTCTATCAGCTTGTCGATGCGGCAATCGTGGATGATCCACCGTATCTGATGCGCGACGGCGGTATGATCAAGGACGGCTACAACGAGATGGTCGATAATTACCGTCACGCCAAGACCGAGGGCAAACAGTGGCTGAGTGAGCTTGAGGCAAGTGAGCGCGAGAAAACCGGCATCAAAAATATGAAGGTCAAATACAACAAGGTATTCGGCTATTATCTGGAGGTCACGAACTCGTTTAAAGATCTTGTCCCGGATTACTATACGAGAAAACAGACATTGACGAATGCGGAGCGCTACATTACCCCGCGTCTGAAGGAACTCGAGGATACGATTCTCGGTGCGGAGGATAAACTGTATGCGCTGGAATACGATCTTTTCTGTACGGTGCGCGATACGGTTGCCGGTGAGGCGGAGCGGATTCAGCGCACGGCGCAGGCTCTGGCACGGCTCGATGTGTATGCATCACTTTCCTACGTTGCCGAGCACAACCACTATGTGCGTCCGAAGCTGAACAGCCGAGGAAAGATTGATATCAAGGATGGCCGTCACCCAGTGGTCGAGAAGATGATTCCAAACGATATGTTTATCGCAAACGATACCCTGCTTGACAACGGTGACCACCGCGTTTCCGTCATCACCGGACCGAACATGGCCGGTAAATCGACGTATATGCGCCAGACGGCCCTCATTGTGCTGATGGCACAGATCGGTTCGTTTGTTCCGGCTTCGAAGGCAAACATCGGTATTGTGGACCGGATCTTTACCCGTGTCGGCGCATCCGATGACCTGGCAAGCGGCCAGAGTACGTTTATGGTTGAGATGACGGAGGTGGCGAATATTCTTCGGAATGCAACCTCGAACAGTCTGCTGATTCTCGATGAGATCGGAAGAGGAACGAGTACGTTCGACGGTCTTTCGATCGCCTGGGCGGTGATTGAGCATGTGGCGAATCCGAAGCTGCTCGGCGCAAAGACACTGTTCGCTACGCATTACCATGAGCTGACTGAGCTTGAAGGAAAGCTTCCGGGCGTGCACAACTACTGTATTGCCGTTAAGGAAAAGGGCGACGATATCGTATTCCTGCGTAAAATTGTACAGGGCGGCGCAGATAAGAGCTACGGTATCCAGGTAGCGCGTCTTGCGGGAGTGCCGGAGTCAGTGCTCTCCCGGGCGCAGGAGCTGGTGGAGCAGCTGAGCGATGCGATATCACTGCTGCGGTCAAGGATCTGACCATGCAGAAAAAACCGAAGGCAAAGCCGGTTCACTACGACGAGGTCGATATGGCACAGATGTCGCTGTTCGATACGGTGCAGGACGATGATATCATCAAAGAGCTCTCGGAGCTTGATATCTCGAATATGACACCGATGGATGCTTTAAATACCCTGTACCGTTTCCAGGGAAAGGTGAAAAACCGCTGGAAATAGGGGAATACTGGATCAGAACATAAGTTAGAATCAATCCGAAACAGAAAGGAACAACATGGCTACCATAGCAGTACTGGATCAGAATACGATCGATAAAATTGCGGCCGGTGAGGTCGTGGAACGGCCGGCTTCCGTGGTAAAGGAGCTGGTGGAAAATGCAATGGACGCCGGTGCGACGGCGATCACCGTGGAAATCCGCGACGGCGGTATCTCGCTGGTGCGGATCACGGACAATGGAAGCGGCATTCCGGCCGAACAGGTGCCGCTCGCTTTTCTGCGCCACGCGACGAGCAAGATCCGTTCCGTGAAAGAACTCGTGCAGATTGCATCTCTTGGCTTCCGCGGCGAGGCGCTCTCGAGTATCTCGGCGGTTGCGCAGATCGAGATGATTACGAAAACGCCGGATGCGCTGACGGGAACGCGGTATGTGATTGAGGGCGGCGCGGAGAAGGCCAATGAGGAGGTCGGTGCCCCGACCGGAACAACCTTTCTGGTCCGGAATCTTTTTTACAACACGCCGGCTCGTCAGAAATTCTTAAAAACGCCGGTTACGGAGGCGAATGCGGTGACTTCTGTGGTGGAGCAGCTTGCGCTGTCGCATCCGGGGATTTCGTTTAAATATATGGTGAATTCACAGGTGAAGCTCCATACGAGCGGCAACCGGAATTTAAAAGAACTGGTCTATAATATTTACGGCCGCGACATTGCGCGGGAGCTGATCGAGATTCACTCGGAAAGCCCGCTGATGACGATCGACGGCTTTATCGGAAAACCGGTGATCTCGAGGGGAAACCGGAATTTTGAAAATTATTACGTGAATGGACGGTATGTGCGGAGCAAGCTGCTCGCCCGTGCGATTGAGGACGGATATCAAACATCGATGATGCAGCATAAATATCCGTTTACGCTGTTCTATGTCCAGATGGATGGAGAGGCGGTGGATGTCAATGTGCATCCGACGAAGATGGAACTTCGTTTTTCTCATCAGGAGGAGATTTACCGTCAGATGCGCGATATGATCTCAGGTGCGCTGAATCACAGGGAGCAGATTGTGAATGTTTCGCTTTCTTCCGACAGGGAACGGAAAGCAGAGGAAAAAGCGGCACGGAAAGAACAGATTGTTGTTCCGGAACCGTTCGAGCAGAAACGGCAGGTAAAAGAAGGCTTTGCACGGCAGTCCCTTCCGGTGGAGCCGGTTTCCAGCCAGAGCAGAAGAATGCCAATTTTCCCGGAGGTGGAACGAAATGGATACCGCGCAGCGAAAACGTATGTGCCGGTTCAGCAGATGACGGGAATGACGCGGGAAGAGGAAGAACTGTTTGAGCCGGGTGCAGGAAACGTGCCAAAGACGGCAGACCTCTCAAACGCGGACGCAATACAGCATCAGCAGGAGCCAGATGCAGCTCCAACGGTATCTTCCATGCCGGAAGAATCCTCATCTGCATCTGCTTCGCCTGAGCCAGAAGGCCAGATGCAGCTCTTTGATGAGCAGTTTCTTACCCCGGAGGCAGAGAAATCGCACCGCATCATCGGCCAGGTTTTCGATACGTACTGGCTGATTCAGTACGGCGAGAATCTCTACATCATCGATCAGCATGCCGCGCACGAAAAGGTACTGTTCGAGCGGATGATGAAAATTACCGGGAAAAGAACGTCACCTCCCAGATGGTGAGTCCTCCGCTGATCGTCTCCTTAACGCCGCAGGAAGCAGATCTTGTGACCCGTTACATGGACGTTTTCCAGTCCTTCGGCTACGAAATTTCCCCGTTCGGCGGAAAAGACTATGCGATCAACGCCGTGCCGCACAACCTGTACGGTATTGCGACGGAGGAGCTGTTTATCGAGATTCTCGACAATCTTGAGGAGGTCCGCGAAAAGCCGCTGGAGATTTTAAAAGACCGTCTGGCGACGATGTCGTGCAAGGCCGCCGTAAAGGGCAACAATCATCTTTCCTATGCAGAGGCGGAGCAGCTCATTGCCGAGCTTTTGACGCTCGAAGATCCGTATCACTGCCCGCACGGCCGGCCGACGATCATTTCCCTCTCGAAACGGGAACTGGAAAAGAAATTTAAGAGAATTGTGTAGGTGATTTTTTTGAAAAAACCTTTGATTATCCTGACCGGTCCGACCGCTGTCGGTAAGACGAAGCTGTCGATTTCACTTGCCCAAGCGGTGAATGGGGCCATTATCTCCGCGGATTCCATGCAGGTCTACCGCCATATGGATATCGGATCTGCCAAAATCCGCCCGGAGGAGATGTGCGGCGTTCCGCATTATCTGATCGATGTGCTCGATCCTTCCGAAGAGTTTCACGTCGTGAAGTTTGTGGAACTGGCGCATGAAGCGATGGAAAAAATATACGCCGCCGGACAGATTCCGATCGTGACGGGCGGCACCGGCTTTTATATTCAGGCGCTTTTAAAAGAAGTTGATTTTACGGAATCGCACGGTGAACTGCCGATCCGGAAACAGCTGGAAGAAAAAGCAGCAACGGAGGAAGGCGCGGCAGAACTGTACCGGGAACTTTCCGAGGTTGATCCTGCTTCCGCGGAGACGATTCACCCGAATAATGTAAAACGTGTAATCCGGGCGCTGGAATATTATCACGAGACAGGACAGAAGATTTCGGAGCACAACGAGGAGCAGAAGCAGAAGGAATCTCCGTACTGTTCTGCTTATTTTGTGCTGAACGACGAACGTTCGATTCTGTATGACCGCATTGACAGGCGCGTCGATCAGATGATCTGCGACGGACTGGTTGATGAAGTTTTCCGTTTGAAAGAAATGGGATACACAAGAGATCTTGTCTCCATGCAGGGACTGGGCTACAAAGAACTGTTCCCGTATCTTGCGGGCGAATGCACGCTGGAGGAGGCCGTCTATATCATCAAGCGGGACACCCGTCATTTTGCCAAACGGCAGCTGACCTGGTTCCGCCGGGAAAAGGATGTGATCTGGCTGAACAAGCCAGATTTTGACTACGACGAAGAAAAAATATTATCATATATGCTGGATCGCTGGAACGAAATCGTTTCGGCCGATGCAAAGGAAGAAGGAGAACAATCATGTTGACAGAAAAAGCTGCTATGTACAGCACACTTGGCATTTCCAAAGAAGTTTTCGCATTTGGAACGAAAATTGAGGAAGAATTAAAAGAGCGTTTTGCAAAATTGATGAAATCGCAGAATACAACCAGTTAAAGGTCATCCACGCCATGCAGGCAAGCAAGGTCAGCGAGGCATGCTTATATGGAACCACAGGATACGGATACAATGACCTGGGACGTGATACGCTGGAGCAGGTCTATGCAACGTGCTTCGGCACTGAGGATGCACTGGTACGCCCGCAGATCGCCTGCGGAACCCATGCGCTTGCAACGGCGCTTTCCGGAAATCTCCGCCCGGGCGACGAACTGCTTTCTCCTGTTGGAAAACCGTACGACACCCTTGAGGAAGTGATCGGCATCCGCCCGTCCGTCGGATCTCTTGCGGAATATGGCGTAACTTACCGCCAGGTAGATTTAAAAGAGGACGGCTCTTTCGATTACGAAGAAATCAAAAATGCCATCAACAAAAAGACAAAGATGGTGACGATTCAGAGATCGAAAGGATATCAGACCAGACCGACGCTTTCTGTTACCCGCATCGGTGAACTGATTGCATTTATTAAAAATATCAAACCAGATGTCATCTGTATGGTTGATAACTGCTACGGCGAGTTCGTGGAGACGATCGAACCGACCAATGTCGGTGCAGATCTGATGGTCGGATCCCTGATCAAAAACCCGGGCGGCGGACTGGCTCCGGCCGGCGGTTACATTGTTGGAAAGAAAAAGTACGTGGAAAATGCAGCATACCGTCTGCTCTCCCCGGGACTTGGAAAAGAGGTTGGCGCAACACTCGGTGTGAACGGTTCCTTCTACCAGGGATTCTTCCTGGCACCGACCGTTACCGCAGCGGCATTAAAAGGTGCTGTCTTTGCTGCAAATGTTTATGAGAAACTGGGATTTGCCGTTGTTCCAAACGGAACCGAGAGCCGTCACGACATCATTCAGGCGGTGACCTTTGGAAAACCGGAAGGCGTCATCGCATTCTGCCAGGGTATCCAGGCAGCTGCCCCGGTCGACAGCTTCGTTTCCCCGGAACCTTGGGATATGCCAGGCTACGACAGCCCAGTTATCATGGCAGCTGGCGCTTTCGTGCAGGGCTCTTCCATTGAACTTTCTGCCGACGGCCCGATCAAACCGCCGTACGCTGTCTATTTCCAGGGTGGGCTTACGTGGCAGCACGCAAAATTCGGTATTCTGATGAGTCTTCAGAAACTCGTCGATGCCGGTATGGTGACATTATAATGGCAAAAAATGTGGTAATTATCGGCGGCGGCGCGAGCGGACTGATGGCGGCAATTTGGGCCTCACGTCTCGGTGCCGCGGTCACCGTTCTGGAAAAGAACGATAAACCGGGCAGAAAGCTTCTTGCGACCGGAAACGGACGGTGTAATTTTACCAATCGTTATCAGGATGCATCGTGCTACCGCACGGGAAATCAGGAGCGTGCATCACGGGTTCTCGAACAGTTTACCGAACAGGACACCGAACAGTTTTTTGAACAGCTCGGCATCCGCATCCGGAGCCGTGAAGGCTGGCTTTATCCGGCCAGCGAGCAGGCACAGTCCGTTCTTGATCTGCTGGTTTTGGAAGCCAGATTCCGAAAGGTAAAAATCAAGACACGGGAAACGGCTGTTGCAGTGGAAAAAGCCGAAAATGGTTATCTGGTGCGCACCGAAGGATGGCAGTACCCGGCTGACAGCGTCATCATCTGCTGCGGAAGCTGTGCTTCCCAGATCGCCGGTTCCGACGGAGATACACTTCGATTTGCCGATCAGCTTCAGCTCGCTTCGATTCCGTTTTCCCCGGCCCTCTGCCCGCTCCGCTGCAAAGGAAACCAGTTTTCCTCCTGGGCGGGTGTTCGGGTGCGCGCGAAGATTACGCTTCTGGTTGAAAATCAGGAGATTCTGACGGAACAGGGAGAAATGCAGCTTACCGACTACGGTGTCTCCGGCATCCCGGTATTCCAGATTTCCCGGTTCGCTGTGCGCGCCTGCATGCAGAAAAAACGCGCTGAACTTCTCGTAGACTTCTTTCCGGAACTGACAGAATCGGAGCTTACTGCAGAACTTGTCAGACGGCAGGAAATCTGCCCGTATAAAGCGCCAAAAGAGCTTCTGATCGGTCTTCTTCCGGAAAAACTCATTCCGGTTCTGATCGGAAAGAAAAAGACTCCGGAAGAAATGGCAGGCGCCATCAAATCATATCGTTTACAGATCACCGGCCAGACCGACTTTGGAAAAGCTCAGGTGTGTGCGGGCGGCATCACGCTCGACCAGCTTACGGATTCTCTGGAATCGGTACAGCACCCTGGTATTTTCTTTGCGGGAGAAGCCTGGACGTCGACGGCGTCTGCGGCGGCTACAATCTCCAGTGGGCCTGGTCCAGCGGAAGTGCAGCCGGAAGAGCTGCAGCAGGAGAACATGCATGATTCGGATACAGCAATTAAAGCTTCCAGTCACCCACACACAGGAGGAACTGGAACAGAAAATAAGAAAAACACTGAAAATCGGAAAACACGATCTGCAGGAAATTGAGCTCTTACGCCGCTCAATTGATGCCAGAAAGAAATCCGAATTAAAATACGTTTATCAGCTTGATGTAAAAGTAAAAGATGAGAACGCCGTATTGCGGAAGGCGAAAAGTAACCAGATCGTAAAAGCGGAGAAAAAGCCATATGTGTTCCCAAAATCCGGAGAACAGACTCTTGTTCACCGGCCGGTTATTATCGGAAGCGGTCCGGCAGGGCTTTTTTGTGCCTACGTTCTCGCAAAGCATGGCTACCGTCCGCTCGTTCTGGAGCGCGGCGAATCTGCAGAACAGAGAAAGAAAAGTGTCGATGCGTTCTGGAAAACCGGCGTTCTGAACCCGGAATCGAACGTACAGTTCGGAGAGGGCGGCGCCGGTACGTTTTCGGATGGAAAATTAAACACTTCGGTGAAGGATCCATCTGGCAGAAACCGTGAGGTACTCCGGATCTTCACGGAATGCGGGGCACCGGAAGAAATTCTGTACGATCAGAAACCGCACCTTGGCACCGATCAGCTCATCGGAATTGTGACAACGATGCGGAAAAAGATCGAGGCATGGGGCGGAGAAGTCCGTTTCGGAGCAAAAGTGACGGACTTTGGGATTGAAAACGGCAGACTCACTTCTGTAACCGTCAATGAAACCGAGAAGATTGCCGCGGAGACGGCAGTCCTTGCGATCGGCCACTCTGCACGCGATACCTTCTTTAAACTCTGCGAAAATAAGATCTCCATGGAAGCAAAATCCTTCGCTGTCGGCGTCCGCATTGAGCATCCGCAGAAGATGATCACGGAGGATCAGTACGGACCGGAGGCACCGGATTTTCTTGGGGCAGCACCGTATAAGCTCACCAATCAGTGTGAAAACGGAAGAGGTGTGTACTCATTCTGTATGTGTCCCGGCGGCTATGTTGTCAACGCATCCTCGGAAGCGGAACGCACCTGCGTCAACGGTATGAGTTATTCTGACCGGGAAGGTAAAAATGCGAACAGCGCTATGATTGTCACCGTAACACCGGAAGACTACCGCCCGTACCATGTAGAGGGAACGCCGGACGTACTCGATGGTGTGGCATTCCAGAGAGCGCTTGAACACGCTGCGTGGGAAGCCGGAAAAGGCAAAGTTCCGGTGCAGCTTTTTGGTGATTTCTGTGAAAACAGAGTTTCTACAGCACTTGGAGAGGTAACCCCTTCCATCTGCGGAGAATGGACTTTCGCCAATCTGCGGGAAGTTCTTCCGACGTTTATCGGAGACTCCCTTGTGGAAGGCATTCGTGCATCTGAGCGGAAAATCCACGGCTTTTCCGTCCGGACGCCGTTCTTTCCGGCGTGGAAGCGCGTACCTCGTCACCGGTCCGCATTGTAAGAAATGAAACGCTCGAAAGTTCGTCGCTTACCGGTCTTTACCCGTGCGGAGAGGGCGCAGGCTATGCGGGAGGCATCACTTCCGCAGCCATGGACGGATTAAAAACGGCAGAGGAAATTGCAAAAAATATATGAATTTTTCATAATTCCTATACATCTGCGGAAAGTTGTGCTAGAATGATGGGTGATTCAAACCAATGTATTCCATGAAAATTCCCGGAAGAGTGGTGGGAGGAATACATGAGAAAAAATGGATTACGAAACCTGCCGACGATGGAACAGCCATATGAAAAATGCCTGGAAAACGGCCCGGAAAGCCTTTCCGACGCGGAGCTTCTGGCTGTCATTTTACGATGTGGGGCAAGGGGAAAAACATCCCTGGAGCTCGCAAGAGAAATTCTTTCCCTTCCCGGAAAAGAGGAGGGCCTGTTAGGACTCTATCACTGTACAAGACAGGAACTTCTGCAGATCCGCGGAGTCGGGGAAGTAAAAGCGATCCAGCTCCAGTGCATCGGTGAGCTTTCCAAACGAATGGCCGCGGCCGGAGCAAGAAAAGGTCTCTGCTTTCATGATCCGGCTTCCATTGCGGATTATTACATGGAACGTCTCCGCCACGAGGATCAGGAGGTTCTTCTCTGCATGATGCTGGACACAAAAAATCAGCTTCTCGGAGAAAAGGAAATTACAAGAGGAACGGTCAATGCGACGATGATTTCGCCGCGGGAGCTTTTTCTTGCGGCACTGCAGTTCCGTGCGGTTCATATTCTGCTGGTTCACAACCATCCAAGCGGAATTCCGGAACCAAGCGGTGACGACATTACCGTGACACGGCAGATCCGGCGGGCGGGCGAAATGCTCGGCATTACCCTGCTGGATCACATTATTATCGGGGATCACTGTTATACCAGTATGCTGGAACAGGGAATCTGATCCTGAAAATCCGAGGCAGAAATGCCCAAAGGAAGGGAACAAGTTAAAGGAGCACGATGCAGATTCGAAATGTATACGGCATAGACCTTGGCACCAGTACCGTCAAAATCTATGACCTGAAGAAAGACACAATCACAAAAGAAAAAAATATGATTGCCATACGCAACCGCGAACAGGTGATTGCCGTTGGAAATTACGCATATGAAATGCACGAGAGAACGCCTTCCAATATCGAGGTAATTACCCCCATGAGCAACGGACGCATTGCGAATGTATTGATGGTAGAAGCCGTTTTGCACACGCTTCTCCACCGCTGTACGCGCCACATGGGATACCGCCCGGAGCTGTATTTTTCAGTTCCCTGCGATATGACAGAGATTGAACGGCGTTCTTATTATACGATTGCACATAAGGGAGCCTTAAAAACTGCCGCATGTATCTTGTGGATAAACCAATCGCGGATGCGCTGGCACTTGGCATTCCGATCAACCGCACGAAGGGTTCCATGATTGTCAACATCGGAGCGCAGAGCACAGAGATTTCTGTTATCGCCAACACGAGGGTTATTTTTTCCAGAATCATCCAGGTAGGCGGAAAACAGTTCAACGAATCGATATGCAATCTGAACCGCCGCAAAAACAATTTCCAGATTGGCTCCAAAACAGCCAAACGTGTCAAGATTGCGCTGGCGGATCTTGGAACAGACAAAAAAGAGGCGCGGAAGGTGCGCGGCGTAGATGGTGCATCCGGTCTTCCAATGGAAGGGATCATTACTTCTTCCCTCGTAAACGAAGCACTCCTTTCCGGTGTTAATGAGATCGGCGAGGAAATCAAGCATGCGCTGGAGCGTACACCGCCGCAGATCCACGATCATATCCAGAAAGAGGGTATTTACATCACCGGCGGAAGCACAAGGATTCCGAACATTGACCGCTATCTTTCGAGACAGCTCGGCTGTCCGGTACAGCTTTCCCAGTATTATGACCTCTGTACCATCTGTGGGCTCAAGGAACTGATCACGCACGATGCGCTGCATCGCTGGGCTTACACGGTAAATAAAAAGAAGTAAATCTATCAAAAAGGACCCGCTATGAATAAGAAGAAAAAATTTCAGCTAAAAAGCAAACATTTACTTTTCATCATGACGTTCCTGTGTCTCTCCGGCATTTTAGGCAGTGCAGCAGACAAAATGCCGGTCACGCCGATCCGGGAAGCCGCAGGTTTTGTGATCATCCCGTTTCAGAACGGAATTAACCAGATCGGTGCGTATTTGACAGACTGTCTGACCGGTTTCCAGAACGTCAAAAAACTGTCTGCCGAGAAAGAGGAGCTTGAACAGAAGGTCACGGATCTGACTGAGGAAAACAATCAGCTTGTACAGGATCAGCAGGAGCTGCAGCGTCTTCAGGAGCTGTATCAGCTGGACCAGTCCTACTCGGAATATGAAAAAGTAGCAGCACAGGTCATCTCAAAGGATCCGGGCAACTGGTATGATACCTTTGTTATCAACAAAGGATCAAATGACGGGATTCAGAAAGATATGAACGTTATTGCAGACGGCGGCCTTGTTGGACTTGTTGAGGAGGTAAGTTCCAATTCCGCTACTGTCCGCTCTATCATTGATGACTCCAGTTCCGTGAGCGCCATGACAGCATCTACCTCGGATACGTGTATTGTATCGGGTGATCTGCGCCTGATCAGCGACGGAAAGCTTGCCTTTTCCCAGCTGAATACAACCGACACGGTAGCTGAGGGCGAAAAGATTGTGACATCGAACATCAGTGATAAATACCTCCGCGGTATTCTGATCGGCTATGTCAGTGAAATCACCGAGGACTCCAATCACCTGACGAAAAAGGGATACATCATTCCTGTTGTGGATTTTCAACATATTCAGGAAGTTCTCGTGATCAAAGAATTAAAACAGCAGGGAGGAGAGTAAATGCGCAGAAAAATCACGCTTGCCTTTCTGATTCTGGCAGCTTTCCTGTTACAGACAACTGTATTTCAGTATTTTCAGATCGCGTCCGTAACGCCGAACCTTCTTCTGATTCTGACGTCCGCCTTTGGCTGATGCGCGGAAAAAAAGAGGGACTGATGGTCGGATTTTTCAGCGGTCTGATGATTGATCTGTTCTACGGCAGCCTGTTTGGATTTTACGCACTGCTCTACATGTATATCGGTTATCTGAACGGCTTTTTCTGCAAAGTCTTCTATGACGATGATATTAAGGTACACATTGTACTGGTCGCTGCCAGCGATCTTGTCTACAGTCTGCTGATGTATGTGCTGCAGTTCCTGCTGCGCGTGCGCCTGCACTTTTTCGATTATCTGGCGCATATTATTCTGCCGGAAATGGTATACACGGTAGTGCTCTCCATTCTGCTTTACCGGCTTTTATTTATCATCAACCGTAAACTGACCGAAAATGAAATGGAAGGACAACAGTCGCCATGGCTAAGAAGATAAGAAAATTTTTCCACAGACTCGGTGAAAACCGCACCCTATTGCTTGGTGTGGTTTTCCTTGCTATGTTTGCCGTCCTGATCGGAAGACTTTTTATCCTGCAGGTGGTGCATGGAGAAGAGTATGCGGATAATTTTGAACTGCAAATCACAAAAACCAGAACACTTGAGAGTACAAGAGGAAATATTTATGACCGGAACGGAAAACTGATCGCTGGAAATAAGGTTTCCTACTCCGTAACCATCGAGGATAACGGAACGTACAACACGACAAAAGAACGTATTCTCTCTCTGAACGCAGAACTCTATCGTCTCTGTAAGCTGATTCGTGCAAACGGAGACTCGATTGACACCAGCACCTTCCCGATTGAAGTGGATGAGAACGGTGCGTTTGTTTTTACAGGTGAAGAGGGAACGATCCGCGACCGTTTCCGTGCAGATATTTATGGACAGAAGAAAATCGACGATATGACGGCAGAACAGAAGAGTTCCAGTGCCGAAACGCTGATGACATTTCTTGCCGGACCGGACGGCTTTGGCCTGGATGCCTATTCTGACGATGAAAAATACGCATATTCTGCCAAAGATTTTGAAGAGTATGGTCTTCCATACCAGACAGACGAATCCGGAAATGCGGTCCTTTCTCTTTCCAATCAGGAGCGTCTGGAAATTCTGGTGATCCGCTATAAGATGAAACAGACGAATTATCAGAAGTATGTCCGCGTGACAGTTGCTTCCGGCGTCAGCAGCAATACAACTGCATCGATTGCAGAGAATGAAGATGTTCTGCAGGGTGTCAGCATTTCGGAAGATTCCGAGCGTGTATATTATGACGGAAAGTATTTTTCCTCTCTGATCGGTTATACGGGCCAGGCGTCCTCAGACGAGCTGACAGAACTGAATGAAGAGCTGAAGAGCCAGGGAAAAGAAGAAACGTATTCCACGGAATCCATCGTCGGAAAATCTGGTCTGGAACAGTATATGGAGACAATCCTTCAGGGAACCGACGGATCAGAAGAGATTATCGTTAATAACGTCGGAAAAGAGCTGGAAACGGTAGAGGGATCCCTGGTTGAGCCAAAACAGGGAAATAACGTCTATCTTTCGATTGATTATGACCTGCAGATTGCGGTATATAAAATTCTGGAACAGAGAATTGCCGGCATTCTGAAACAGTATCTGAGTGATGTAAAATCCGTTGATACCTCAACACTTGCCAATACGGATGCCGTTCCGATTCCAATTTACGATGTATACAATGCACTGATCGAAAACAGCACGATTGATATTTCCCATTTCTCGGCGGCGGATGCCACGGAGCGTGAGCAGCGGATCTATGCACTGTTCCAGCAGAAGCTCCAGCAGGTGCTTGCCGAGATTACGCAGGAACTGACCGTTGAAACAGCAACCGTTTACAACGACCTCAGCGATGAAATGCAGGAATATGAGACCTTCATCGTGGATAAGCTGCTTTCCAGTACGATGGGTATTCTTTCTTCAACAGCAATTGATGAGAAAGACGCCACCTATCAGGCATGGAATGACGGAACGATTTCTCTTCGTGATTACCTGACGTATGCGGCAAGCCAGAACTGGATTGATGTCTCAGCACTGACGCAGGATGATGCCTACCTGGATTCTCAGGAGGTTTATCAGAAGCTGACGGAGGTTATTCTGGACCGTCTGGCAAACAATACAACATTTGCAAAAAAGATGTATCACTATATGCTGCTGCAGGATATGCTCGATGGCTATGATATCTGCAATCTGATGTATGATCAGAACCTTCTGACGAAAGAGGATGACGATTATGCCGCTTATGTTGCAGGAAATATGACACCGTTCCAGCTTCTGTCCGATAAAATCGCCAAACTGGAAATCACCCCGGCACAGCTTGCACTCGATCCGTGTTCCGGTTCTGCTGTCATTACGGACCCGAATACCGGTGCTATTTTAGCCTGTGTTTCCTATCCTGGCTATGACAACAACCGCCTGGCAAACCAGATGGATACCGCATACTGGGCAAAATTGAATACCGATGAATCCAGCCCGCTGTACAACAAAGCAACCCAGCAGAAGACGGCTCCTGGTTCCACCTTTAAACCACTGATGGCGGTTGCCGGATTAAGCGAAGGCATAATTACTCCGACCAGTACCATCAACTGCAACGGTCTGTTCGGGGAAGGACTTGTCAACGAATCTGACTATGTCCACTGCCATCAGTTGAGCGGCCACGGAGATCTGAACATTGTCGGTGCCATCCAGAACTCCTGCAACGTGTTCTTCTGTACGCTTGGATATCGTCTGGGACTCGATGAGAACGGCACCTTTACACAGAAGCGCTCTCTGGAAATGATCCAGAAATATGCCGATATGTTTAAGCTGGATGAAAAGACCGGAATCGAAATTTCGGAAACCGATCCGAATGTAACCGATTCCCTTCCGATCCCTTCCTCGATTGGTCAGGGTACCAACAACTATACGACGACACAGCTTGCACGCTATGTCACAACGATTGCAAATTCCGGTACGGTTTATAATCTTTCCCTTCTGCAGAAAGCAACGGATTCGGATGGCAATGACATCGATATGGGCGCAGATTTCGGCCCGACGGTAAATTCAGAAATGGATGTTGATTCCAGCATCTGGGATCTGGTACACGAAGGCATGCGAAAAGTAATCAGCGTATCCAATGCGACCATTTTCCCGGAATCCTGGCCGGTAGAGCTTTCCGGAAAAACCGGTACCGCGCAGGAAGACCGTACACGTGCAAACCATGGACTGTTTATCGGCTTCTCTCACTATGAGAGCAGAGACGATATTGCTCTTGCCGTCCGCATTCCGTTTGGATATTCTTCTATGAACGCAGAGTTGGTAGCTAAGGATATCTTAGATTATTACTATGGCCTCTCAGAGATATTCTGTCCGGTCAGGCAAACTCCAACGGTGTTGCAAGCGTGAGAGCAGACTAAGGAATTTTTCCGGCAGAAACGAAGCCTGGGAAGAAAGCTGCAAAAGAGAAAGGATGCGTTTTTAAACAAAGGTTTGGACGCATCCTGCGGCATGAAAATGCAGAACAGTTTTCAACAAGGAGGTTCCAGATGAGTGAAGTCATTGTAATTACATCAGGAAAAGGCGGCGTCGGAAAGACGACAACCGCAGCAAATATCGGAATCGGGCTGGCACAGCTTGGAAAGAAAGTTGTGATGGTAGATACCGACATCGGTCTTCGAAACCTGGATGTCGTGCTCGGCCTTGAAAACCGGATTGTCTACAATCTTGTGGATGTTGTGGAGGGCAACTGCCGGATGAAGCAGGCGCTAATCCGCGACAAACGGTACGAGCAGCTCTACCTTCTCCCGTCTGCCCAGACGAGGGACAAGACAAGCGTAACGCCCGAGCAGATGAAAAAACTCTGCGATGAATTAAAACAGAGCTTTGATTTTGTTCTTCTTGACTGTCCGGCAGGCATTGAGCAGGGATTTGCAAATGCAGTTGCCGGTGCCAATAAGGCAATTGTTGTGACTACGCCGGAGGTTTCGGCCATCCGGGACGCGGACCGCATCATCGGCCTTCTGGAGGCGCAGGATCTGAGGGATATTTCTCTTGTCATCAATCGTATCCGGCCGGATATGGTAAAACGCGGTGAAATGATGTCGGTGGATGATGTACAGGAAATTCTTGCTGTTCCGCTGCTCGGCATTCTGCCCGATGATGAGCAGGTAGTAATCGCCACCAACCAGGGCGAAGCGATCGCTGGAAGCGGTTCCAAGGCAGGAGAAGCCTTTACGAATATCAGCACAGGATCCTCGGGGAGAGTGTTCCCTACTTGGATCTTGACAGCAAAAAGGGATTTTTCCGCCGCGTATTCGGGCGATAGGAGGGAACTGGTATGGGTTTATTTTCAGGCAGAAAGCCGCACTCCGGCCTCGTTGCAAAAGAACGTCTGTCCAATCTTTTAATGGCAGAACGTCTGAACTGTTCTCCGGCATCGCTTCAGATGCTGAAAAATGATCTTTCTGCTGCTGCAGGAAAATACCTTACCGTTGAGGCGGATGAAATTTCCGTCACCATTACACAAACAACCCCTGTCATACTGACAGCGAAAATACCATTGAAAAGAAACGAGGAGTATCATGTTAAGACGATATAAGCTGAAAAATTATAATTTCCGGCTGGTCATTCTTCTGATTGCCATCAGCATCATTGGTGTGCTTCTGATCGGAAGTGCAGACAGTGCAGACCAGAAAAAACAGGCCATCGGAGTCGTATTGGGCGTAGTCATCATGATTATTGTCTCTTTGCTTGACTATAGCTGGCTTCTGAATTTTTACTGGGTTCTTTACATCGGAAATCTGATGATGCTTGGCGTTCTTTATCTCGGCGGTTCTACCGCAAAAAACACGTTTGGTGCGACCCGTTGGATTCAGATCGGAAGCTTTCAGTTTCAGCCGACCGAGCTGTCAAAAATCTTTCTGATCATGTTTTTTGCGATGTTTCTGATGAAGCATGAAGAAGATCTGAATACGGCGAAAACCATTTTTACCGCGATCGGGCTTCTGATTCCGCCGCTCGTTATGATTTACCGTCAGCCGGATTTGAAAAATACGATTACGGTCATGGTTCTGTTCTGCTTTATGATGTATGTGGCGGGCTTAAGCTACAAAGTTATCGCCGTTGTTCTGGTTTCCGGTTCAGCACTGGTACTTGCGCTTCTGCTTGTCATTACGCAGGTGAATTTCCAGCTTCCGGCGGCTCTTGACAAGACGATTGGTTATCAGCTTGGGCGAATTCAGGACTGGTTAAGCGATGATGCCGACAACGCCGACGGCCGTCTCCAGCAGCAGAATTCCATTACAGCCATCGGTTCCGGAAAGCTGACCGGAAAAGGACTCAACAACAATAAAGTTTCTTCCGCAAATAAGGGAAATTTCGTTTCCCAGAACCATAATGACTTTATTTTTGCAGTGGCAGGAGAGGAGCTTGGTTTCTTTGGATGCTGCGGAATCATCCTGCTCCTGTTCCTGATTCTCGTCGAATGCATCCGGACTTCCCGGAAAGCAAAAGATCTGTCAGGAACGTTGATCTGCTGCGGTATGGCAGGACTCATTGCCTTTCAGAGCTTTCTGAATATCAGTGTTGCAACCGGAATCCTGCCGAACACCGGTACACCGCTTCCGTTCGTCAGCTATGGACTGACCTCCCTTGTAACACTTTACATCGGAATGGGGCTTGTCCTGAATGTCGGGCTGCAGAACCGGGATTTTGTAACCAGAAACTATGAATTACTAAGGAGGAAAACCATCAATGAACATCGGATTGATCGCGCATGATGCAAAAAAAACGCTGCTTCAGAACTTGTGTATCGCCTACCGCTCGGTACTTGCCAAGCATACTCTTTATGCAACCGGAACTTCCGGCCGTCTGGTAGAAGAGGCAACCGGACTTAACGTCCGCAAATATCTGGCTGGACACGTTGGAGGCGTTCAGCAGATGGGTTCTCAGATTGAACAGAATGATCTGGATCTTGTGATTTTCCTGCGGGATCCGGAACAGCCGAAACAGCATGAGCCGGATGTCCATCGGATTATCCGTCTCTGCGACGTACACAGCATTCCGCTTGCCACCAATCTTGCAACGGCAGAAATGCTGATCAAATCATTAGACAGAGGAGAAATGGACTGGCGTGAAATCTACCGGAGAAACGACTAATACTACAGAAAAAGAACAGAAACTGCCTGTAACGGAGAAAAACGGGACTGCTCCGGAAAAAACCGAACATATTTTAAACCGCCTGATCATCGGCGCGGGTGTCTGTGTTGCTGTTATTGCGGTTCTGATCGGTGTGAAACTGTACCGTCAGGACCGCCAGATGGACATTACAGAGCCGTTTGCGCGAAGTATGGTGCTTGCCTCCGATCCGCTTTCGGCAGAAAAACGGTTTCAGGCTGAAACGCTCTCTGCCGATCTCTGTGTCGGTGAGACGAGCGTACCGCTGAATGATATCTCGTTTTCTTCACAGGTAAAGGCCGGACTGTTTGATCTGGATCACAAAAAAGTATTGTTCGCGCAGAATATGTATGATCAGGTCTACCCGGCCAGCATCACGAAGATCATGACGGCTCTCCTTGCCATGGAATACAACCAGCCGGATACGCAGGTAACGATCACAGAAGAGGATCTTGCGCTGGAAGATGGATCCCAGATGAGTGGACTGGCCGTGGGCGATACGGTAACGATGGATCAGCTTTTCCATGCATTGTTGATTTATTCTGCCAATGATGCTGCTATGGCGATTGCCCGCCAGGTAGGCGGAAGTGTAGAGAATTTCGTTCAGATGATGAACGATAAGGCAGCTTCCCTTGCCATGACCGGTACGCATTTTGCAAACCCGCACGGTCTTCACGATGAGAATCATTACACTACTGCATATGATGTTTATCTGATGCTGTATGCTGCCTATCAGCATACGGAATTCCAGAATACGATGTCAATGTCTTCCTACACGCTGAACATGACGCATGCGGACGGTACGGCGGGAACGATCTATTTAAGCTCCACGGACAAATATCTGACCGGAGAGAAAAACGCACCGGAAAACGTGACGGTGCTCGGCGGAAAAACCGGAACGACCGATGAGGCCGGTTCCTGCCTGGCACTGGTATCCCAGAATGCATACGGAGAACCGTTTATCTCTGTCATTCTTCATGCATCAACAAAAGTGGAACTGTACGAGGACATGAACACTCTTCTTTCCAATATCAACTCCTGACGTAATCGTTTTGCAATCCCCCGGACGGCGTTTTTTCTGCCTCTCCGGGAGATTATCGTATCCGTTTAGAAAAACAGAGCTCCTTTCCCTGCAAATTAGAAGATTTTTCAGAATTTTTTCATTTTACCATTGAAAACGTTGGTGAATTGTACTATAATTAAACCATGAACTTAAAAGTTTTTGGTGAAAATATCTTATTCTAATCTAAGGAGGAAACTGCTATGGTTCAATTAATTGTAGGCAAGAAGGGAAAAGGCAAAACAAAACAGCTGTTAGACAAAGTAAATGCAGAGGTAAAAACCGCAAACGGAAATATCGTGTATATTGACAAGAGCACAAAGCACATGTTTGAATTAAACAACAAAGTACGTCTGATTTCCGCAACCGACTATCCTCTGAAAAACAGTGATGAATTTATCGGATTTATCTGCGGTATCGTTTCTCAGGACCACGATCTCGCAAGCGTCTATCTCGACAGCTTCCTGAAAGTAGCAAAACTGGAAGGAGAGGACATCACAGATTGTGTTGAACAGCTGGAAGGCATTGGCAAGCAGTATAACATTACCTTCGTATTAAGTGTCTCCATGGATAAAGAAGAGCTTCCGGAAGGCATGCAGGATAAGATTATCGTTGCACTGTAACCGAAACTGTATTATAATAATTGCATAGCGACAAAACCAAAGGACGGCGCTTACGGCACCGTCCTTTTAGCGCATGGATTAAACAATAAAAGGAGCATACATTTTGTCTAAGCAGAAAAAGAACAGCCGCCGGCATTCGAGAATCCGTTTCCCTTTTCCGGCGTTGAATATTGGAAATATCATCTTTGGAGCCCTTTTTTTCTATATGGCAGTTTCACTTTTCTTTTACCTGACCGCCGATCATATCAAATCTTTTCAGGTTGTGCAGGGAACTTTATCCCGGAATGATACCTATACCGCATTCGCCATGCGGACAGAGAGCGTGCAGCTTTCCTCCGGCAGCGGATATGTTCAGTTCTATACCCCAAATGCATCGAAAATCAGCCGCGGAAGCGCTGTTTATGGGATTTCCGCAACAGAAAATGCCGATACCTCTGGTATTTCGGCAGATGCGGCAACGAGAACGTCGCTTCGTTCCTCGCTCGCACGTTTTTCTTCTGATTATGATTCCAGTTCCTTTTCCGGCATTTATCAGCTGAAAACAGAACTTTCCGCAAAGCTGCTTGCCGCTGCCGCTGAAAACGGAGATTCCTCATCACAGACGATATTTTATGCAGATCAGGACGGTGTTGTCGTCTACGGCAGTGATGGATATGAAAGCTATACGGAGGACAGCCTTACGCCGGAGCTTTTCTCTACGAAAGCCTCTGTGGTTTCCTTTGATTCCGGCGCGCAGACGGAGCCTGGAAATGCAGTATACCGTCTGGTGACAGATGAGCAGTGGGAAATTGCCGTTCCGGTGACGAATAAGCAGGTCGTTACACTTTCCAATTTCAGTACGATAAAAGTTAAATTTCTGAAAGACGGAAAAACACAGACGGGAACACTGAATCTAAAGTCCATTAACGATCAGAACTATGCTGTCATTTCGTTTACAAGCGGGATGATCCGTTATGCGGAAGACCGTTTTCTTTCAGTAGAGCTGGTCACAAACACTGGAAGCGGACTGAAAATTCCAAATACTGCCATCACGGAAAAAGATTTCTATAAAATCCCGGCGCAGATGCTCGTACAGGGCGGGGACAGCAATTCTTCCGGTTTCCTGCGGGAAAAGACCGATAAAAAAGGAAAAGTCATGCTGGATGATAACGGACAGCCGGTGACAGAATTTGTAAACGCCACGATCTATGAGCAGGTCAATGATGAAAATGATAATCCGGTCGAATATTACGTCGACATGGCCGCTTTTAATGATGGAGATATCCTTCGTGCACAGGATTCCGCCACAACGTATCAGATTGGAGAAATGGTTCCGCTGCAGGGTGTTTACTGCATCAACAAAGGATATGCTGTATTCCGCAAAATTCAGATCATCGATCAGAATGCGGAGTATTCTATCATAAAAAACAAACGCAATACGGCATTTCGCAGTATGATTATATTGTGGAAAATGCATCCACCGTCAGTGAAGAAGATATTGTGCATTAAATACTGGAGGTTAGAAAGATATGCTGAAAGAGAACTATGAAGAAGTCCAGAAGAAAATCACAGAAGCCTGCAAAAGAGCCGGACGGAACCGGGAGGAAGTTACCCTGATTGCGGTCAGCAAGACAAAACCGGTCGAAATGCTTTCCGAAATCTATGATCTTGGCGAACGCAATTTCGGTGAAAACAAAGTGCAGGAGCTGACAGAAAAAGAGGAAGTGCTGCCAAAGGATATCCACTGGCACATGATCGGTCATCTGCAGCGGAATAAAGTAAAATACATTGCAGGAAAAGTTGCCCTGATTCATTCTGTCGATTCTCTTCGTCTGGCAAAAACGATCAGTGAGGAAGCGGTAAAGCACAACTGCGAAATCCCGATCCTGATCGAGGTAAACGTTGCCGGCGAGGAAAGCAAGTTTGGTGTCTCCGTAGAGGAAACCCTTCCATTGATTGAAGAAATCGCAAAACTTCCGGCAATTCATGTGGAGGGACTTATGACCATTGCACCGTATGTGGAAGATCCAGAAGAAAATCGTCCGGTTTTTCGCAAATTAAAGGAATTAAGTGTTGACATTGCCGCCAAAAACATTAATAATGTACGTATGGCCATTTTGAGCATGGGCATGACCGGCGATTACGAAGTAGCAGTAGAAGAAGGCGCCACTTTAGTACGGGTTGGAACCGGAGTCTTTGGCGAACGGGATTACAGTAAAAGATAACAGGAAGCCTTTCCAAGAAGAGTGACCCCGCGCATTCTGCACGGCTGTCTGGCCAAATGCCACAGGACTAAAAATAGGAGAGTATAAGAATGAGTGTTTTAGACAAATTTCTGGATGCCATCCGGCTGAACGACGATTACGAGGAAGAGGATGCTGATTCGGATAGCTTCTTCGATGAAGAAGACGATGATATAGAAGAAAAACCAAAGAAACGTTTCTTCCGTAAACTGGAGAACGAGGATGAGGACGAAGAGGAAGAGCCGCAGGCGAAAACGGTTCACACTGCACCGCGTAAACAGCCGGCGCCAAAGACCACCGCTTCAAGCCAGGCTGCTGCTGCACGAGCTCCAAAGCCAGCTGCTCCGGTTTCCCCGAAAGTTACTCCAATGAGAAAGAAAGCAGGTGCATTAAATATGGAAGTATGCGTCATCAAACCGGCTTCCATGGAGGATACCCGTGAAATCGCGGATACGCTTCTGGCCGGATGTACCGTTGTCCTTAACTTAGAAGGCATTGATGTGGATATTGCCCAGAGAATCATTGATTTCTGCTGTGGTGCATGCTACTGCATGAGCGGAAGTCTGCAGAAAGTTTCCAGCTATATTTTCATCCTGACACCGTCCAGCGTAGAAATTTCCGGCGACATCCAGGATATCTTAAGCGGAGCTTTTGATCTTCCAAATATCCGTACCGATTATTAAAGAAAATTATCTTTGCAGTAAATTAAAATGGATCCACTGGATCAATTATTGATTTACTTAGTAACAAAGGAAAAGCATCAGATGCAGGATTCTGATGCTTTTTTCATGAAAGAACATACAGGAGGCATAAATTATGAAAACACTTACCGTTAAAAGAGAAGGCACATCTACTGAATTTTCTTATGAAATTGTCTGGGACGGCAGCTACGAACGCCTCGCCGGCTGTGTGGAGAACTTAAAACTCCCTGCAAAAAAGGCCTGCATTGTCACAGACAGCACGGTTTCAGAACTGTATCTGGAAGAGGTAAAAAATGCACTGTCCCCGCTGTTTGAGACCGTAACCGCATTTGTTTTCCCGGCTGGTGAAGCAAGCAAAAATCTGGGTACCGTCAAAGATCTGTACACGCATCTGATTGAAAACCACTTTGAGAGAAAAGACATTTTATTCGCACTCGGCGGCGGTGTCGTTGGGGATCTGACCGGCTATGCGGCGGCAACGTATCTGCGCGGCATTGATTTCATTCAGCTTCCGACGACACTGCTTGCACAGGTAGATTCCAGCGTTGGAGGAAAAACGGGCGTCGATTTCGACCAGTACAAAAATATGGTCGGTGCATTCCATCATCCACGTCTTGTCTATATGAACATGGCAACCTTAAAATCCCTGAACGGCGAACAGTTTGCCTGCGGTATGGGAGAAGTCCTGAAAACAGGTCTGATCCGCGATGAAAAATTCTACATCTGGACCATCAATCACATGTCTGAGATCGAAGAGCGGATTGAGCCGGTATTAACGAAAATGATCCAGAAATGCTGCGATATCAAACGCCAGGTTGTAGAAAATGACCCAACAGAACAGGGAGAGCGTGCCGTTTTAAATCTTGGCCATACGATCGGTCATGCCATTGAAAAGCTCAAAAACTTCGAACTGCTCCATGGCCAGTGCGTTGCACTTGGAACCGTTGCTGCTGCCTATATTTCCTACAAGAGAAGTTATCTCTCCGATGAAGAGTTTTACGAGATTCGTGATATGAACGTCGGTTTCTATCTGCCAATCACCGTGGACGGCCTGAAATCGGAAGATATTCTGGCTGCAACAAAATCGGACAAGAAAATGGAACAGGGTACGATCAAATTCATCCTTCTGGAGTCTGTCGGCCATGCTGTGGTGGACCGCACGGTTACAGATGAAGAAATGCTGGAAGCTATCAATTCTATTAATGGAGATCTGATCGATGAAGAGTAAAAAACTTTCTCCGCTGGCCGTTTATCTGGTTTGCGCGGCAGCGATTGTCCTTCTGCTTGCAGCAGATCAGTATACAAAATCACTGGCAGTGCAGTATCTGAAGGACCAGCCGTCGATCGAGCTCATTCCAGGGGTTTTGGAGCTGTTTTATCTGGAAAACCGCGGTATGGCATTCGGACTTCTGCAGGATCAGTACTGGCTGTTTGCTATGATGACGGTATTGTTTCTGATCGTCATGGTGATCGTCTTTTACAAGCTTCCAAAGACACGCCGCTTTTTACCGCTTTTTGCCGTGCTGACTGTTCTGACGGCTGGTGCGGTCGGAAATTTTTACGATCGTTTTCTGAATCACTATGTCGTTGATTTCATCTACGTTTCGCTGATCAACTTTCCGGTTTTTAACGTAGCTGATATTTATGTCACCGTATCGGTCGCTGTCTTTTTACTGCTGTATCTGTTGTACTACAAGGACGAAGACTTCGCATTTCTGCATAAAAACGCCAAAAAGGAGGAGTCCGATGGCTGAAGAAGAACGGATTTTGGAAGTTACACCGGATTTTGACGGAAAACGGATTGATCAGTGCCTGGCCGCATCTTTTTCGGACTGTTCCCGTTCTTTTCTGCAGAAGCTTTTAAAAGACGGAAAGGTTTCGATCAACGGAAAAACGCAGAAAGCAAGCAGCAAGGTTGCCGCCGGTGATGCCGTTCTGGTGCTTCTGCCGGAACCGGAAGAACTGAACGTGGAGCCAGAAAACATTCCGCTTGATATTCTGTACGAGGATGATGATCTTCTGGTCGTCAATAAGCCAAAGGGGATGGTCGTACATCCGGCGGCAGGCCACAGCAGCGGAACGACTGGTCAATGCGGTTCTGTATCACTGCCGCGGAAATCTCTCCGGCATCAACGGCGTTCTGCGCCCCGGAATCGTCCACAGAATCGATATGGACACAACGGGTGCCCTGGTTATCTGTAAGAGCGATTTCGCCCACCAGAGCCTCGCAGAACAGCTCTCTGTACATTCCATTACCCGAAAGTACCGGGCAATTGTCCATGGGAATCTGAAAGAGGACGAGGGAACCGTGCGCGGTGCAATCGGCCGCCATCCGACAGACCGGAAAAAGATGGCGATTAATGAACGGAACGGAAAACCGGCGGTCACACATTACCGTGTGCTGGAACGCTTTGGAAATTATACGTATATTGAATGCCAGCTGGAAACCGGCCGGACGCATCAGATTCGTGTCCATATGGCAAGTATCGGGCATCCGCTGCTTGGCGATGCGGTTTATGGCCCGAAGAAATGCCCGGTGAAAAACCTGCAGGGACAGACGCTGCATGCATGGTACTTGGATTTATCCATCCACGGACCGGTGCCTATATGGAGTTTGAGGCGCCGCTTCCGGAATATTTTTCCAATCTGTTGCTGCAGTTTCGAAAAAATGTCTGAAACTGCTTAAAAAGAATGATATTTCAAAAAGTATATAGTTAATTTGTATAAGTTTTATCAAAATGTTCTGTACTTTCTGTGAATTCTGTAGTATACTAGATGTAACGAAAAAACGCGAGTTACTACATCTGTGAAAGCAGATTATTGTGACGGAATGGAAAGGAGCGGATTATATGAAAACTATCATAACGATTGGACGTCAGTACGGAAGCGCCGGACATTCCATTGGTAAGATTTTAGCGGATGGCCTGGGAATCAAGTACTATGACAAAGAGCTGCTGGAGAGAGCAGCAAAGGACAGCGGATTATGCCAGGAATTGTTCGAAAACCACGATGAAAAACCAACCAACAGCTTTTTATACTCTCTGGTTATGGACAGTTACTCCTTCGGCTATGGATCTACCATGATGGATATGCCGCTGAACCAGAAGGTATTTCTGGCGCAGTTTGATGCCATCAAGAAGATTTCGCAGGACGGTCCGTGTGTCATCGTAGGCCGCTGTGCAGATTATGCACTGGAGGAAAATCCGAACGTGCTGAGCATCTTTATTAAAGCAGATATGCAGGATCGCATCCGCCGTATCGCAAAGCTGTATGATCTTTCTGATGCAAAAGCAAAAGACAAGATCACAAAGATCGACAAACAGCGTGCAAGCTACTACAATTACTACACCAGCAAACGCTGGGGCGAGGTAGACAGCTACGACCTGTGCCTGAACAGCAGTGTATTCGGTATCGATGGAACCGTAGATATGATCAAACAGGCAATTGAAGTTAAAGAAGCGGGAATCCGCAAGATTTTCAGCATCTGATCAAAACAGAACATAGGAGAAACGACCCTCTCTTAAAAATAAGAGGAGGGTCATTTTATGAAAGGATTTTAAAGATGAGAATTGTTATACAACGTGTAAAAAGAGCAAGTGTTTCGGTGGAAGAGAAGGTTGTTGGATCGATTCAGAAAGGTTTTCTGGTTCTGATCGGTGTCGGCCAGGGGGACGATGAAGCAACAGCAGACAAGTATATGAAAAAACTGCTGGGACTGCGTATTTTTGAAGATGAAAATGGAAAGACGAACAAGTCCCTGGCAGATGTGGATGGACAGCTTCTGATGGTTTCACAGTTTACCCTGTATGCCAACTGTAAAAAAGGAAACCGTCCAAGCTTCACGGAAGCAGGCGAGCCGCACAGAGCAGAAGAACTGTATGAATATATGGTCGCGAAAGCACGGGAACAGGTTCCTGTTGTCGAAACGGGAGTGTTCGGGGCTGAGATGGAAGTATCACTGGTGAATGATGGGCCGTTTACGGTGATCTTAGAGGATCTGTAAATAAAATTTTTTTGTTTGCCGAATCGGTAAAACAGAACGTGGTTTGCGAGATCTGTGAACCTGTTTTGTCTAGAGATAGTGTACCATCATCGTACTGAATTGTTTGTATTTATATAGTTTACATAAAATGATTATGTGAACTTGTGAAGAGGAGAAAATCTTTTATGCCGCAATTTGACTATCAGCAGCTGTGTCACTTTGTCCTTCCGGAACAGGGGGGACTGTCGGTGGAAACAATTCTAAAACGTTTTCTGCACCTGACACCACGTGAAATCCGCCATGCCAAATATATTCCGGATGGAATTCAGAAAAACGGTGTTTCCTGCCGCACAAATGCAGTTGTCCAGACTGGAGATACGATCACTTTTCGATATGCGCAGAAGTGTCCCCACCTTTCCGAAGATCAGGTTCTGCCGGTATCAGGTGATTCTGCCGGCGTACGGATTCTCTATGAGGACAGTGATCTCTGTGTCGCAGACAAGCCATCCGGTATGGTCTGCCACGCTTCCCACGGCCATTATTCCGATTCCCTGACACATGCTGCCGCATCCCTGTTAAAAACACCGACAGCGCCTTCTGAACTCCGCTGCATCGGCCGTCTTGACAAAGATACATCGGGTCTGGTACTATTTGCAAAGAATCAGCTGGCTGCTGCCAGACTGTCCCGGCAGCGGGAGAGCGGCGCGCTGAAAAAAGAATACCTGGCTCTGGTACACCATCCCTTTTCCGAAGAAACGCAAAAAGAAACCATTCGTCTTTCCATGGAGCAAATTCCAGGAGATGACCCTGATTCTTTCGATCCGTCTGGGAAACGTATCACTAAAATGCGTATCTGTAAAGAAGGGAACGGCCTGTGGGCTACTACACACTACGAGGCTGTCCTTCAGGATCCTTTCTGGGCCGTCGTGTGCTGCCGTCTGGAAACCGGCCGCACGCATCAGATCCGTCTTCACATGGCATCTATTGGACATCCACTTTTCGGAGATCCGCTCTACGGAGTCCGCGACGGCGGTACCCGTGCCGCGCTCCATGCCTGGAAACTGCACTTTCTGCAGCCGATGACAGGAGAACCAATTGATCTGGAAAATATTCGAACGCACATGTTCGATTAAATATATTTGAAGTATAAGGAGAACATTTTATGGAAGAACAGAAAGAACACAAACGCCGCGTCCGCTACAAAGGCACACATCCGCGGAATTACAATGAGAAATACAAAGAACTGAATCCGGAGAAATATCAGGGGACCATTGAGCATGTGATCCAAAAGGGAAGCACACCGGCCGGCATGCATATCCCGATTCTCGTAGATGAAATCCTCGATTTTCTCAAGATCGAGCCGGGACAGAACGGACTTGATGCAACACTCGGATACGGCGGCCACAGCTCCCGTATGCTTGCATGCCTGCAGGGAAAAGGGCATCTCTGTGCGCTGGATGTCGATCCGATCGAGATGGCAAAAACAAAAGAACGACTGGCCGCGCAGGGGTACGGCCCTGAGATTTTAACGATTCTTCATCAGAATTTTGCCAATATTGATCAGGTTGCTGCCAAATACGGCCCCTTTGACTTCATTCTGGCGGATCTTGGTGTTTCCTCCATGCAGATTGATAATCCGGAGCGCGGCTTTTCCTACAAATATGATGGACCGCTGGATCTTCGCCTGAATCCGGAGGCAGGAATTTCCGCGGCCGAGCGTCTGCGCACGGTTGCACGCGATGAACTGGAAGGCATGCTCATTGAAAATGCCGATGAACCGTATGCAAAAGAAATTTCCCAGGTTGTTACGCGGGCACTTCGGAAAGGAAAGAAAATTGACACTACGTTTGCACTGCGTGATCTGATCGCTGAAGCACTGGATTTTCTTCCGAAAGACGAGAAAAAAGAAGCCATCAAAAAATCCTGCGCCCGCACCTTCCAGGCACTGCGGATCGATGTAAACAACGAATATGAGGTTCTGGAAGCATTCATGGAAAAACTTCCGGATGCTCTTGCTCCGGGCGGCAGAGCGGCAATTCTGACGTTCCATTCCGGCGAAGACCGGCTTGTGAAAAAGTCCATGAAGGGACTGTATCAGATCGGTATTTATTCCGAATATTCAAAAGAAGTCATTCGTCCTTCCAAAGAAGAATGCATCCGCAACAGCCGTGCAAGTTCAACGAAAATGCGCTGGGCAATTAAGGCGGAGTAACTTAAAAAAAGCAGGAGAGAAGTCGTCTCCATAAAAAGAGGAATCAACGAATGGGATATAATCCCTGTTGATTCCTCTTTGGGTTTCTGATATATTTTTATTCCTCATGCTCCGGCATGGACTCCCGCAGCCGTACCGCTGTGGCAGCCTGACGCGCCTTGCATCGTCCATGGCAGCATAATGTTTCTTCGTCGTATTGACATCCTTATGGCCGAGGACATCCGCAACAAGATAAATATCGCCTGTTTCCTGATACAGCGTCGTACCGTACGTACTACGCAGTTTATGCGGCGTAATTTTCTTCGTTGTCGTCACCTGGGACGCATATTTCTTCACCAGATTTTCCACCGTCTTGACGTTGATCCGTTTTCTCTGCGCTGAATAGAAGAGTGCGTGTTCGTGTCCTGCCACAGGCGTAATACCTGCGCGGACTTCGATATACTTTTTCAGTGCCTCGGCAACTTCATCTCCAAAGTAGACAAACATTTCATTTCCACCTTTTCGAAGCACTTTGATGCCATTGTTTTTAAAATCGACATCCTCAATATCTAACCCGACACATTCCGACACACGGATTCCCGTGCCAAGCAGAAGAGTAATGATTGCAAAATCACGTTCCTTTGTTTTTTCATAGTAGGCCCGCTGATGATTGCTCAGCCCGTCGCCGCAGGATTCAATAAAATCGAGAAGCTCCGCAACCTCATTTGGCTCCAGACGGATAATTTCTTTTTCATGGAGCTTCGGCATATCGATAAGCAGCGTAGGATTTGTCTCAATCAGTTCCTTTTTGAAATAATAGGAATAGAACGTCCGAAGTGCCGACAATTTTCGTTTCAGGCCTTTTTCCCCGTTGGTGTATAAGATTCCTGGGAACCGATATAAGCCTTTAAATATTCTGTGTATTCCTCAAGATCAAGTGCAGTGACCTGGTCAAGCACATCAACGGACATCTGATCCATGGGAATTTTGGCAAGTTCCGGATTTTCTTTCTGCAGATACTGAAAAAAGATCCGAAGGTCATATGCATATTTGATCCGTGTGCTGGTCGATGTCGTTGTGCTGATGCCGCGGAAAAATTCGGAAGTAAAAGAGGGAAGCGTCTTCAGAACCTCGCGGAGCTTCAGTGTATTTTCCATATCGGTTTGTTCGTGATACGTAATTTTTGATTTCATAACTGCAAATGAGCCTTTCTAAACAGAAAACCGGGAAAATGAAAGAAGTATTTCTTCTATATAACTATTCGGGAAACGCAGGTTTTTCGAATAGTTGAAGAGTTACTTTCAGAAATCACCGGTTTTTCCTCTGAAACCGCCGAATTTTACAGGCCGATTTCTTGTTCGTTTTTTCACAACATTTTTTATTTTCTTCTTTTATTTTTCAGGATAAAAATCTTAATACTCCGATTACCTTTCCTACGATCTGCAGATCATTCACAAGGATCGGATCCATCTCATCGTTTTCCGGCTGCAGGCGGAAATAACCGTCTTCCTTGTAGAATGTTTTTACTGTAGCGGAATCATTGACCAGAGCGACAATTTTTTCTCCATTTTCCGCAGTTGCCTGTTTGTTCCACAAGAACAAGGTCACCGTCTAAAATACCTGCATTTACCATGCTTTCGCCCTGTACCTTTAAAAGGAACGTTTCTGCGTTTGGCAGACGGTCTACCGGCATCGGAAAATATCCTTCAATATTCTCTACCGCAAGAATCGGTTCTCCGGCAGCTACTTTGCCGATCAGCGGAATCTGTGCAACCTCGCTCTGGGATGCGGTGTCTTCCGATGCAATTCCCTGGATTGCACCAAGGCGGCCGGTATGGAATCCTTCATCGCAGATTTCAATGGCTCTCGGTTTTGTTGCATCTCGTTTGATATAGCCTTTCCGCTCCAGTGTTTCCAGATGTGCATGTACCGAGGATGTAGAACGAAGGGAAACCGCTTCGCAGATCTCACGCACAGACGGCGGGAATCCTCTCTGCAAAATTTCCTGTTTTAAATATTCGAGAATCTGTCTCTGTTTCTCTGTCAGTTTATTTTTGTCTCCAGCCATCGTATGTTCCTCCTGTCGTTTCGTTTTTTATATGAATTAGGGTAGTCCCCTCTTTCTATACGATATTTGCTTAAAATATACCAAATAAATTTTACCATAAATCCAACCGGAACGCAAACAAAAGTTCCGAAAATTTGTTCGTATTTCGTATTGACAAACATACGTTCTTTTATTATAATGAACATATATTCGAAAGAACAAATGTTCACGTAGCACAACTACTCTTCTATCACAAATCAAGGGGGAATTTTACATGAGTACCAATGCAAAGAAAAGAAAATCACTGAGAGAAAGACGAAAAATCCAGAGAAGAAAACTGCAGATCCGCGCAGCCGCCGCTCTCCTGTCTCTGGTTGCCGTCACATTTCTTTTAATCTTCCACTTCACGCCGCAGAATACGCAGGCAGACAGTGAGCCGAAAGCTCCAACCTACAAATACTACACCAGTATCCGCGTTTCTTCCGGCGATACACTGTGGGACATCGCCAAAGAATACCGTACAGAAGAATACTCCGATATTTCCAGTTACATTGCTGAGGTCCGTGAGATCAATCACCTGAGTTCCAACCAGATCACGGACGGTATGTATCTCTGCATTCCGTATTACTCCGAGGAGTATAAATCATGAAATTCAAGAAATACTTTACATAATTCGGTTATGTAAACAAAGTAAAAAAAACAGCTTCCAAAATGCACGGAACCTTCTAAAACAGCATGTTCGGGAAGCATGGTTTACCAAATAAAGAATGAATGTGAAAAGCAGAAACGTCCCGCAAATGAAATTTCTCATCTGCGGGACGTTTCTGCTATCTTATGCTTTTTTTAATCCTCTTCAATATGCTCCTGTCCCTGTGCGATGATTGTCCGTACATGACCATCTGCAAGAGAGTAGAACACCGATTTTCCTTCTCGTCTGCTCTTTACCAGCTTATTCTGCTTCAGAATGCGAAGCTGGTGGGAAATTGCGGACTGTGTCATGTGCAGTGCTTCTGCCAGGTCGCAGACGCATACCTCTGCCTCAAACAGGACAAACAGGATCTGGATCCGCGTGGAATCACCAAATACCTTGAAAAGCTCTGCCAGATCGTAAAGCTCTGTTTCATCCGGCATGGTCTCATTGACAATCTTTACCAGATTTTCATGAACCTCACAGGAGTCACAGCACAGATCAGCTTCTTCCGGATTGATTTTTGCCATTTTGTGTCCTCGTCTTTCTATAAATTTTTCACAAACAGAGCACGAATTGCATTCAGAACCGCCAGAATCATAACTCCGACATCTGCGAAAATTGCCATCCACATGTTAGCGATACCGATGGCTCCCAGAAGCAGGAACAATACTTTGATACCAATTGCAAAATAAATATTCTCATAAACAATGTGAATACATTTTCTGGAAATGTGAATTGCTTTGGAAATCTTGAGCGGATCGTCGTCCATCAGAACGATATCAGCTGCTTCAATTGCTGCGTCGGAACCAAGTGCTCCCATCGCAATACCGATATCGGCACGGGACAGTACCGGTGCATCGTTGATGCCGTCACCTACGAAGGCAAGTTTTTCTTTTTCTGTCTTTGCGGCAAGCAGCTCTTCCACTTTACTTACTTTGTCACCAGGAAGCAGTTCGCTGTAAACTTCATCAATTCCAAGATCTGCAGCTACCTGATCGGCTATCCGCTTAGAGTCTCCGGTCAGCATAATCGTCTTTTTAATACCGGATTTCCGCAGCGCCTGAATCGCCTCTTTCGCATGCGGTTTGATCATATCACAGATCAGGATATGTCCGGCATACTTGCCGTCTACAGCAACATGGACGATGGTGCCGACGCTGTGGCAGTCGATATAATCAACGCCAAGGCGCTCCATCAGTTTTGCATTTCCGGCAGCGACATTTTTACCGTCTACCTTTGCTGTTACACCGTTTCCGCTGATCTCTTCGATGTCCGTGACACGGCTTCGGTCGATCAGTTTTCCATATGCTCTCTGCAGACTCTTGCTGATCGGATGGCTCGAAGCACACTCAGCAAGTGCTGCGTATTCCAGAACATCTTCCTGACTGATCGTATTGTGGTGAATACCGGCTACTTCAAAGACACCCTGTGTCATGGTACCGGTTTTATCGAATACAACGTATTTGGTCTGGGAAAGTGTTTCCAGATAGTTGGAACCTTTCACCAGGACACCTTCATGGCTTGCGCCGCCGATACCGGCGAAGAAGCTGAGCGGAATACTGATGACCAGTGCACAAGGGCAGCTGATAACCAGGAAGGTCAGCGCACGGTAAATCCATACGTTCCACTCAGGAGCGGCACTTAAAAACAGCATCCGTACCAGCGGCGGCAGAATTGCCAGTGCCAGCGCACCGTAGCAGACGGCCGGTGTATAGTATTTCGCAAATTTGGAAATAAAGTTCTCGGATCTTGATTTCTTGGAGCTGGAGTTTTCCACAAGGTCCAGAATTTTGGATACGGTGGACTCTCCAAACTCTTTCGTTGTTTTTACTTTAATCAGACCGGACATATTGATACATCCGCTGATGACTTCGTCTCCCTCCCGGGCGTCACGCGGAACACTCTCTCCGGTCAAGGCACTGGTATTCAGTGTGGTGTTTCCTTCTTCGATCACACCATCGATCGGAATCTTTTCACCAGGCTGTACAACGATGATTGTGCCAACCTCAACTTCATCCGGATCAACCTGCTCGAGTTTTCCGTCTACCTCGATATTTGCATAATCCGGGCGGATATCCATCAGTTCGCTGATGTTCCGGCGGCTCTTTCCGACAGCATAGCTCTGGAACAGTTCGCCGATCTGGTAAAACAGCATAACGCTACGCCCTCCGGATACTCGCCAAGCAGAATGGCACCGACCGTTGCAACAGCCATCAGAAAGTTTTCATCAAATACCTGTTTGTTCAGGATTCCCTTCCAGGCCTTTTTCAGGATATCGTATCCGATGACCAGATAAGGAACCATAAAGGTTGCAAATCGCACATAGCCGGTTGTCGGCAGTACCGTGCAGAGAATCAGAAGAACCGATGCAACGATGACGCGGATGAGAACCTTTTTCTGTTTCTTATTCATACATATGCCTCCTTTGTTCTTACCGCCGGATGAAAAATCCAGCATTTCATCCCAGAGATTTACAGATCCAAATCCGCTGCTCCAGAGAGAAAATACTGGATTTTTCTCGAGCTGAACCGCAGACAGGTTTTAGAATCTATTCTGCTCCAGCTTTTTCTTCCATCCGCCGATGAAAGTTTTTTATTTTAGAGGAAGATCTCGCAGTCATCCTCAACTTTTTTGCAGTTTTTCAGAACATCCTGCATAACGCTCTTTGGATCCTGTCCGTCTTCGAACTCAACGATCATTTTGAGCATCATAAAGTTTACGGTAGCATCCTTTACACCTGCTGTGTTTTTTGCAGCCTCTTCCATTTTGTTTGCACAGTTTGCGCAGTCAACATCGATCTTATACGTTTTCTTCATCGCCTTTGATCTCCTTTTTCATTTTCACTGTTCATATGAACATTTATTCATATGTTTGTTTTTATTATAGCACCAGTGATGCAATTGTCAATGGAAAACTGAAAAAAATCAAAAAAATCTGCCCGTCGGATTTTTTGATTCCTGCGGGCAGATAGATCTGTTATTTATTTCTCATAAAGAAACGTTATGTTCTGCTATTTTTCACTTTTCCGAATCACAATCTGTCCGAACCGTGCACATCCGTCCAGAACCTCTATTTTCAGAATGCCTTCTCCTGTAACGGTACCGAGTGTGAACCGTTCGAGTGTGTTCGGTGCTGTTTCATATGCAAAATATGGATGAACATCCGAAGTTACTTTCTCACCGGCAGGAGGCATTACCCCTTCAAAAAGAGTCTCTCCCTGAATAGCTGCCTGTACCTTAACCTCTTTGTCTGCACAATTTCCTCGTAGAAATAGACCAGCTTCGGTGTCAGCTCCTCGCGGCGCGGCGTCATGGAGATCGGCTCGTTGATACAGTCATATGCGCCGATGATCCAGCGGTCTTTGTATCTTCTCATAAACTCTTCCGTCAGAAGAAACATCCGAAATCATTCGCCATAATACCGTCCTGATTGTGCAAAAATCCCCTTACACGTTCTTTGTCATAATACCCCATACAAAAATACCACCTTTCCGCAGAAGCCTTCTGGTTCTGCGCTTTTTCTTCTATTATAAAAATTCTGGTTTTCTGTGTCAAGAAATAAATTTTTACTATTTTCAGGGAAAAAGCATGATATTTTTAAAAAAATTGCTTGACAAACCGAAAAATGAGACTATAATGCAAAGTGTTCAAAAGAAAAAAGGGATCAGAAAAAAGCAATGAGCAGGACAACATTTTTCGGGTGAGCCTTTGCAGAGAACCATCGGCTGGTGCGAGATGGCAGGTATCCCAAAGAACAATCCCCTGTGAGCTGTACAGACGAAACCAGAAATGGAAAGTAGTCCGGACCGGCCTCTCACCGTTAGCAGAGAAGAGATTCACCGGAAAGTGTATCAAATGGTTTCGGGGATCTTGTCTGAGTGATCGACCAAAAGAAACAGCCGATAATTAGAAGTGGTAACGCGGAGCGTTTTTTGAAAGCTTCGTCTTCTTGCATAAGTCAGGGAGACGAAGCTTTTTTGTTTCCAAGCATACCAACACAATTGCCTTTTCCCTTTTCTTTTTCCATTTGAAATCCATGTAAACTGGAAATATCATTTTTGAACGAGGAGGAATTTTATTATGAACACGTTGGTTATTGTACTGATCGCCGCTGTATGTCTGATAGCAGGTTATACCTTCTACGGAAGCTGGCTGGCAAAGAAATGGGGCATCGATCCCAAAGCAAAAACACCTGCCGTTGCAAAAAATGACGGTCAGGATTACGTCCCTACCGATGGATGGACCGTATTCGCCCATCAGTTTTCTTCAATCGCAGGTGCAGGCCCTGTCACCGGTGCCATTCAGGCCGCTGTCTTTGGATGGGTTCCCGTCCTTTTATGGATCCTGATCGGCGGTATCTTCTTTGGTGCTGTTACCGATTTCGGTGCGCTGTATGCGAGTGTCAAAAACGAAGGAAAATCCATGGGACTTCTCATTGAGAAATACATCGGCAAAACAGGAAAAAAACTGTTTCTTCTCTTCTGCTGGCTCTTTACACTGATCGTTATCGCCGCCTTTGCAGATATGGTTGCCGGAACATTTAATGCTTACGAAACGGTTGACGGCGTCACAAAGCTTTCTGCCCAGGCAACTGTAAACGGCGCTGCCGGAAGCATCTCCCTTCTGTTTATCGCTTTTGCTGTTGTCTTCGGACTGCTCCAGAAAAAACTGCAGTGGAAAGGCTGGAAAGAAATGGTACTCGGCCTTGCCTGCACTGTTGCAGCCTTTGCAATCGGCATGAATGTACCGCTTGTAACAAGCAAAGCAACCTGGACTTATCTGGTATTTGCCTACATCTTTCTTGCCGCTGTCCTTCCGATGTGGCTTCTGATGCAGCCGCGTGACTTTATGACAACCTTTATGTTTGCCGGCATGATCCTTGGCGCTGTTGTCGGACTTGTTGTTGCACACCCGAAAATGAATCTTCCAATGTACACCGGTTTCCACAATGCGGCATCCGGAGATCTGTTCCCGATCCTGTTTGTCACCGTTGCCTGTGGTGCTGTTTCCGGATTCCACAGCCTGGTATCGTCTGGAACCTCTTCGAAAACCATTGCGAATGAAAAAGATATGCAGAAAGTCGGATACGGAGCTATGGTTCTGGAGAGCCTGCTTGCCGTCCTCGCCCTCTGCGTTGCCGGTGCTGCTGCTTCTGCAGACGGTACGGCTGCTGTCGGAACGCCATTTGCGATCTTTTCTTCCGGTGTTGCCGGATTTCTGGAAATGTTCGGCATCCCGGTATACGGAGCACAGTGCTTCATGACGATGTGTGTATCGGCGCTGGCACTTACCAGTCTTGACTCCGTTGCACGAATCGGCCGTATGTCCTTCCAGGAACTGTTCACTGTCGATGATATGGAACATGCTGCCGGATGGAGAAAGCTGCTCTGCAATAAATATTTCTCTACCATTGTTACTCTGCTCTGCGGCTACATCCTGACCCAGATCGGATATGCCAATATCTGGCCGCTGTTCGGAAGTGCAAACCAGATGCTGAGTGCACTCGTTCTGATCACGCTCTGTGTCTTCCTGAAAGTCACCGGCCGTGAAAACAGAACCCTGTTCCCGCCGCTCATCATCATGCTCTGTGTCACCTTTACCGCACTGGTAGAGCGTGTCATTGCACTTGTAAAAGCGTATGGAGCAGGAACCGCTGTCTTCCTCGTTGAGGGACTGCAGCTCATCATCGCCATTCTGCTGATGGTTCTTGGTGTCATCATTGTCATCAGCTGTGGAAAAGAACTGTTCCGGAAGAAAGCGGGACAGGAAACGAAATAATATAGATGTTTCTTCAAAGAGCTTCCTAACGTAAAACGCCGTCAGACTCAACAAGTCTGACGCGTTTTACATGCCATAGTTTTTTACGAAACAATTGTTTTATCCAGCGTCCAGTCATGCATCGTTCCGGCTTTTCCAAAACTCATACAGCCGACACAGACTTTCGAAATATTAATGTCTGTTTTTCCTAAGAAAGTATATTCCATATTGCGATTCCTCCTAGTTGCAGTTTTTACTCTCTTTTATCATATCCGTCAAATGCTTTGCCTAAATAATAGTTTTAAGTATGCAGTTTCCCGGTTTCCGCAAGTTTCTTCGCATATTGCAGATAATCCGGCTGTTTTTTAAAGACTCCTGCGTAATATATAAAATTATGTGACGTAAAAGATGCTAATGTCATTATTGGAGCACTGATCATAAAGGAAATATTTCTCCTTACCGATGAAGAACAGGTTTTCTGTCAAGAAATCAGGAAAGCGTTTATATCGCATAAAAAGCCCTGTACTCCATTTGGTGTGTGATCCATTCGGAGTACAGGGCTTTTTCATAAAATCTATTTTATGCCAGCGGTTTTCCAGTCAGCATTTCATATGCCTGGAGATATTTTTCGATGGTCTTGTCTACAATCTCCTGCGGCAGTGTCCAGTCGTGCTTTCCTTCATTTGCTTTCAGCCAGTCGCGTGCAAACTGTTTGTCAAAGGATGGCTGTCCATGGCCTGGTTCGTAGCCATCTGCAGGCCAGAAGCGGGAGCTGTCCGGAGTCAGCATCTCATCACCGATGACAATATTTCCGTTTTCATCGAGACCAAACTCAAATTTCGTGTCTGCGATGATGATGCCTTTGCTTAATGCGTAATCTGCGCATTTTTTATACAGAGCGATGGTGTAGTCACGGAGTTTCTCTGCGTACTCTGCTCCTTTCCCGGGAAGTATTTTTCCAGGTGAGCGATGCTCTGCTCATAAGAGATATTTTCGTCATGATCGCCGATTTCAGCCTTGGTAGACGGGGTATAGATAGGCTCAGGAAGCTTGTCGGATTCTTTTAAGCCCTCCGGGAGTTCGATACCGCATACTTTTCCGGTCTTCTGATAGCTTGCCCAGCCGCTTCCTGTGATGTAACCACGAACGATGCACTCCAGAGGCAGCATTTCCAGTTTGCGGCACATCATGCTATTGCCGTCAAATTTCTCCTGCTGGAAGAATTCCGGCATGTCTTTTACGTCTACAGAGATCATATGATTCGGAAGGATGTCTTCTGTCAGATCGAACCAGAATTTGGACATCTGGGTCAGAACGGTACCTTTTTTCGTTACCACGTTATTCAGAATGACATCGAAACAGCTAATTCGGTCGGTTGCTACCATGATCAGGCTGTCGCCGTTATCATAAATTTCGCGTACCTTACCCTCTTTGATTGGCTTTAATTCTTTCATCATGCATACCTCTTCTTTTCGTATAGGATTGTGAGCGGAATTTCTATCCTGTAATAGAATGAAATTCCTGCGACACCTTTACTTTACACCGCTGCTTATAAACTGTCAAGCACTTATTATTATAACTACTAAATAATGTGCTTCTTTTTATGAAAAATGAAAACGGAACGTATAGCTGTATCTCCCACCGCAAATGCGATACTCCGGATGAATGTTTTTCGTCCAGCCAGTATCGCCGCCAAGACCTGCGTGTACAGCGTCAAGCATCAGCCAGGTGCCAGTCGGAGATGCCGGAAGTTCTTCTTCATAAGCTGCCTGTTTATACTCAGCCATAGAATATGGAAGTGCACTGAAGTGGAAATCTTCGCCGCCTGTAATCTGAATGGTATGCGTGCCATCACCAAGCACAGCATATCTTGTGTCTTCATGGCCGCCGCATTCACATGGCACAACAAATGGAATATGCTGTTCGGCAACGGAGGATGTATACGTTCCCATAAGCGCTGCATCTTTTCGGTCTGCGTATGTCTCCCATGGTCCTTTTCCATACCAGATAAGCGTTTTGAAAGACGAAGGCAGACGGAACGACTGGCCGATTCTTGCGAGCGTTTCCAGACCGCTGTGGTTGATGACTTCATTTTTCAGTTCCATACCTTCGCTTCCGATCCGATAGAGTGTGTTCACACAAAAGAGAACCTTTTCATCCGCTGTACCCGTATAAGAAGCTTTTACTTCAAGGAGAACCTGGTTTCCAGCAGATACTGCAGACAGTGCAGTTACCTTCTTTTTCAGCTTGTCCAGACCGGCTGCACGCCAGAGGCATCGTATTCTGTGACATGCTGTCCCTCATCAATGCCGGTTGGCGCACGGTAAAATTCGTCTTTTCCGCCAGTCAGGTAAGAAACACCGTTTACTTTGTATTCTTCGAATTCTCCATCTTCCTTACGGAAAATGATTTCTGTCTCATCACCTGTAATCAGAATCTGTTGTTCGGTTTCTGCAAGCGTCAGTGGTTTTTCAAACAAAACATTTTCTTCCGGCTGGAAAATCTCTGCATGAACAGGAATCTGCCGGCGATATACTTCCGTGCCGGCTGGTGCATAGAACGTATCTGCTGCCAGCTCCATATAGTAGTTGATATACGCTTCTCCGTGCAGATTTTCCGGTAACTCCGGCATTGAAAGCGTTTCCTGCTCCCCTGCTGCGGTGTGGAATGCAGGGTATGTACCTTTGGCAGTCACTTCGCCGTTCTGTACAATCTCATATCGCATCTGAAGATGAGAAAGATCCAGTGTATGGTAACGGTTTACCAGAATCCAGGCCGTTTCACCCGTATACAGATTTCTGGTCTGTTCGATGGTAACCGGAGACTGGCCGTTTCGCACTTCATAAGCGCCCGGCTTATAGGAAAGATCTGCAAATACAACGCCGTTCAGACACATATCCGTAACCGGATCCAGCACATCTTCTCCAAATGCACCGCCGTACCCATACTGGATATGACCGTCCTCTTTTAGAATTGCAATTGCCTTGTCTGCAAAATCCCAGATAAAGCCGCCCTGGAAACGTGGATATTTATTAACGTAATCCCAGAATTCCTTGAAGTTTCCATTACTGTTGCTCTTTGCATATGCATACTCGCACATGATAAACGGACGAAGATCGGAGTCATCCGCCATAACATCTTCCAGCCAGCTCATCGTTGGGTACATCGGGCAGATAATATCCGAAATGTTCCCTTTCGGATTTCCGGATTCATACTGTACATATCTGGTCTTATCATATTCACGGATCCAGCCATGCATCGCTGCGTGGTTTGCACCTGCGCCGGATTCATTTCCAAGTGACCACAGAACAACAGAAGGATGATTTTTATCACGTAGCACCATACGGGTTGCTCTTTCCAGATAAGCGGCTGCCCACTCGGCAGAGGCACTGAGCTGTCCGCCGTAACCATGAGTTTCCAGATTTGTCTCGTCTACCAGATAGATGCCAAGTTCATCGCAGAGATCATACCATTTGTTCGAGTTTGGATAATGACTGGTTCGAACAGCATTAAAGTTCAGCTGTTTCATAACTGCAATTTCTTTCCGCATCTGCTCTTCGGAAACAGTCCGGCCTGTCTTTGCACAGAAATCATGACGGTCAACACCACGGATAATCAGCCGCTTTCCGTTTAACAGCAGGACACCGCGATCATTGATTTCCAGCTGACGGAAGCCGATTTTACAGCTTTCGATGTCAACGGTCTCGTTTTCCTTATTCTGAAGTTCTACGACAAGAGTATAGAGAACTGGGGTTTCTGCGGTCCAGAGAACCGGATGATCCACCGGGGCTGTTACCGTTGCGATAAATTTGGGCATCAGATAAAATCCACACTCTGCAAAAGCAGGGGAAACCATTTCTGTTACTTTGTTCTGTGCTGCATCATACAGAGTTACCTTTGCATGGTATTTCCCATAAAGTGGTTTGGAGTTATCCGGCCAGATCGTTACCGAAAGTGTTGCCTTTGTATAATCTGGATGGGTAAACAGTGTTTCTGCTTTATAATCCAGGATATGCTGCATTGGTTTTGATACAAGCCGGACGTCACGGTAAATGCCGGACAGATGCCAGTAATCCTGATCCTCCAGGTAAGTACCGTCACAGTAGCGCATGACCTGTACGGCAAGGGTATTGGTTCCTTCCTGCACATAGTCGGTAATATCAAATTCTGCATTCAGTTTACTGTCCTGGGAATACCCCACCTGCTCTCCGTTTACCCAGAGATAGAAGCAGGATTCTACGCCTCCAAAGTCGATCAGTAGCTGTCTTCCCATATAATCTGCCGGAACGTCAAAGGTGCGGAAATAACAGCCCGTCAGGTTTTTGCCCGGCACGTAAGGAGCATTCAGTTCATACGTTCCTTCTGCAATTTCCAGTTCAAATTTTTCTGTTCCGTTGTTTTCCCGTTTGAACGGATACAGCATATTGGTGTAAACCGGTTTTCCATATCCCTGCAGTTCCCAGTTCGATGGCACTGGGATTTCGTTCCAGGAAGTGTGGTCAAATCCATTCTCATAGAACGCTTCCACCTGCTCCGGGCATCCATACATTTTAATTTTCCAGTTACCGTTCAGATCTGTAACAAATCGAGATGCCATCCGGTCTCCGCCAAGTGCCTGCTCCACCGTTTCATATGCACCGTAGGGCGTATGCATGGGATAGCGGTTTTTCTGTGTTACGTACTGATTTTCCCAGTCTCTTGTCTGTTTCATGGGTAATCCTCCTGCATTGAAAAATTTTTTCGTGTGCTTCTACATGTTTTGTTATCGCAGAAATTCTTTTCTGAAATTTTTTCAAAAAGTCAAAGGATATTTGCAATCCGCTTCGCTACGCGGTAAAATAGATTTATCCGGATTGGTCTTAGATAAAAGGAAAGACCGTTTTTCTTTCTGAAAAAGTATGCTATACTGTTTTTGGCGATTATCTATAAAAATAGTGATATTTTCTGCGATTTCATTTATATATAGTATAAAAGATACCGCTGCATTTCAAAATAGTTAAACTGGTGTTTCTTTTATCCAAAATGGGAGATGAAAAGGGAAAAAGTATGGTTTCAGAATCTTTACTCGAGCGAATTGAAAAAAGTGATGTTATTTACCGATGCATCGGAAAAGAAATGAAAAATGGAATTCTGGCCTGTGGATTTATGCGAAAAGAGACAGCGGAACGTTCCCAGTACCATTTTTCCAATGCCTATTACAGCTGCTTTGTTCTTCTGCGCGGCAGCGGGCGTTATCTGTCAGAAACCGGAACTTCTTACCAGCTGCAGGCAGGAAGTCTTGTTCAGCGTCTTCCCGGTGTGCCACACTCTACGATCATTCATCCGGATGGAAAATGGCTTGAATTTTTTATCTCCATAGGAAAGCCGTTTTTCAAGGCCTTCTGTTCGATTGGAGTATACGATCAGACGCCCGTTCAGACCACAGAGCTGTTTCCCGGTGATCTTGAGCGGTATCAGAAGCTGCTGCGGAAATTGAAAGCTGCACCGGACAGCCAGCTTCCGCTTCTGCTCCCGGAATTACAAAAAGAAATTCTCCGGATGCATGGATATCATACGCATCCGGAGAAAATGCAACGAGATCCGGTCGAGATCGCATGCGATGCATTATCGCAGAACCTGGAAGAAGAAATTTCCATGGAAGAGCTGGCCTCTTCTTTGCAGCTTGGATATGAAACCTTTCGGAAAGTGTTCAAAAAACAGACTGGCATATCTCCTGCCCGGTACCGCACAGGAAAAAAAATGGAGCAGGCTTGTATTCTTCTTGATGGCGGCGTGCCAATAAAGGAAATTGCCGGTCTGGTAGGGTATGGTGATGTGTATGCTTTCAGTAAGCAGTTTTCACGGTTTTTTGGATTTCCACCGGGACAGTATCGAAAAAATTTGAAATAGAAACACCGTTGGAAAGATCAAAATGTACAAAATATATGATCTTTCCAACGGCGGATGAAAGTTAGAGTTTTAGAAAATTTTCAGGATATCATCTGCCGTTTTCCGCTTTGGTTTATCCGGGTTAATTGCGCGGTATCCGACCGCAATCACAGAGCCCAACAGTTCTTCTTCCGGGATGGAAAGAAATTCGCGAATCGCTTTTTCGTCCCGAATTCCCATAATCAGTGTATCAAGGCCAAGATCTCTTGCCTTCAAAATAAAGTTTTCGTCGTGCAGACCAAGGTCATAGTAGCCCCAGCCATTTCCAACTTCATTATTCGGATTTCCTTCCTGGTCAAATCCGGAGCGGTCTTTCACAAAGGTAGTAACCACAAGTGCTGCTCCAGCTGCACTCTTCTGATTAAACTCCGGCAGGCATGCAGCGGAAAAAGCCTCGATTTTTTCCGGCGTAACAACGGCATAATACCGTGTCGTCTGCGAATTCTTCCAGGATGGAGCCTGAATCGCCGCGTTTATAATTTCTTTGATCTGATCTGCAGTTACTTTTTTCTCCGGATCAAATTTGCGGATACTTCTTCTTTCTTCCAGCAGTTTTGAAAATTCCATGTTCTTATCCTCCTCTTAATTTTTATGATCTTTAGAACTCTTCTAGCTTTCATAACGCTACTTATTGTTGCAATATACCATGAACACATGCAAAAAGTTATAACGCCTGATAGTCTTCCCGCGAAAAACGGTGATACGTCAGTCCGAATTCATTTTCCTCTACGCAGTAGCAGTACTCATCCACGGAAGGATCTGCAAACGAGAAGACATGTCCCATTTCATGTTCCTCAGACGCATTTTCCCTGACCGTTGTGTGCATTTTTACCGCGTAGTCGGAAAAACACTTTCGCACTTCATTCATCGTGTTTCCTGGTGTGGTAATTACCTGTAAGAGATTTTGCAGCAGTTCCGGGACAGGAATCTCCTTTTCAATATAGATACAGCCTTCTTCCGGAATTTCAATACAGTAGCGGTTGTTGTTATCTGAAATTGCAAGATTTCCAAGGCGTGGCTGTACTTCCTTACAAAAGCAGGAAAGAGCCTGGTTCAGATCGTCCTGTTCCGATAAGGACAGCGATCTGCGAAGGGATTCCGCCGGATAATACAGTTTCATGGAACCGCCTTCATATCCAATCTTTACCTGCCATTCACGTATTGTGTCGGTAATGTGTTTTTCTAAAACATTGCCGGTCATTTCTTGTCACCTCCGTTGTTGTGCGTGTAATGCCTTGACAGAACACGGTATTATCATCTCATAAATGAAGGGAAGATGCAAGAGACGGTTCAACTCAATATTCTGAAACATCGCAGAATTTTCTTACACCAAAGAACTTTTCTATCTATGTTTAACCCCGCTTTTTAAAATCTTCATCAATCCTCTTTTTCCATTCCGCTCCCAGCGGTGCGCTGCTCCGCACGGTGCAGATCGCCTCACTGACGACCTCATAGTTCAACGCCGTTCCTTTACTGTCGTTATGATAGTTGACCGCTCGGTCTGCACTGATTCCAAACTGGCCTGCGGTTTTTACCGCGTCTATGTTAGCGCCAAGGAACAGAAATTCCCAGCCATATTTCGCTTTCTGTCGTTCGATCATATGCTTTATTTTTTCCAGATTGTAACGGCGACTGGAATTCTCCATTCCATCGGTTGTAATGACAAACATGGTATGTTCCGGGATATCCTCCGGTCTTGCATATTTGTGAACATTGCCAATGTGATGAATTGCTCCACCGATCGCATCCAAAAGTGCGGTACACCCGCGAACCGTGTAGTCCTGATCTGTCATTGGTCGAATGTCCGTTACATTTACACGGTCATGCAGGACCTCGCTTACATCATCAAACAATATTGTCGAGATTAGAGCCTCCCCTTTCGCTTTTTTCTGCTTCTGAATCATGGAATTGAATCCACCAATTGTGTCCTGCTCCAGTCCGCTCATGGATCCGCTGCGGTCAATGATAAAAATGAAATAATAAAATGGACACGGCAAAATAACCTCCAATCGGCTACCGTGTCCCTGCAAGTCGTCATAGGTTTGTGTAAACGCAAAGAAACGGCGGCTCTGAAATCAAAGCCGCCGCTTCAAATGGGCGTGTCAAATTGTCTGCTCTACGACGGCTTTTTTTCTTTTGCCGTCGTCCGGCAGAATGGCTTAGTTATTATTTCTGAACGGAGTCCGCTTCTTCTTGTGTGAGTTGACCATTTTTAACTGCGTCAGAAATGGCTTTGTCTAATTCTTCAACTGTGGAGTAATCCCCAATGTGTACTGTTTTTCCGTTATCTTTTGTTACATCAACACTATAAGAGGAAACTACATCTTCAGTAGGTGGAATCATGGAGTAGGTATCGCCGTCACCGTCGTCTTTGGAATACAATACTCCCTTTTTGATACTTTCCAGAGTTTCTTTATAGCTGTCCATCATAGCATCTAGCTTCCTGCGTAATTCGTGGAATACGCCTTGCCCATCATACCAACCATCTCCGGTTCCAATCAAAGATTCCATTTCTTTTTTCTGTTCGTTCATCCACGCTTCGTATTCATCGGCTGTCCACCACTGCACATCCGGTGCCGCATTGTTCTTCTCATAATCTGCCTCGGCAACCCAATTTTTACCGTCAACGCTGATTTGTCCACCGTCTGTATCCTGATAGAGAATATCTGCGCCGGATGTATTTCCCGTTTCGGATGTTGAAACCTTTGGTGTGTCCGAAACCAATGCACTTGCATAAGTAACCCCTGCAATGCTTAAACAGATTGCACCGCACAAGCCTATTGCCAAAATTTTTTTGTTCTTCATAGATAAGACCTCGCTTTCTAAAAATTATAGCTGCCCTCTTGAGGACAGCTATAATATAACAAAGCAACTTGGATATAGTTTGCATGGATTATGGATTTAGATGGAGTTGTCTACCGGCTGCTTACAAGGCAATTCAAACCAAAACAGTACACCATTGTTTATATTTGAAATGCCGTAATTTGCTCGGTGCATTTCCATGACTTTACGAACAATATAAAGCCCTAATCCGGTTCCGCCTGTATTGCGGTTACGAGATGTATCTGCCCGATAGAAGGCTTCAAACAAATGTGGAATAGCATCGTCAGGCACACGGACACCTGTGTTTTCAATTTCACCACGAATCGTACCATGCGTTTCGGACAAAGATATACGAATCAATTCACCACTTGGAGAATAGCGAATTGCGTTTACCAATATATTTTGAATTGCCCGTTCTATCTGTGATTGTTCCACTTCACAATAAAGGCGGGTAGGAATATTTGCTTCAAGGTGCTGTTTCTTTTCTTCCAATAAATCTGCTACTGCGGCAATCTGTATCCGAAGCATTTCCGCAAAATCAACGGTTTTATATTCAGTTTTTTGAGTTCCTCCGCTTTGGAAAGATACAGCAGTTCTTTTACCAACTTCTCCATCCTATCAACAACGGCAAGCGAACGCTCCATGTACTCTATGTGATTTTCATAGCCGCTGACTCCGTTCAGCATCCCCGCCAAATGTCCTTTCAAAATGGTTAGTGGTGTTTTCAGTTCATGGGATGCTGCCGAGAAAAAGTCTACCCGCTGTCTTTCTAACTCCTGTTCCTTTTCAATATCTGTTTTGAGCTGTTGGTTGGCAGTTTGAAGGTCGTTCAATGCAGTGGATAGCGAAGCAGATAATGAATTTAGATTTTGCGCCAAGCAACCTAATTCATCTTCTCGTCCTGTACTACATTGACCGGAAAAATCCAGTTCTGCCATTCGCTTTGAAATCTTGCTCAGTCGCACAATAGGTCGAGTGATGTACCGTGTATAGAGCCATGCACAAAGGAGAGAAAGCAGAAAGACCATTAGGATGACATACGGAAGTATAGACAACAATACTTTTGTTGCCTGCTGTACAACGAACAAATCCGTTTGAACTGCCAATGTATAAGCAGTACCGTTTTTCAATGTGAACGGGTAAAAATTTTGTCGTAGTTTTCCCAGATGGTTGCATATCTATGAGCGATTCATCTTCATCGAATGTAACTGTGTAATCTGCCGAAGTAGTAGAGGTTTCCATTGATGCCTCGTCGGGATATATCATACGACCGTTACTATCCTCAATCCAAAAAGCGGCATTTGTTTCCTTTGAAAAATTAGATATATCATTTTCGCAATCAGATATATTGTCAAAGGCTGTCATTTGCTCAACAAGGTGCATAGCGGCTTTCTCCGTAGCCGCATTTATCAAATTGGAGTATGTCGTAGGTAACAGTTTTGAAATGAAAAAATATGTTCCGCCGCAAGCTGCACCCAGTAGAAGAAATGTAATTATAAAAATCTTGACGGATAACCGTTGCTTAATGTACTTTGTCAATTCTGTATCCCACCCCTCTGATTGTTTTGATATAGTCAGCATTCAGCTTTTTGCGAATGTTCTTTATATGACTGTCAACGATCCGATCTTCGACCTCCAAATCGTCCGCCCACAATCGGTCAAGTAGCATTTGCCGAGTAAAGACCTTTCCCTGATTTTCAAGCATAAGCCTAAGAAGCGCAAACTCTTTGCTGGTCAAAACAACCTCGTTTCCGCCTTGATATACATGGAATCCGTCAACATCCATACTCAGCTCTTTATAAGTAAGCAGGATGGATTTTGATTTTCCGCAGTCCTACGGCGAAGAATAGCCGCAATCTTGCACAGCAGGATTTTGGGCGAAAAGGGCTTTGGAATGTAATCGTCAATCTGCTGTTCAAAACCCCGCAACTGGTTTTCTTCATCCGAAAGCGCAGTAAGCATAATAATAGGGATTTGTGACCGCTTGCGAATGACCTCACATACACCATAGCCGTCGATTTTAGGGAGCATGATGTCTAACAGCACAAGGTCGATTGTATCATCAAATATTGCAATCCCCGCCACGCCGTCAGAAGCGACAGCAACTTCATATCCCGCATCAATCAGATGATTTTTCAATATATCCTGAATGTCAATATCATCTTCGACAACTAAAATCTTCTGCATTGTTCCACCTCCAATTTTTCAAGTATAGCAGAGAAATATGTATCTATTATGGAGTCTCGAATTTCATCATGATCGCTCACCGGCTGAAAACTGTGCGCAACGCCGACAAAATATTCGTTGTCGATCACGGTGAGATCGTCCAGCAGGGCACGCATGACGAGCTGGTGAACATTCCCGGAAAATACAAAGAATTTATCGACATCCGAAAGAAAGCAGAAGGTTGGAACCTGGCAGAATAAAAATGATCACCGGATTAGTATCGGTGCTCTGACTGCTGCTTCCGGGCGTGTAGCCGTTATGTCCGGATAGATAAGATAAATTGATCGGGAAATGAGAAAACAGCGACTTTGAACAGTCCAATTTGCATTTCGTTTTTCCACAGCAACAGCAACCCCCACGCCGATGGCTGATCGGTGCGGGGGGTTGTTGCTCTTATTATGTGTTATATCTGCATTTGATTCCTGAACTTTTTGTCCCCGACATTCCAATCGTCACAGCAGCTTATAGTAGACATAGTTGCTGGTCACCGCTCCAGAATCACCGGCACGCCCAGCCGGTCTCCCTCGGCAAAGGCAATGTCCAGCACCTTTCGCATATATCCCTGCCCCTGATATTTTTCCCGCACACAGACAAGTCCAACGAAAATGTAGGCTTCTTTTTCTTATCCATGCGATCTTGCAGGGAAGCCCCGCCCCGCTTGATAGCGATACCGAACTGCAGAAGACGCTTCAGGTAGAGTTGCGCAGCTTCCGCAGGCAATGGGCCACATCGTCTTGAGGCCCATCTTCTCCTTTGGCAGCTTATAGGCGATATAGCCCTCGCCCCGCTGGCTGGTAGTGTGCAGAAAGCCGCCCCGCAGCACCCCACACACATAAGCACAGATATAGTTCGCCGTGGCTTCTTTCCCGGAAAAAGCAGCGGACATTCCCATTTCCTCTCCGTAGTCATAATAACCGAAGCATGGCCGATTTCGTAAATTTCTTCCTCTGTCATAGACTTGACAAGCACCGTGCGCTCCCCCTATTTATTTTGCTTCTTTTTATACCCGCAGTCGCAGTATGGGCCGCCGGAGGCGAGGGTGTACTGCCGCACAAAGTCGGTCACGCCGCCGGCTTCGCTCATGGTGTAGTCCAGATGGCACAGCGCGGGAGTGAGGTCATATAGCCCCAGCTTTTTCATTAGCACACAGATGCCGCATTTGGTGAAGCGTCCCTCGTAGCCGCTGCCATCCGGGTATTCGTAAAACTCCATGTTCCACGAGTAGGGGTTGCGGTCAGCGGCTCTCAACGCGGCGGTGGCTTTCATACCGGCAATGTCCTTTTCGGTAAATTTGCTCTTCCCGCTCTTGCGGCAGAACCATTTCATGGGCTTTGTCATCATGGCCTTCGCGTAATACTCAGTCAGTCGCTCCACATCCGGGCGCTCCGGCATGGAAAGAATGAACGCGCCGAGCATTGCGCAGTTGACGATGTTCATCTTGAAGCGGTCACCCTTTTCAAATTCGGGCAGCTCGGAGATGATCTCCCTGTATTTCGGCTTTGCTTTTTTCGTGATGGCTTTTGCCGCATCGGCATCATAGCCGAATACAACCATCAGCTGTTTTTGGAATGAGCCTGCAAACAGTACCCACATTCCCATGGGCATACCTATGTATTTCATTGCACGGTCTCCTTACATTCTCCGCTTTTCGCCATTTCCCGCAGCAAAACCAGCCCCAGCGCCAGAACCAGCAGGTGCCCGGCGGATTCCGTGCCGTGATCGATCTGATCCAGCGGCCACGGCAGAAACGTGAGCAGGTTGCCCACGATTCCCGTAAAAACGATGGGGTTGCAAAAAGATGCGAGTATCCGCTGTGCTGTATTTTTCAGATGGAGCATCTTTTTCCATATCATAACGATCATCACGACAGAAAGCAGCACATCGCAGAGAATATACGATGCCAGCAGCGGCGCGGCGTTGCAGTAAAACACCTTGTTGGCGATTTCAGCCGCAGCCTGCATATCGCCGTATTTCTCAAAGGTAAACTTGAAGATCAGTGCCATGTTCGTAAACATAGCATGGACATAGCCCCAGCAGACCGTGCCGGTGAGATAGGCGATCTGAAACAGCTTGACCCACTTCTGCTGCTTCGGTTGGGCACAGTGCCGCTTCAGGAGCTTCCACATCTGGTGAAATCCTATGTAATAGAGCGCCGTCCCGAGAACACCGCAGATAATGCTGACCACCATGCGCCATGTGGCCATATCGAGATAGGCGACTTTGACCATCAGTCCGATGGATTCCGTGCTTTGGGTTTTCCCGGTCGCCGCAAACAAGAAGTCGCCGATCACATAGAGCGAGCACCCAATCATGCCCGCAATAAGCGCTCGTTTTTCTTTGCTCATTTTCATTGCTTGCCACCAAATCTGATCTTCACGATCTGCATTTTCATCATACCGTCGCCGACCTTTGCGAGAAAACGGAAAAAGCCGCTGACGGATGGATCTTTCAAATCGGTGTAGCCCAGCATATAGCCCCGGCTGGTGACCTGCAAGCGGCTGTCCCACGCGCCGATCTCTTGGAGAGCGTCCGAAACTGCGAAATAAGCGCCCACATCCCTGATCTTCGCACTCTTGAGCCATGTCTTGGCGATCATCTTCACCGCCGTCCGATTCGCAGCGTCGAATACCAGCACACCGCCGGGGAAGGTGTCTGCCATACCCTGCACAAGAGCTTTGACCTGCTCGGTCAGGAAGTAATAAAACACGCCGGAGGCAAAGAACACCGCGCCGCCGGAGGCATCAATTTGAGAAAACCATGCCGTGTCGTTCAGGTCGCATGGGATGTTTTCCTCCCGCTCTCCGGCGGGCAGCAGCTCATTGCGCACGGCTATGACATCGGGAAAGTCCAGATTGTAAATGTTACAGCTGCAGTTGCCGCAGCTTCTTCCGGTGCTGTCCAGCCCGCAGCCCAGATTGACCACCGCCGCATTGGGGTGGCCTTTCAGATAATCCCGCACCTCAAAAGCAAGGTCATTCTGCCGCGCGGCCACCTCCAGTGAACCGAAACGCTGCATGAGGCTGCGGGATTTTTTCTCCGCCTCAGAAAAATCGTAGTCGATCTCGTCAATCAGGCGAACCGCTGTTTCATCCCGGTAAAGATTCGGGTATAGTTCTGAGCAGACCTTCCGCGCATACAGCGGAATGATCAGAGTCTCCTGCACGGTGTTTTTCTCTATTTTATATTTCATATGTAACGCTCACTTTCTGATAAATGGCAGCTCCGGCATACAGTCACGCTCGGCGATGTGGGTCAGCATTCCGGCGAACCCCTTTGGATCGCGTATCTGATATTGCATATGCTCGTATCCCTCAAACACGGGATAATGGCCGCAGGGGTAGGCTTCCATCACTGCCTGACGGTATTTGAAATGATCTTCTATGCTGCCAAACTCAAAATAGCTGTGCTTTTGCAGTTCCTCGGGAAGGGACGGAAAGGGCTTATCCTCCAGGCTGTCCGAAATCTGCCGTCGCAAATTTGTATAGGTCAGATTTTCCCCTGCGGCTATAAAATACGGCTTTATGGAATCGTCGTCACACCACAGTATCTTTTCAGCGTACCGCCCTTCGACCAATATAGGCTCTTGATGGCAAAATACAGAAACGGCGTCATGATACGGCGCGTGCCCTTTCCGATTTGGGCGAACTGCCCGCCGTCAAAGAAAGCGTGCTCCACAGGCAGCTTCGTCTGCGTCAGAAACGCCATGGCAAGGTCTGCACCGATGGAAGAAGCGACCACCATCGCCAGCCGCTCCACGCCCTGTCGATGCAGAAAGTCCTCCACCTGCCGTATTTCGTCCTGCTTGCTGACATATTTCTGCCCCTCGCAGTAAACGGTGGAGGTGGGCAAGATGCAGAAATATCGATCCTGCAAATACCTCGCAATCGGTTCGCTGCTCGCTCCTGTCACACCCATTGCATGAAAGAACAGCACGGCAGGATTCCTCCTGTCGCCATATGTTTGAAACAGCATTTCTATCACCTCATATTTTCATAAAAAGCATCATAATTGCCGCCAATGCTGCCGAAATGACCGCCATACCAATTGTGCCGAACAGCCACTTTTTGCCCTTATCCTTGGCTGTAATGTAGGGTTTCAGGTCTTCCGTTCCCGGAATTTCCCATGCGTTCGTATGTCCTACCCAATAGCCGTCAACCCAAAATCGGTCTATGAGATTCATAACGGACAGTATGACCAGCAGCTGCCAGAAGCCCTGAACGAAGCCCTTTGCGCCGTTGAGCGCATAGACGCAGACCAGCACATAGGCGATGTATCCGGGGACGCAGACAGCTTTAAAAATCAAAGCATTTCGCTTGATTTTCGCGTGTGTTGTAAGTCCCAGCGTTACGCACCGCTCCTGCACCTCCTGGCTGTAAAGATGCACCATGCCCACCGCGCCCTTGCAGATACCGATGGCGCAAACCAAAATGAGCAGAACGCCCAGCCCGATGCCTTCCAAAATCACCTGTAAAAGCATTACCGATTCCTCCTGAATCCCGCCTCATCCCGGTATTCGGGATGTCCCTTCAAGTACGGGTCTTTATCGCCGCAGATGGTGTAGTCGCATCGGCAGCCGTCCACGCAGGTGGTCGTTCGCACCAGCTTGGCATGGAGCAGTTCCATGGACGCATAGTCCACATTGCACAGGGCGGGCATGATGTCCGTAAGACCGTGCCGGATGGCGAACTCCGCCGCCGGACACGACGTAAACTCATAATAAATAGGCTTGCCGTTTTCGTAAGGCGCAACCGACATCTCGTAATCGTGCCATTTGTCGCAGCCGCTTTTCGCACGAACAAACGCCTTGTACATCAGCTTCCTCCAGAACGGCTTGTTGCAGTCCACGAATTTCAGCTTGCGGAAGGTCGGCAGGATCAGATTTTCCTCCATCTCTTCAATTTCACGGAACGAAGTAATTGCTTTGCAGACCACATAATAGCTCATGATGGCGATGCAGTCGTAGGTGCCGCCTACGCCGTTGTGAAAATTCTTTTTACCGCCGAGGTCGGTGCGCCACTTGGAAAGAAGCTCTGCGTATCTCAGCTGCACCTGCTCCCAGACCGCCTCGCGCTCCACCTCCGGATAGTGCAGAGTGATTTTCGCCAGAATTTCCTTTTTGCAGGGTTTGGAATATAGCACATGGCAGCTACGGTCAATTTGTAATTCGCTGTCCCTCATCTTCCCACGCCTTTCAGAAAACCGCTCTTTGCATTTTCTTCGGTGTCGTCCGATTCGTCGTAGGCATCATAGGGTGCCGATGGGTCATGTACTCGTTTTTTGAATGGTGAACAGTGCTTGTCTTTGTGGGCAAACGCAAAGGCAAAATTGTCCGTCCATCCCGTGTGACCGGTGATGAAATATGGATGCAGCCCACGTGCGCGCAGTTTCCGCTCCAGCTCCGCCAGTGACTGCACAGCCAGCTTATTGTCCTCCGCCAGCGAGGAAATGAAGCTGTAGCCGCCGTCCGCGCCGAACCAGATGGTATCGCCGGTAAAGAGATATTTCCCGTCCACAAGGTATACCATGTGCCCCCATGTATGACCGGGAACGAGAAAACACTCGATTTTGATGCCGTCAATGTCAAGTACCTGCCATCGTGCAGCAGTACCTTTTCGTTGTTGATCGTGACCTGCGGCAATTTATAGAGATGATAGATGACTTTTCGCCGCACCTCGCCGGTGAGATACCGGTTCTCGATCTCGCCGATGTACAGCTTCGCATTCCGGAACAGCCCCGGACTGTCTGCTTCCACCGCACCCACATGGTCGGTGTCCTGATGGGTGATAAGGATATGGTGTATCGACTTCGGATCAATCCCAAGCCAGCCCATTTTTTCGGCAAGGCGGTCGTAGTTATATCCCGCATCGACCATAATGGTCGTATCGCCTTTGCGGTAGAAGAAGATGTTCGCCACCCATTCGCGCACGCAGGCAACATTCTCGTCGATCCAGCCGGTGTTCAAAGGCTTGAAGATCTCCTTGCCTCGGTACATCCAGCTCATTGCTTTTCTTTGAAATTCCGTTGCCTTTTTCGACATGATCGCACCTCATTTCTGTGCTGTGATGCACAGCCAGCCCCTTTTATTTTTGTGGCTCTGAACCCTGCCAAAGCCTGCTTGTTCCAGATACTCTTTCAGTGCAGTGTCCGTATAGATGGTCATGCCATCGATGATCTGCGTCCATTTGTCGTCTTTTGTCGTTTCGCCGTTTGCTTCGTTACAGATGAAAAAGATTCCGCCGGGCTTCAGCACTCGATAAACCTCTCTGAAATTCTGTGCAAGCTCCGGCCAGAAGTAGACCGTTTCAAAGGCGGTCACCACATCAAACTGCTCCGCTTCAAACGGCAGCTCTGCCACACTTGCCTGTTGCACGGTACACCGTCCTGCTGCAACGGCTCTGGCATTGACCTTTCGCGCTTTTTCCACGCTGACGGCTGAGTAGTCGATGCCCTGCACCTTGCCGTTGGGGCACAGTTTCAACAGCGTTTTAATGTTCGCTCCACCGCCGCAGCCGCAGTCCAGCACCATGCATCCGGGGCAGGCTGTAAAAAGCGCAGCCCCCATTCTGCCATTGCGCTGTGTCCAAAGTTCATCATAGCAACCATGATCTTCCCGCCAAAGCCTACGGGCTTTCGGGTGTTTTCAAAAAAGGACATAACGCCACCCTCTTTCTATTTACCGTTCACAATGCAATGCTTTTTACCAGATGCGCCCACTGCACCGGATGACAGGCCAGCAATTCCTCGTGCTGCAAGTTAGGTAAAGCTAACTTGCAGTCTTATAAAAAGCCGCTTCTCAGCGGTCCTTCTGCCAAAATAATACGCCCTGCTGTTGCCTCTGTCAAGAAGTTTAGGCATTTTCGGAGATTCCGAAAAAGATTTCGCCTTCGAGGGCTCCATCCGTCACCCCAGTGCCACATCCAGCACCATCATCACGCTGAAGCCCACCGCAAAAAATACCGTGCCAACGTTGGAGTGCTGCCCCTGCGACATTTCCGGGATCAGTTCCTCCACCACCACATACAGCATGGCTCCGGCGGCAAAGCTGAGCAGATAGGGCAACGCGGGCACCACGATGCCTGCCGCCAGAATCGTCAGCACTGCCCGATGGCTCTACGATGCCGGACAGCACGCCGCCCCAGAACGCCCGGCCTTTTTTCATTCCTTCCGCCCGCAGGGGCATAGAGATAATGGCACCCTCCGGGAAGTTCTGGATGGCAATGCCAAGGGAAAGTGCCAGCGCCCCGGCGGCGGTGATCTGAGCAGTTCCGGCAAGATACCCGGCGTAGACCACGCCTACTGCCATACCCTCCGGGATGTTGTGCAGCGTTACCGCCAGAACCATCATGGTGGTGCGCTGGAGCTGGCTTTTTGGCCCTTCGGCTGCAAACTATTCTGGTGCAGATGCGGGATGAGATGGTCCAGCAGCAGCAAAAACAGGATGCCCAGCCAGAACCCCACCGCCGCCGGGAAAAACGCCAGCCTGCCCAGATCTGCGGCCTGCTCCATAGCCGGGATCAGCAAGCTCCATACCGATGCCGCCACCATCACTCCGGCGGCAAAGCCGGTGAGGGCGCGCTGGATGCCGTCACGCAGAGCGTTTTTCAAAAAGAACACACAGCCCGCCCCAAGACTTGTGCCCAGAAAGGGGATCAAAATCCCCCAGAATGCGTCTTGTATCATGTAGTACCTCCTTGTGGTTAAATGTAACTAACCGCGCAAACAGTATACTGCGCTCCGGCAAAAAGGTCAAGGGCTTTGCGGTATAGAGGATGCAGATCGTTTCCTGCACCGAAAAATTTACCTCTGCAAACTTGCCGGTTTCTGCTTGACAACGCCCGGTTGGAGTGCTATTTTTACTTTGTAAATTTGTTTTGCCTAACCATCTGAGGGGCTTTACCCCTGCATTTTTTTGCATCGATTGTTAGGCTAAGCTAACTGTTTTTTCAAAACTGAGATAGAGGTGTGTTACCATGAGATTGAAAAAAGTATTTGCAGGTGCACTTGCGGCCGCTATGCTGGTATGCGCTGTGGCAGTCCCGGCCTTCGCTGCGGAAGAGGTGGAACAGGAAAACTGCCTGACCTCCAGCTATGTCCAGATGAACATCCCCTACGCCGACTTCTACAAGGCCGCCGGTGTGGACAACGCATCTGAGATCGACGCTGTGACCAGCGCCACCAAGAACAAGACCCGTGCAGGCAACCTTGCCGCCGGTTCCTACCACGTCAACGCAGATGGCACCGACATCACCGGCGTTTCCTTCCCGGTCAAGGTGCTGACCCCGTGGGCGCTGAAGAATGCAAAGCAGGTCACCGATGCCGACAGCTACGACATTACCGTTACCCTGAAGGGCAAGGAATCCACCACCACCTACACCGGCGCAGATGCCTTGTTTGAGAACGAGAGCTACGCTTACTACAAGCTCAGCGAGACCCCTGCCTACTACATCACCGCATGGTATAACCTGCTGAGCGGCAAGTGGGAGTTTGGCAAGGTCCACGCCACCGAGACCACCGTAGAGGGCACCACTGTGAACTGAATACCAACGGTCACCACACCACCTACGAGATGAAGCTCTCCGGTTTTGATCTGGACTACAAGGCCAACAAGGTCTACGGCGTAGTTCTGACCACCGCCGATGGCAGTGAGTACGGCCTGCATCATGTGACCAACATCTGGCATGGTACCAAGCTGGGCTTCAATGCCGATGATCCTTACTTTGCATCCATCATCGGCAAGACGATTACTCAGATCACCTTCTACGCCGCCGACGGCGTGTATGTCCTGCCGGTCAATGTGGCGCTGTGAATACACGGGAAACTGCCTAATTTATTGTAAAATATAACACAAAAGGGCAAGGTCTCCTGCATGCAGGCGGCTTTGCCCTTTTTTATTTCAGATGGAGCCCAATCGCAGGGTCAACAGTTTTTACGTCTGCAATACGGAATCAATATTGCCGGCATTACTCTGCAAATCACAAAAGGGTCCATCCAACAGCGTTTTGGCGATGCTGGCAGCTCCACGCCCAATGCATGGGCTGCCTCTGCACGGTTGCCGAGGACTCATTCAGCACAATGACATGGTCTCCCAGACCTTTTTCTTCTAGGTCTGCTTTTGCTTTTTCAAAGGACATTTTCCCACTTCTCCGCTCTTATTCGGTAATGGCCCAGACCCGTGCAGGCAGACCAGTTGCACCTTCAATGCGAGGATAAGAAACGATGACCACCGCGCCGGCAGGCTGAACTTTATCCAGATTTGCAAGCACCTCCACCTGCAGCTTGTCGTTGTCCAGAACATAGCGTTCGCAGGCAAGGTCGCCCTTTTCCTCCGCCACCGCAGAGGAATCGGTATCCAGCGTTTCGTGGCCGTTGGCGGCGGCGTTGCGCACCTTATAGATATACTCCAATGCTTCCAGCGACCAGCCGGGAGCATTTTCTTTGCCCTCTGCGTCGATGCCGGACAGCGCATCCATATCCGGCCACTTCTTATACCAGTCGCTGCGCAGAGCCACCAGCGCACCATCCGGGATAGGACCGTACTTTGCCTCATAGGCCTTGATGTCCTCCACCGTCACAGCGTAGCGGGGGTCTTTCTTGGCCTGCTGGGAAATATCGATGACCACCAGCGGGAAGATCAGGTCGTTCACATCATACTTTTCGGACAATGCTTTGCCCTTGATGAAGTGACCCGGGAAGTCGATATGGGTACCGAACTGTCCGGGGAATTTGAAGGTCTGGATCAGGCATTCCAGTTCCGGCTTGCCCCAGTCCCACACGGTCTTTGCCAGCTCCACAGAGCCTTCCGGGATGCCGGACCAGTAGGGGCTTTCGTTGTTCAGCGAGTGAGAAAGTTCCACCCAGCGATATTTTTTAGCATCCTTCAGTGCGTTCCACAGTTTATAATCAGCCATTGTCGGTTCTCCTTTTATTGTGACGATGTATGTTCGGGCACTTCTCCCAGACAACGGCATCTTCCTGTTTTTTCTCAGTCTGTCTGCCGGGAATTTGTCTGGGAGCAGCGCATTCGCCCGGGTAGTCTGTGCCGGGCATCTGCTGTATGTTTCATCTGCCTGTGCTTCCTTCCTTGTGTTGGGGATAGTATAAGCCCATTTTCACACCATGTCAATAGGTTTATGCTTTCAAAGACAAATCTGCCTTCTCGTCAGCCGGATGCCCACTGCCGGAGCCCCCTTAATTTCATACGTCCTGCTTCTTTTCCAGCGCTTCAAAGTGATACCGGGGCTTGCCTTTGCTCTTTTTGCCGTACTCGATGGCCTCTTTGGGGCAATAGCAGATGCACGCCATACAGTGGGTGCAGTTTTTGCCCCAGACCGGCTTTCCGTTTTCCAGACGGATGTTGTTCAGAGGGCACAACTCCACGCACTTACCGCAGCCGATGCAGGCATCCGTTGCGCGGAAGGCATCGGCTTTTACAAAGAAGCGATAAAACACCGGGTTTACCGGGCCGCTCATAAGGCGGTCGTAGAGGTTGTCTCTCGGCGGGGGAAATTCCTGCCCGGCTCTGAGCTGGGTCAGCACCTTCTGAAGCGCAGGCTCTGCCTGCTCCACGATGCTCCGTGCCTGCTCCTTTTGAGGTGCATTGAACATGGCAATATAGTTTTCCGGCATGATGATCTGGGCTGTGCCCATATACTGCAGCTGCTTTTGCGCTGCAAGCTGCCGGTTATAGCCTGCCGCATTGCCAATTTCGCTGCCGCAATCCATCACAAACCAGATACGCTCTGCCCCGGTCAGCTCGGTCTTGCCCAGCCACTCCGACACCACCCGGGGGATACGCCATGCTAGGTAGGCGTGACCAGCACCACGTCACGCCCGGTCTGCACCGGGGCGGTATTCCCTGCCTTGATGCAGCGTTCAGGTCGTAAAGCGGCATCTCCAACCCTTCGGCAATGCGCCGCGCCAGATACCGGCTGTTGCCGGTTCCCGGTAAAATAAAGTACCATGGCTGCTCCCTCGTTTTTTGTGTGGTTTTCGGTTGCCTGTCCGCCC
>ENA-OQIR01000010-OQIR01000010.1-human-gut-metagenome-genome-assembly--contig:-NODE-10-length-73392-cov-4.955449_pt1 | contig 73392 bp, 73 predicted proteins | sample MGYA00242580_ERZ504745 | MGnify/ENA primary metagenome ERZ504745 (study PRJEB26092, sample SAMD00036214) | human gut metagenome | host: Homo sapiens | study: EMG produced TPA metagenomics assembly of...
CTTCGATAAACTGGAATACGCAGTCAAAATACCGCAGCTTTGGGTTTGCCTTATACCAGCACTCCGCCACGCAGGAATCTCACACACGCAGACAAGATGTTCCACATCGTCAGCCAGTTGATGCAGCTTTTCACAGTATTCTCTGTTGTTCCAGAAACGGTTATCAATCTCTTTTCGGATTGCCCAGATTTTTTCTCGAAAAACGCTTCTCCATTTTCTTCCGTTCCCGGTTTGTAGTTATAATACTGTGATTCGGCAATCCAGTAGATCAGCTCGTTCATCATCGCATACACATGGTTTAAATTTCCCTCGCCGTAAATCTCCTGCACCTCCGTGCCTACTCTCAGGATATTTTCTCTTTCTATTTTGATCAGAAAGGCATAGGCATCTCCACATAACGCTTCTCCGAGAAGTTTGATGGTCGAGATGGTAATGGATGGATCTTTGTAATTATTCCGTACCAGACCTCTGCAGTAATCCATCACACGTCCGATCGTCTTTTTGCTTGGAATTTTTTCGTTTACACCGAGATCCAGCATTTCCATTTTGATCTGCATTCTTCTTGGATCGAAGTTATATTTTGCGGCCACTTCAATATATCTCTGCGTATTCAGCCAATAGGAATCCGTGCCTTCTTTAAATGTTTTGCAAAGCTGTTTGATCATTTTGTCTTCTCTTGAAAGTTCCATGCTCCGTTTCCTCCCGGTTTTCATCTGTGTTTTTACAGGCATAATTTGCTCTTTGATGAATCCCAGTATAGGCGCTCGGCAACCCCTTTTTGTGCAAAAACGTTGCGACCTCAATGGCCGCAACGTTTCTGCATCTCTAATCTGTTTTTTATCTGTTCCACAAAGGCTTCCGGACCAGCAACCTTCAGGCTTGTTCCAAACGACAAAATCTGAATCATAAGATCGATTTCATCTTCTGCTTCATAGGTCAGTGTAATTCTGTAGCTATTTTCTTCTATCCTTTCCGTAGCTTTCTGATAAATCGAAAACTGCATCATAACTCTTTCCAGTGCCTGTCTTTCATCCTGTACTAAAAGTTCCACAGTTCTTTTATCATGCACTTCTTCTTTTATCTTCGCAGTTCTAAAAGATCCGATGGTTTCGCATTGGATGATTTTGGAAACACTGATTGTATTAATTCTTCCTTTGTATACCGAAATCAATCGGAATTTGTCATCCCTTAAGGAGTACTCCAACCGAACCGGATTACATTTGATCCATTTCTCGGTTCCATTTTTTAATGGATATAAAACCCGGATAGAGTTTTTCTTTTTTACCGCTGACAGGATCTGACGAAAAATCTTAGTATAGGTTTCGTCTCCATACGGATCCCCATCTGCAAATTGATCAAAAAGCACAATGTCTTTTGGCTGAAATAACGGTTCTACGTCCTCCAGTCCCGTCTGCTCCGGCTGGAATAAGGCAATCCTTGGATCCGCCAGCAAAGCTTTTAACCATCGTTTTTCCATTATCGTGAGCGGCATGCTGGTTTTTCTGTGGATAACTGCTCTTCTCTCTTCATTCAGAAGCGGCCATTTTCCTTTTTCCGATAATCCTTCGGAATCGTCAGGCTGCTTTCTGCAAAAGCCTTTTCCTTCACAATTTTCCAGATCGTCTTGTCGGAAATCTCTTCTTTCAAAGCGGCATCCAAAATTTCTGCTACCGTGCGGTAATAGTTTCCGTATATCTCATGAAATATCATTCTGCACCTCCCCAAAGTACATGGAATACAGCTGCTCCATATCCTGATCAAATTTCTTTTTCAGCTGCGGATTACTGCTTTCCAGTTTTTCAATTCTGCCCATAAACGTTCTGATCCATGGCATTAGTTCCATCGCATCGTATGTATCAACAACATACTTGTATTGCTGGTCTGTGATCTTATAGACACGGCCATTTCTCTTTTCACGTTCCAGACGTCTTACGATAAACTCCTCGCCCTCCGCTGCCTTTACTGTCATTTCAATGTGCGTAATGTCCTTCGCACTTCCGGAGCTGACTCCCCACAAATAGGATTTGTTCGCCTGATATTCATTTTCAAACTTCTGATATTCGTCACATCTTATTCCTGTTTTCACCTTCTTTATCCTGTCCACCCGGATGAAATCGAGCCCTGCTGCTCCAGATACATGACCCAGAACATATTCTCTTCCATTCCGCGTGCTGACATATAGCTTGATCGGATATAGTTTGATTTTTCGCTCCTGCTGTTTTTTACCGATTGCAACAAGCTCCAGATATTTCTTTTCTGTAATCCCCTCCAATATTGCTTCAACAATTTCACTGTCAATGGCATGTAGCATATAGTGGTGTTTATACCAGAAACTGGACGGACATCCCGCCAGTTCTTTTCGATCAAGCAAGAAGGAACCAACTATGCCCATCGGCTCTGTTTCAGAGAAAAATTCAATTGCATCCTGCCAGGAAACCAGATCAACCGCATTTGCCGACAGAGAATAATACTGCTTTTTCTTTCCTTCTGTTCTGACTTTTAGAATTCCAAGTTTCTCATACTCCTGCAGTTTTAGTCGAATCGTTCTTTCATTAATCACATTCTCCTCTCCGGAGAATCCATATTCCTGCAGTTCACCGGCAATGTTTCGGAACGCCAGTTCTTTTCCTCCTGCCAGCATATCAAGAATGCAAAAATGCAGCAGGATATCATAGTCGGAAAAGTTCTTTGTTTTAAATGCCTTATAAAGCGGGTTGTGAACCACCTCTCTGCTGTCGACAGAAATGATCTGTGCTTTTCCGGAGGCAGACTGCTGAAATGACATATAACCATCCAGCCAGCTTTCGATCTGTCTGCGCCGATTGTCGTATGTTCTTCCGCTCTTGTCCGAAAAATCACTGCGCTTCTTAATACCATAAATAAAAAATTCTCTGATATAATTCCGCACTTCATCAAAGCTTCCAATTAATTCTTTATATGCCAAAATGATCCCTTCTCTCTTCTCTTATGTTTTTCTCACTGCCTCCAGCTCCACTCGATTTCTTCTGTCACTTTTCTGATTACATCTGGCTGCTCTGCCTTTTCAGCCAGCTCTTCTAATTCTGCCAGCAACGCTCTCTTCGTTCCTTCTGCTGTCGCGATCTCATCCGGGATCAGTTCTGACAGACGGAGCAATTCTCTGGAAAATCTTTTTATCTCAATCAGAACAGCACTTTTATGAATCAAATCTGTCTCGCTTCTCAACAGCCCCGTTACTTTTTCCATAAGACATGCATACTCACACGCCATCCATTGAAACAGTTCTTCGGATGTCCGTCCATCTTTCTTTTCCAGACTTCTTTCATACCGGATGCAGATCCAGTTATAATAGGTAGGAATGAGCATGATCTGATAGTCCTGATCCCCACGAATATAATTCTCCCGGAAATGGATCGACGCATAGCTTTCTTCGATTTTTCTGTTTAACTCCTCGTATGCTTCCAGATCCTCCTCATACAGCTCCTGCAGATATTTTTCTGTAAAACGATTGACGATGATCGGAATGCCATCGCCAACATCTTTCTTTGCGATAAACGTACCAGAGCTGCAATACACCGCATACGTTTTTTCCCAGGATATCATCTTCTGCTGACGATCCACCTTTTCTTCCTCAATGTAATGCGAATACAGGCCGATACTTTTTTCTCTTACTTTTTGATCATAATATCGAAGAAAAGTAAAAAACGCCTCCCCAAGCCCTCCAATCCGCTCTGTCTTGTTTTCTTTTTCATAGATTTTGATTACCTGCTCAAAAAGCTCCAGATATTCCACGAGCAGACCTTCCAATTTCTGCTGAAAGAAGTCAAAATTTCTTCGAAAATACAGTTCTCTCAGCCAGGGAGAGACGGCATCTGCATTCTGTCCATTAAAAATTTTCTTTAGGTATTCCAGCAGATTTTCAACATTTCGGATAACCGCCATTTGATATCGCTTCAGCTGTTCTTTTGTTAATGTCTCTTCTCTTAACTGCAGGAAATGCAATTGACCGCTGTATTCCCCTGGTTGGAAAGAAGTTATGTTTTCTGCCAGTTCCTTCAGTTGATCGATTGTGTGATTCACAATATCTTCCCATAAAACAACCTTTTTCATTCTCGAAATGCGTTCATCGTTTTCCAGTTCTTTTTGCTGCTCTGCCATCTCTAAAATACGAAGCATCGTTTCTTTTCTGTTCTGATCTATTTTTCCCAGCTCCGGCTGCTGTGAAACAGCATCTGCAAGCATATCATAGGCGTCCAGCAGTCCATCATAAATTTTATTTCTAAGCGATTCATCCCGAACGAGCGGAAGAAGCTGCTCCAGATAAACTCCGTAGGAATGCCCGGAAAAAAATCCTCTCTGGTCCTTTCTATCCTGTTTTACCAGATTTACAAAAAACGTCACGGCACTTTCCTGATCTTTCCAAGCTCCAACAATCTCCCGAACAGCAACCATTCTCGGTTCATCAGAATATGCGTCAAGATCATCTCTCAGATTCATCCGATCCGCCGTGAATACCTGAAACCACTCGTCCACGCTCCCATGTTCCATACAATGTGAAATTAGTTCCTGTGTATATTCACATGCCAGACGATCGGATTCACGATACCAGGATTCACGATACCAGGGTTCACGTTTTTGAAACTGAATGGGAACTTTTTTAAAATCTTCTGCTGATAAGATCTGCATTTTTCCGTAATGCAGAAGTCTGATCTGCCGTAAAACATCACACTGCAGTTCTTCACTGATCTGGCTGGCATAATACGTTTGCGGTTCTCTGTCATAATTCATACGAATCAGACTTTTTACGTATTCCTCCGTTGTCTCACCAAAGCCCATCCATCTGGCGGCGCATCAACGCTTAATGCTCTCCTTACGTACTCTCCCCACTGTTTTCCATAATCATCTTTTCTCCAGTCTGCCGTCTGAAACCAGCTGACCAGACTGATCCGGTATCTGCATACTGCTTCTTCAGCAGCTTCCGAAAGACTTTCGAATATATACTGCCCATACGCTTCATTCGCAAATTCATACCGGTTCTCTCCGGCGGCTCTTTTTACGGTCAAAAGTGGAAGAATATCATTCAGTACACCAACGACATCATAGGATATTCCGGTAAACAGCACAAGTTCACAGATTTCCCTCAGTGTCGCAGATCCAAAAACAGCAATCGCTGCACTGATTAACTGCAGGGTATGGAGACTGGTTCCGCAATACCGCTTCTGCAGTTTTTCCATATAATTTGCCGCAACATCATACGCAGTGATTTTCGTATCTGCCTTCAGCACACTGTCTCCCCTTGCCAGATACGGCCGGATATACAAAAATTTCCGTTGTGCCTTCTCTATGATATCATTCGCCTGCTCATCCGACAGTTTTTTGTAATTCTTCTGCAGATATTTTTTGAGCAGCGCAAGATAGCATTCATTTCCGCCGTCAAACCGCACAATCCTGCCAGCTTTTTTCTCCGCTTCTCTGATCCACTCTTTTGCCGTTCCCTGCAGATCTTCCTCATCCTGGATCCGGGAAAAAATAATCAGATAAATATGATTTTCTTCCGGAAGAGCATTCAAAAAGACAGGATCCGGGATCGCATCCAGAACAGAGCCTGCATTACTGCCTAATTCGTCGATTCCGTCAAGGATGTAAACCAGTTTCAGTTTTTCCTCTGTTCCCTCGTGATCGGTCAGTTCCTCTTCGTAACGCTCTCGGAACAGTTCCAGATACTGGCAGAATGCTGCTGGCGCATCATCCCCTCCGTGTTCCATCTGCTGGCGGATATCTTTTCCGTCTATGTAATAGTCTTCATTATCCATTTCCAGCTGCCCCCCGGCAAAGGAACTCAAGTTACTACTTAATGCGGTAAAAAAGTCTCTTGCCGGATTTTCCTCGCGAAACTGCATATCACGAATATGGTATACACGCACCACCGCTTTTAAATCTTCCTGCAGAATTCCTCTCTGATATCTTCCATCCAGTTCGTGCGCCAGGGTGGATTTTCCCATTCCTCGCTCCATCTGAATGTGAAGAACACCTCTGTCATGTTCTTCCATAAAAGTTCTGATTTCATCCAGTACAAACTCCGGTTTCTCATAGCCAGGTGCACAATTCAGACATGCATATGCTTCACGGTCACTGCTCTTGGTAATCTGCCGTTCTTTTTTTCTTCGCTGGGATTTTTTTCTTCCATCCAGCATGGAATATATATTCTCATAATAAGGATTATTTTTTAACCGCCGCGGTGCATCCAGATAATTTGTGATCTCGGCATATTTTTGTCTGCTGTAGTAGGAATCAAAAAAATAGTCTTTCTCTTCAAAAGAATAAATATATTCCGAAATCGGGTACGTCTGTTCTCCTACTTTCAGCACACTGGAACCATCGCTCTCTTTTTCAATGGAAATTCGGCCATAAAACTCCTTCAGAGGAGTATTCCCATTCCCTCCAAAATACAAGAACAGTCCCTGTACCAAATCGTAGACCTGTTCCCAATACGCTTCTGTATTGATAAAAAGCGTACCGTGACCGATCGTCTTATTTCTCCAGTTCCCCACATCTTCATACCGCCCCTGTTCCCGCACCTTTCGGGGTTTGACTTGGAACAACAATAGAGTCTTTCCAGAATTTTTTTCAGATCCTTATCAAGCGCAAATATCCCCGCATTCTCAACGATACTTGAAGTAATCTGTCTCCAGTTCCCGATCGACAGCGGTTCCTTTACCATATGTGATAAAATGTATCTAAATTTCTCCTGCTGTTCGGAATCGCTCTCTGGTACTTCCCTGCCCGTGAGAAAATCTTCCTGCTCTTTCTTTAATTGCGTCTCTGGCATTCGGACAAAGGCACGGTCCCTTTCCATTCGGGCACTGATCGTGATGATCGACAGGATAGATGGCAGTTTGATGCAGATCTCGTAAATGTCTTTCAGGCGGAATAAGGCTCCACAGATATCATCGTTTTGAACGCTTTGCTGTAAAAGCTGGTATTCTTTTTTCAAAATAGCTGGGATGTTCTGAAGTTCCTCTTCCCTGACCCAGATTTTTTTATCTTTTACTGTTTTTTTGAAATTCAAATGAAATTCCTCCAGAATGCTTTCATTATTCTACTACTGATTCCTTTAACGCTTTCCTCTATTGCTTATTTTAATCATTTTGCCTACGTTTGACAACGAACTTTCACATATCGCCAGTAAACGCAACAATTTTTATTTAAAAATGACTGAATAAAAATGCCAGATCTGCCATGATCTTATTTTCATTCAGCCATTTTTCTCTTAAAAACTGTTTTTTGCTTTATTTACTATATTTTCGATTTTATCCTTCAGTTTTACTTTGCATATATTTTGGATTTTTCTATAGTCATCATCTTCTTCATCTATAACTTTTACCAGCAAAAATTTGTCCAAAATATATTCTTCTGACATTGTATCAATAATTTCAAACGAATAGTAATTATATATTTCTCCGTTTTCTGTATTCACTTGAAACTGGGTAAAACGATTATGACGATTGCATTCTGCAATTACATAGCATAATTCTTTTATCTTTTCACCTGGGCATTTGAATGGAAGTTTTGCATACATCTCGCAAACTCCATTATCCTCAACTGCAACAAGACAATTTAAACGTTCTCTTTTTTTGTTTATAAAAAATGGCAGTTAAATATAATTTGTTTCTGATTAATTAATTTCGACGAATAATCCCATCTTTTTAAATCCAAAGCACCTGCTATCAATTCTTTATACTGTTCTAATAACATGATTTTTCTCCTTAAACTTTCGGAATATCTTTTTCATAAGTATGGTAAAATTCCTCGCCGCATTTTTTGCATACATCTTTTGCCCTGAAAGTAACCCTTTCTCCTGGCACATACTGTTCATTTGTTTTTGTTTTACCAATACAGAAATCTCTTCTCTACCTATTACTTTTCTTTCTACTCTTTTTATACAAAATCTTTTATGGCAGACAGGGCATTGATGATCCTTTCCATACCAGAAATATATAATGATTCCCAAAAGAATAATAAGCACAATCAAATATGTCATAGTCTCTCTTGCATTTTCTTTATCAATGAATAAACCGATAAAACAAATAGCGATAAAAAGAACTACCCCTTTCGTTACGGTTCTCCGTACATCCTCCAAAAGATATCCTATCTCAGTTTTTAACCACTCTAACATTTCTCACTTTTCTCCTTTACAATTGTAATTTATGTTTTTCTCCACTTTTTCTCTCTACTTTTGACTGAAGCGTCTGGCTTTTATTACAAATTGCTATAATTCCATCTGCCTCATCGTCTGAAAAATCTCTTACATATCCAAATATTCTCATGAATTGATCCGTAGTTGTTGCTTCGTTAAAATCAAAACTATAAGCATTTATTATTTTTCCATCTTCGATATACAAACGCCAGGAACCATATCTTTTGAGGCAGTTATATTCTGCAATCCGATATGCAAGTTCAGCATAGTGCAGCATTGGACATTTAACTGGCAACTCTGCTTCTATATCACATATACCATCATCAAAAATTTCTATCTTGCAATAAATAGCTTTGTACTTTTTTGACTCAAAATTAATCCCAAACTGTATTTTTTCATCTGCGCTATTTTCTGAAACATAGTTCCAGTTTTTCTCCTCAAATGCCTTAGAAATAATTTCCGCATAGGAACTCAACGACATTTTTTCTTCCCCCTCCTATCTAATATCTAAATCTTTTAAATTCTTCCTGTGCAATTTCCAGATCTTGTTTAAGCTCCAGAAAAAGAAATTCAATATCACTGTTTTCTTTGCAATACGATTTTACCGTTAACATATCGTTTGCAAGCAGAAATGTAACCCCACAGTACTCTCCATTTAACGTATTTATTTTTTTCAACGTCTCCAGCAGATCATAATTTTGCAGTAGACTTCTAATATAAATTTCTGCATTTTCATCCTGATAGAAAATCAATGCAATGTTATATGGCATTTCCTGTTCGTTTTCCACAAAAAAGGTGAGAAGCGTACATTCCTCATCCTTCTCTTCCTGGATCGCTTCTCTCGAAATACCCAGTTTTTCTATATTGTCATAAAATTCTTGTAACAATGACATTTTTTACTTCTCCTCTTCTTACATTTTTTACCACGCACCGCGTCCTCCGCCTACGCTCACCGCTTTTTTCTCTTTAAAAATCTCCTCAATCGTTTCTATTTTCTTTTTTAAATCCGTTATAGAATTATGTGCTTTAATCCATCCTGGCATTGGTGGCTCATCTGGTTTTTTACCGGAATTTTTCTTTTTACCTTTTCCTTATACACTTCCATTTCTGCATCATACATCGCCTTGTCATCTTTATACTTCTTTATTACCTCTTCCAGATTAAACAGCTTCTTTTCAATGCTTGCAGGCAGCTTCCTTGTTTTAGGATTGTCACCATAATACTTTGCTATTGATTCTATGAGGTTCATCGCAGAATCAGCTATTTTTACTGCCTTTGGCACCACAAAAGCCCCGGTAACTATTACCGCAGCTGCTCCCGATGCCGCCCCTGCTGCTGCCGGCAGAAACATCTGAAAGATATTCGCTGTTACTTTTGCAGCCGTTTGCGCTGGAATTTTAAATGAATGATCCAATACCAGATAGCCCATACCTTCCAGCGTTTTGCTAGTAAGTTCTGCCGTTCCCGCCAGAATTTCCATTTTACTTTTACGTCGCTCTATATTTTTCTCCTGATTAAGTAAAAGAAAAGCCCCCGCGGTTATGATTCCCTTGCCTATACTTTTTTTCATGCCCACTTTTTCATCCAGGCTGATTGCCTTGTCCAACACCTCAAGATGTTTTAATCCATTTCTTACTCTCGATTTTCTGGATTCATCTTTTCCCAGCTCTTCACTGATCTTTGCAAGCGTGCTGATCCACACACAGGCCGCTTCTTCCTTTTTTCCAGCCGCAAGTTTTTTTGCTGATTCTATCGCTCCAGTCTTCATGATTTTTGCAATATTTTTCTTCGTTTGCTCTTTTCTGAAAATTTTCTGCTCCCATCTGATGTTTTCTATATTTCTTCCTCGTGTCTGCGACTCTATATTTATTTCTTCCAGCTGCTTATCGTATTCGTGGAACAACTCTGAATAAATAGTTCTCACTTCCTGGCAAAAACTATAAATAACAGGTGCCGCCATATCCTCAGCATCTGGATGTTCTAATGGATAGCTCGCCAACAGCTGATTATACTTTGAAAAGCATTGATAGAATTCATCATTACTTTCTGGAATAATCGGATTTTCTGTATCAGAAGTACATTTCCGAATGTTTTCGGCTGCAATGATATTTCGTTGAATCGCTTCATCGAACTTCTCCATTTCCGCGTTCAGCATCTGCTTTGCATCTTCCGAAACATTGATAAGCTCAAGCATTTTCGCAACAGATTCCTTGGGTTCTTGGAACATTTCTTTTATATGTTTTATCGTTTCTATATGCCTGCGCCGTACTTCATTCAAGAATTCGTTATAAACACGGTAATGATAGCCATCAACAATATCTATGGTATTCTCAATACAAATTCCCAGCGCACATGTGATTCCTTCCAGCTGTGAAGAAGCCTTTCTGATATATTTATATGTATCTTCATTCAACCGCATAGATTCTGCTCCCTGCTATTCCAAGATACTGTCAAAATCAATTTCCGGCACAATAACTTCTTTTAGTTCATATTTAAATTTTTTAAAAGCCTCTGTGTCACACTGCTGGAAATTGCAAAATCAATGGCAATAGAATTCGCATTTTTTTTTGTATAAGGAATCTTGAAGGTATCGTAATATTTTTCATTATTTCCACTGACAAAAATATAATCACTATTCGTTTTCACCTTCTGAAAATCATTAAATTCATAATTCGAACCCACAAAAATGAAAAGCATATTATAACTCGCGGCATCAGAAAAAACATTTTCTATCTTTGGCGGAAATTTGCCAACCATTTCCGCTCCAACGATCCAAATAATATCCGGCTCAAATAATTCTGGAATTGTTTTGTTATGTGTTACCTTATCATACAGATACTCCATAACCTTAAAATACGATGGCTCAATCCCCCCGTAATCTTCCAAAATCTTCTTCTCTATTTTCGGAATATCCTGAACTCCTTTTCCTGCAAAACAAGTACTGATCTCTTTAATTCCCGCCAGAATTTCTTCATTTAAGTCAATAACTTCTCCTACACGAAAACTGATTGCAGCATACGCAAAATCTTCCATGGATGAATAATCAGAGAATTCATTTAACAGTTTTGCTGTCTTTTTTCGTCTTTCGAAATGTGCTATGATGTCATCCAGAAAATCAGACGAATAATGCACATTCTCCGGTGATGTCTTCACATCTGCTGGTAAGTCATATTTTTTCAGAAACAAATCATTCCTGCATAAAATGAAGTGGCGATACCGACTTGCTTTTGGCGAACTCATAAAGTTTGTGGCTAAAAGTTTGCACACATATACTGTATCATCTACCACGGGGCTGAAAACACTAATGTTCTTTTTTACTCCTCGTTCCAGAAATACAGTTTCGTAATCATATTTTTTGTGATTAAATACTACCGCTTCGCCCAATGTAAGGACATCAACCAGACTGCTGTTGGTATGCAAGTATTTTTCACGTGTACTCTTTATCACTTCCAATAATTTTTCCAATTCTGAAAAATTTTTAATTCTCTCTTCCTGATAAAACTTGTGAACTGCACGAAAATGATACGTGTTTCCTTCTTCCGTTATCTTTCTTAAATACTCGTAAAAATAGTCTTCTGAAATATACGGAACTTTAAACAACTGATTGTATTCCTCTTTTGTTCCTTCCGTATTTGCAAGAACAATTCCCTTTTTATTAATTCTCGATGCAGCTGCATTTCCAAGCACTGCCGCTGAAGTATCCGCATCACACCCCAGCGCAAATCTTGCTTTAAAGTTTGCAAACACGCTGGAACTCATCGTTCCAACCATCTCCTGACTTGCAAACAGCAGATGATACCCCGTTGCTCGTCCCAGCTTTGTGATAGATGTCAGCAGTTCTCCAATAACAACCTGCTCTTTTAGTGTCGCTTCCAGAAACAATTGCTGAAATTCATCTACCAGAAACAGAACTCTTGGCAGAACAATGGAATATTTTTCTCTCACTTCGTTTAGTTTCTGCTGTCCAATTAATGCGAAGAAATCCTGTCTTGCTTTCATCGTTTGGGTCAGATAGCTCAGCAGGCTGACCACATATCTTATTTCGCTCGTCGCTGCAACTGCTCTGATATGAGGCACTTCATATCGCGAAAGATATCTGCTTAATTCTACTTTTTTGAAATCCGCAAGATAAATCTTAATCTCCCAAGGTGCATATTCTGCCATTAAAGAAAAGATAAGACTGTTCAAAAATACTGATTTACCAGATCCTGTCCGACCAGCCACTATCGCATGAACAGCATCATCACCTAGTACAATCGGCATCGGACTTGCCCATTCTTCATCTTTTAATCCTGGACGTAAATTAATTCCTTTGCATGTGCTGTTGAACCAGATTCCCTGCTCTGAATTATGATTTTCAATCGTCTGTTCTACAACCCGCACATCCCGCTCCTCTAATAATTTTTGAAACAATGTGATGCACTCATCCTGACCGTTACAGTCATGAAATAGGTGAATGAATTCATACGGTTCTTTTATGCAGACAAATTCGTTCTTCTCGTTCGGTATGGGTCGCAAAATTTTTTCTGAAATCTTAAAATGATTTTCTTCCACAAGCATTTTAAAATTTTCCAGAAAGTCTTTATATGGAAGTCGATCTCTTTCCGCTTCTTCTTTCGCTCGAAATCTTGCCAGTGCTTCCAAAGAAAAAAACTGTTCCTCCATTTGGCTCCTCCTAGTTAATCCCAGATCTGTTTCGTTTTGGCTCTTAATGCTGCAATTCCATCACTTACAAGTTTCTGTGAATTCGATGCAACACTCTGTGCTGTTCCGCTTCCCAATCCTTTTATTTTCTCATCACGTTTGCTAAATTCCGCTCCTAACTGATTAAAGCTGTTTTTAATTCCGCTCCTGAATCCTTCTGTAACCATTTCGATCGACTGCAGAACAACCGGCTCAATTGCAACATAAATCGTATTTTCTTCTTTTCGCTCCTCTATCTTTCTTGCGTACTGGTTCTGTTTTTCCTCAAGATTTGTTGTAAATGCTTCTATCATCTGTTCAATTTCTTCGAAATCTCGTTCTGAAATGTTCATATTTACATTCGGAATCGCACTGAGCTGTGAGGAATCCATCGATCTCCATGATTGAATTTCCTCCTCAATCTGTACTTCCAGCATTTTTCCTCTGTTCTTTGCATCCTCCCCAGCCGACAATTCATCCATGATTTTTGAAAACTGATTTCGCTGTCCTGCCAGTCTTTTAAGGCTTTCAGTTCTGCATCTTTCAGCTCTTCATTGTAATATCTGACCGCTTCAATTGACAATTCTGTCACTGGCTTATACTGTGCCCGCTGTGCCTTTTCACCCAAGTGTTCTACCACATATTGTGTTTCATTTTGAATTTCTCCTAATACCTCTTCGTACATCTGATACATTTGCGTAATTTTCTTCTTCGCTGAAATTGACTGCCATCTTTTTCTCTCTCTCCTTTAAAAATATATAATAGTGTTTTTGTTCTCCAGTATCTCCCATACTTGTGTTTTCTCTCTGAAATCAAGCATTTGAACATCATCTCTGTCTAAAATACGCTCATGGATGTCTTTGTTTATCGCTTTCCAATCCGCATATAGTATGTGATCAAACAGAAAACCTTCCTTACTTTTTGCCGCTTTTAGGAATTCCTGAGTTGATATCACTTTCCGAACTGCACATTTCTCATATAAAAGCGGTTTACGATTGGACACGACAACATCATATTCAAACTCTGCCACGATATCTTCAAAGCTGTAAATCTGTCTGTTGTCTTTCGCTTTTTCCATAACCTTAGAAAATTGTTTGACAAAGTTATCTCTTTTCAGTAGAACCTGAGCTGTATCTTTTGCCATAAAAATAATAGGCAAAAATCCAAAATTTTCTCCATCAATAAATAATTGAGCAATCTCTCGATCCACTGTTGAAAAATCATAACCCGCAAAATATACAATATTATATTTAATTGGGTTTTCACGTCTCGCCAGTCTTGCCGGATTAATATTTCTTATTCTTCCATCTTCCAACGTATCCGCCATTTTTCGTGCATTCTTTATTTCTGCAAACATCTGCTGCACTTCTCCCTGTGTACGGACTACCTTCATAATTCCCTGCGTTCTGCTTTCTGGGAAATAAAGACCTTCAAAATCCACGAGCCACATTTGCAAATTGTCATAATAATTTTCCTGCGTAAATCCAATCATAAGCAGCTCAATCAATTTAGCCATATTTCGCCGGAATCTTTCGCCTTCTTTCGTCGTATCTTCCTCATAACAGATCACCATTGGCTTATAGTTATGTTCAAAGAAAATCAGCTCTTTTACTCCCTCAAGTGTATATTGAGAATATCCCGCAGACACATACGGTAAAAGAACCGCATGATTAAAATTGCGATCCTGCACAAATTCTGTTCTTACCTCTTTTTCCATTTCTTGCAATTCCGGTATCAAAAATTGCATCTGTACATTTACTTCCCTACTTTTTTCGCGAATATTTTGAATTTTTTTTTCAATTATCTCTATTTTCTCCTGCAATTTATCATATTCTTCTCGTAGAAAGTTCTCCAGAATTTTTGCCATCGAGGTCTCTTCCAGGCCACATCCTTCTAGTCCTTTCATTTTGACTATCTCAATCTCCTGTTTCCATTCAGCTACTTCGTTCTCCATGTACTGATTCAGGTAATATTGATACATTTTTTCTTTTAATTCGGCCGGGCTCACAAAAGCAAGACACAAAGCTTTATTTTCAATAATAAACCTTTTCGCCATTTGTTTCGTTGCAATGTAAACTCCAATATTAAGCGCGATGATACCAATGAAAACAATTGCAACAATCAACATTGTTTTCATTGCAAATTCTTTTTTAAATTGTTCATATACTGCCTGACTGTTGGCTAATTTATATTCATATTCTGATAATTCAGCTAATTTGCTCTCTAAAAATGGCTTATAACTATTTAGCACAAAGCTGACGATCTTGGGAAGCAAAAAAAAGGCCCAAAACAAACTGCCAATAATATTTCTTGCTACTTTTGGTAAAAAGCTCAAAAAATCAAACCGAAAAACAATGGAAAGAAGTTTATTTAAATAATTCAGCAAATTGAATTCTATTTCCCGCTCTGCTTTCTCCAACTGCACGTTCTGTTTAAAATCAATAGTTTCACTCTCCAGTATCTTCTTTATTTTTTTCTCCGGGATCCACTTTTTTATTCTTTTGAAAGTCTGCGCTACTCTTTCTTCTGGTTCTGTAATGTCTTCCATTTTTTCATCTACTTCATTATTAATTTCTTCTTTTTTATGCTTGATCGAATCCTCTATCTGGGCATTCATATACCAAAGTGCGGTATCGTTGTCTTTATAATCAACATTTTTCTGTTCTTCCTGGATTTCTTCTATCTCCTTTTCAAGTTCATAAATCGGATTTTCTATTACCAGTGCCTGTTCATGAAAATATTCAAAAGTTTCATATAAATCCTGATATTCTCTTACCTTGCTCTCCATCCCACTTCTCCTCATATTCATTGAATTTCATTTTGATCCTATTATGTAATTAAATAAACATTATTTTTTTCTATCATCTGGCACTTTTTTTCTATAGTGTAATACATTATCTTGTTGTTTGCAATATATTTTGTCATGCATTTTGCAATGCTTATTTCAATCAATTTATGCAATACAATGAAACAGGCTGGAATTTCCAGTTATCTTGAATATCAGAAAACAGCCAGAAAAAGGTACACCAAAATAAGCTGTCTCCCAAACAGCTTTTTCCAGATTTCTCCGATTTCCCAGATCCGAAAAATCTTATTTTTATTGTCGAACCCTTTTGAAACACACCTTTGTTATGTTTTATGCTGCCTGTAGTTCACATCTCATAACCGGAAATGGTGTTCCGGCCTGTATTTTCAGGCAGCGGAATGGAGTTTGATATGGCATTTCAATTAAAAGGCAATCGCAAGGAAACGGAAAATAAGACCATCCGTTTTCCCCTTCACCTGATCGATCAGATCGAGCAGGCAATTTCCGATTCTGACCAGGACATTACGTTTTCCAGTTTTGTAATTCAGGCGTGTGAGTATGCGTTGGATCATATGGATGTCCCATCAGAAGAAAACAACTGACTTTTCTCTTTTTAAAGCAGATTTTTTATGGTTCGACGTGCATTTTCTGGCTGCTCTCTGCTTCTATTCTATCTTATCACGCTTCTTATTTTTTTCCGGCCAAGATTTTGTCCAATTTTTTACATCAAAAAGAGCACCAGATTTTCCGATGCTCTTTTGTTCAAATTCTATGATTGTATTTATTCTTTGCGCCATCTCATTCCCATCCTGACTACTTTGACATCCTGTCTTATTACACCTCCACAACCCCATCATACAGACACACAAACACCTCTTCCACTTCCGCATCTTCATGAAAGTGTCCGAAATACCATTTCTGAAATTCTGTCTCATCCGCCACGCGCTGCAGGTACTGGCGAAGTTCCACCTCATCGTCAGACAGCTCTCCATACCCCATTGCCGCGGCTACATCTCTTGGGGCTGTGTGGGTCAGTATGTAGTCCACCTGGAAATCTTCTTTTTCCAGATTTGCCCATCCTTCTTCGTACTCTTCCCGTGACGGAATTTCTTCCGGGAACCACGAAATTCCCTCCGCGCGGGACATTTTGTCGATGCTGTAAGCACCTCCGAAGGTAAAGAATTTCAGCCCGTCAATCGTAAAGATCTGGCCGCGCATCAGATGGATCATATTGTCCTCAATGATATGCACCTTTCCGCCGTTCCACTGCTCCACGGCGTAGGAATTCAGCTGTTCGAAGTTCTCATGATTTCCGTCGATAAACAGTGTCGTCACCGGCAGACTTCGGAAACGGCTCTCGTATTCGCTTCGTATGCTGCGGAAAAGCCACAGATGCCGACATCTCCGCAGATGATCAGATAGTCATCCCGGGTGTACTCGTCTTCGTGCTCGTTAAAATAGCGTACAACTTTTTCAATATCAAAGGTGCCATGGGTATCGCCTGTAATGACAATGCTCATTCTCAGCGTCTCCTCTCGTGTTCTCTGTTTCTGTTCTCTAAAGTATCGCAAAACATCATCCGCAAATTCTGTCCGCTTTCTCTGCCGCTGCTATCGCTTCTTGCAGAGACACAGACTACGCCGCACTATTCCCGAAAATAAAACACTTCTCCCCGTGCCCGGAACGGCAGCCGGTTTCCTCTCGGAAGCAGAAATGCATGCTCTCGTCTTACCTTCAGGTCATTCTCAATCTCCCCGTCCGTAATAATCAGAATCGGTCCGTCCTTTGGAAAATCGTTCGCCTGTTCCAGACAATCCACGCCCGGCTGCAGTATGGTTCCTCCTCGTCCCGTGACTTTTACTCGGCCGGCAATATCTTCCGGTGCCAGATATCCCGCATCCGTCGCTTTGGCATCACAGAAAATGATTCTCACGAACGGAACATCTTTCGCCGCGGCATAGCTGGCGATGGAGCCGAGTGCCATACCGATCTGTTTTGCACTCATGGAACCGGACGTGTCCACGACCACACCGAAGGTCCGGCTCTCCAGATCCTGCTCGTAATACGCATATCCTGACCTTGGAATATCCGGCGTGGCACCCTGCCGTCTGCTCGGCCGCGCATAGGTGCGGTGTTTTTCCAGCGGTGGAAACTGTACGTCAAACCACTTCGCCAGCGCGGCATCCCAGGGAATGACCGGCATCGCAAGCGCCCTGATTTCCTGCACCAGCCCGGCCGGCAGGAAACCACGATTGTGCTCCTGATGGTAATCCAATCCCTCCCGCAGTGCGTTTTTCAGCAGTTCATCCAGGCTGACCCCATTTTCTCTTCCAGTAAAATACGGTCTGTTTCCGTTAAACATATCACCTCTGCCAAAGCCCCGAAAGGTGTTTCGTTTTTTGTACTTTCGGATCTCTTTCACGATCAGATCATAGATACTTTCTGCCGATTTGTTGTGAAGTGTTTCATCATACAACAGCCCATCCGGCGGCATTCTGCCGATCTCCATTTCGTGCAGCCAGTCGTTGATGACGTAGTCGCAGGCGATGTTCCACAGAAAGAAGTCACGCCCATTGCACCGTTTCTGGTGCTGCAGTCCGGCATGGAGATATTCATGCGCGAGAACAAAAATCCACTCTTCCTCCGAAAATCCGCACGACGGATTGGCATAAATGATTCCCTGCTCTGCGTCAACCGCTGCAATATGGATTTCATACCGATGGCACATTTCAATGTCCTCCACAATTTTAAATGTAGCTGCAAGACCTCCGAGCAGCGGATAATGGGACAGGAACCATTCTGCTGCTCTGGAAATGACGGTATTCTTTTTCGTTTTAAGATCGTATCCTCCCGCATCGCAGAGTGCAGATTTGATGGAATGAGTGACTGCATAGGAAAATTTTTCAGCATATGCATTTCTTTCTCCCTTTTTATAAACGATCGGCCGTTCTACCCCGATCATATCCTTTAATTTTTCAGAGTTTGTCCCGCAGATCTGCGCACCATTATCCTGGTGCTTCAACAGATATTCATAAATTTTCTGCTCGCTGTTCAGTTTGATCGGATATGCTTCCGCCGGATCTGCGCAGATCGGCTCGCCGAGGCGGATGTCATAAAGGAATCTGGTAATGTAGATATCACAGGCTTTGTTCCAGAGTGCCGGGACAAATTCGCAGTCGGAAGGGATGCTCGCTTTGTCAAAGTGGCCGAACGCCAGGTGCAGAAGGTTGTGTGCCATCACATAGCACCATTGTTCCGGCGACAGGTTCGCCCGCATGTTGACGTAGATATTTCCATCTTTCGTAACACAGGCCAGACTTCCTTTTGCATTCAGATGGGAGGGCTTTGCAGTGATGTACCCATCCAGTTGATGGAACAGTGTATTTTTTTCCAGCAAACCAAAGCCGGCCTCCACTCTGCGGTACCCGGCCGGCTTTTCTTCTTCGCGGTAATACCTGCTTCGAACGTATGGCATCCTTTTCTCCTTCCTTTTTTCATCCGACGAGCCGCGGCAGATCACGGATGATTTCCATCATAAACCAGTCCGGCAGTGCCTCCGCTCCATCAGCTGCGACGGTCATCTGGCGATTTCAAAATTGATCACTGCGAGTTCTTTGATCATGCCCTTGGCGCGGTACGCAAAGGAAAGCATGCCGCCGGAAATTCCCTGTTTGCTTTTCGGCAGTTCTGCAAGCAGTCTGGCGCGGAAGGACTGTGCGAGAAAATACAGCACATCCCGGTTTTCCGGCTTGTCCGGCCATTTTGCTTTCTGCGCGATAATGTCATCCAGGAGATGTGTGTTGCGCAGTGTTTTTGTGTAAGCAAGAAACATCCCCGCATGCTGTTCCAAGAGGCAGGCGTACGCCATCATTTTTAATGTTTCCTGCGAAATATCCTGCTCCCCGGCCCGGTATTCCTTCAACGCATCGCTCAGCATGTTCCAGGAACGCGGGGTGGAAAACGGTTCTTCGGTTTTCGGCGGTTCGGAAAAGAGGTGATCCGGCCGCTGAATGATATAGTCAATGACCCACGGATGGAGTCCTTCTGCCTGCGCCCACTTGATCCACTGTCCCACATCCGCTTTCAGCTGCACATGGAACATACGGTTTAAAAGGGCGGACGACATCGTTTTTACGATCGCGCTGTCCTCGGCACGGTTTCTGCTCCGATCACAATGCTTCCCTCCGGAAGATGGTATTCTCCGATCCGCCGCTCATGGATCAGGGAATAGAAGGCTTTCTGCACTTCCTGCGTACAGGCGTTGAGTTCGTCCAGGAACAGGACATATGGCTCTTTTCTGGCGATCATTTTCGGCGGAAGGAATTCCGATGTCTCGCCCCGGATCTGCGGAATGCCAATGATATCCTCCGGCGCGAGCTGGCTTCCGAGGAGCGACACGCACGGCAGGCCGACTTCGTCTGCGAATTTTTCCACTAACGCGGATTTTCCGATGCCGGGTGCACCCAGATAAAGACCGGCCGTACCGGCGCAACCTGAAGCAAAACTTCTAATAATTCATCCTGTGTCACACTGATTGGTAAATGCATCTGATGTACTCCCTTCTGTTTCGATCCTGTATCTTTTCAAAGCGGATATCCGCAATCCACTTTACCACTTGCTTAATTTGACTAAATCACTTTTTCTGCCCTGCCTTGATCTTACTGTGCTGCATTACAACGTGTCTCACCATATTTCTCTGTATTTTCCAGTTTCACTGTCATATTCCAGCACCGGAATTTTTCCACTCCGCCAGGTGGTTCCGTCGAGATAATAATGACTCTGACCGTCATGCCAGATACTGTCATATATTCTGTTTCCACTGATTTTTGCCGTGGAGATGTGACCTGCAATCACATCCTTATAGAATACTCCGCGGCTTACCGTTCTTTTCCCCACCATCAGCTCCTCGCTGGTCACGCACAGCCAGTCTTTACCGCCCCATTCGGCAATTCCGGCGTGCACCAGAATCTGGCGCTCTGTTTCATAAAAATAAGGAAGATGGCACATCCAGGTAATCAGTTCCCACGCATCTTCGAGCATCAGCCGTACTGCTTCTGCATTTCTGGAATCCTCTGAGAGGTGTGCTTCTTTTTCCAGAAATTCTCGAAAATGTTCTTCTTTCAGAAAGCTGTGCAGTGTTTCATAATCTCCATCTGCATCCGATGCCAGCCATTCCCGACTGCGATATTGTTCCACACTGCCGATATGCCGGTTGACATCTGCATATTCTTCCAGCCAGTCCAGCAGTGCTTTTTCATGATTTCCCATCAGGGCAATGACTTTTTCCGAACCATATTTTTCCTGCAATGCCCTGACTTTTTCCAGCACCGCCCGGCCATCTGGCCCATAATCTATGTAATCGCCCAGCAGAATCAGCTGGTTTTTCCCCGAAAGGTCTGTTTTTCTCAGAGCTGCCTCGAACGCCTCCAGAAATCCGTGAATGTCAGACATCATATATCGTTTCATCGCTTTTCCTCTGTTTGTTTATACATAGAAAGTTTCTTTCGTTTCCAGGCAAAGGCATCCCAGTCTTCCATTCTCGAAACCGCAGCCGCAGTCACACAGATAAACGTTTTCTTTTTTATTCTTCCAGATGGATCCATTTCCCATGTTCTGATGACCACAGACGGAAATATATCCATGCACTCCCTCATGAAGAAAAACCTTGTACCACAAATCTCCCATCAGATAATAGTTGTCCAGTTTCCATTTCCCCGGTTCTGCCGTACAGGCATGGGCAAGCAGATACGGCTGACTGTCTACCTCGATTTCCACCTGTACCGGCCAGGAAAGGATGCGCTCTGCGAGCTGCTTTAAATCAACTTCCGACAGGCGTTCCTGTAAAAGATGGAAGGAATTGTACGGATACGGCTGCAGGAGGGCGCGGTCTCTCTCATCCATTCCGTAATAGCGGAAAATGTAATTGGCAAGCCAATGATCGTGGTTGCCGCGGATCACAGTACATTTTTTCCCCAGCTTCAGTACCTGAAAATACACGCCTGCCGGGTCTGGATGATCCTTGCAGCGGTCAAACAAATCACCAAGCAGGTACAGGTGATCGTCCTCTTTGAGATCCATTTTTTCCAGCAATTTCATGAACCGCCAGCTGTCGTTATGTATATCTGTAATAATATAGTGCATCCAAAATTACTCCTTTTCTTTCACAACTTTCATGCTGTTCCTGCAATCTTCAAAGCTTTCGTAATCCGCTCATTTTTTCCAAAAACGGCTTTCCTGCTTGTGTTTTGGCATGTCCTGTTTCAAAAATCTTCCCGCTTGTTCTGCTGGTTCCGGATCCCGGTCTTCTGATACTAGCATCATGGAACGTCTAAAATCGTTCACCTGTTGTTGTCCGAACTGTAAAACTCTTCCCCCGTTTCCAGACAGATTGCCGCCAGCCTCCCTCCCGGGAAGCATGCGCCGCAGTCGATGGCGATGTGGTGATATTTTTTATAAATATACCCGGGATTATCATTTTCCGGAATCGTCTGCGTCGGTGTATGTCCTGTTACCAGATTTGTATCCGCAAAGTATTCCTTCTGATAATCTGGTCTGGCCCATACAAGATCGTGCAGGGAATATTCCTCGATCCTCTTTTCCGGTGTGAATCCACCCAGCCCTCCATGCACCAGCAGATACTGTTTTTCTCCCACTGTAAGCTCCTCATACAGACTGAAATCCTCCAGAAAATTCAGCACTTCCTCCCGCATCTCCGGATCCAGCGCCCGGAATTCCCGGATCGTAGAATCACCGCCGTTATACTTCCAGCGAACCAGGTTGTCCAGCAGTTCAGCATCCACTTCCTCGATGGCAAGATCTGTGATTTCCTGACAGAGAAACCGCAGACATTCCAGCGCCATCACCTCATGGTTCCCCACGATACAGAACGCATTCGGCATTTCCATCAGTTTCAATATCACCTTAATCGGATGCTCACCCCGGTCTAAAACATCCCCCAGAATATAGAGCGTATCTGTATCTTTCAACTCGATTTCTTCCAGCAGCTCCATAAATCTCTCATACTCACCGTGAATATCAGAAATAACGTAAGTAGCCATAAACAGAATCCTCCCTTTTTCATCCATACGAATCTGCATACGTTCTCCATTACCAGCTTATCTTACCATACTTCCTGTTTTTTACCGGACAAACTCTTGTCCCTCCTCTTTTTTGCATAATATACACTCTAGAGCGTGTCTGAAAAAGGCTTTTCGCAAGCTGCGAGTCCCAGTTTGCGGAAATGATTTTTCAGACACGCTCTATACATCTTCTATTGAAATTTCATTCATGCGAAATCCCCTTTTCTTGATACTATACCACATCTATTCTTTTCTTCATTGAACTACAAGTTTAATCCTCTTTTTCTTGTTGTTTTCTCGCATTCTACCAGCACTACGCGCTGTTTATACAGCGCCTTTTATTTCTGTACAATTTATTCTCTATATGCAAAAAAGGAACGTTCTATCCAAATCGTTCCTTTTTGTTTGTAGATTATTTTATTTTTCAAATTTCTCAATCACGCACGTATGCGTCTTCGTTTTCTTATCACAAACGCGTATTTGCCGAGTGCACAGTAATGCCCGCGTCCCCCTTCGTCATCCCACCGTCAGGCGCAAAAATCTCCCGCCGCACAGAGCCTCTTGCCCTCCGAAACAGTGCCTGTCCGGGGACTTGTGCTCTGTGGGGCGGGAGGCCTTTTACACCGTCCGTCCCCTATTTACTTAATACCCCGTCGACCGCCGCTTTCCATCCGGCATATTTTTTCTCCCGGATTTCATCGTCCATCTTCGGTTCATACACACTTCGTTTCATATTTCCCGCGAGCTTCTCCAGATCATACACACCTGCCGAAATACCCGCCATATAAGCCGCTCCAATCCCGGAAAGCTCCTCCGCGTCCGGAATATTTACGCGTTTATTCGTAATATCACTCTGGAACTGCATCAGATATCCGTTTCGTGTCGGGCCGCCGTCTACACGGAGTTCCTCGATCCGCATGCCGGTATCCTGCTCCATCGCACGGACAAGGTCGGTGATCTGGTAGGCAATGCAATCGAGTGCCGCTTTTACCACCTCAGCTTTTCCTGTGGTGCGGGTAATTCCGCTGATCGATGCCGTTGCTTTCTCATCCCAGTACGGCGCGCCAAGCCCGGTAAATGCCGGAACCAGATACGTGCGGTCTGCCGGATTTGCCTCCCCTGCCAGTCCTTCCGTCTCTTTTGCCGAAGAAATCAGCTTCAGGTCATCCTTCAGCCAGGTAATCACAGCTCCGGTGTAGTTCAGGTTGCCTTCCAGCACATAGTCCACCTTGCCGCCTCTTCCCCACGCAAGCGAAGTCACAACGCCGTGACTGCTTTTAATCGGCTTGTCTCCAATGTTCATCATCAGCGAAGAACCCGTTCCGTACGTTGCCTTGATCATCCCCGGTTTTAAACAGCCCTGTCCGAACAGAGCCGCATGAGAGTCGCCTAATACACCACAGATCGGAACCGGCTCGGAAAACAATCCTTCCATCGTCGTGGTTCCATACACCGCATCGGAATCGCACACCCTGGCCAGCGCACAAGCCGGAATCCCGAACATCTCGCAGATCTTCTCATCCCACGCCAGTGTTTTCAGATTAAACAACTGCGTTCTCGACGCATTTGAAAAATCCGTCTTAAATGCATGATCTCCCGTCAGCTTGTAAACCAGCCAGCTGTCGATGGTGCCAAGGCAGAGCTCCCCGTCTGCAGCACGTTTCTGTCTTTCTTCTCCGCCGTTTCGAAGCAGCCACGCCATCTTTGCAGCAGGAAAATAAGCCGAAAGCTGCAGACCCGTCGCCTCGCGGATCTCCTCTGCGTGCCCCTGCTCCGCAATCTCCTGCGTAATCCCGCTTGCGCGTCCGCACTGCCATACAATGGCCTCTTCCAGTGGTTCCCCGGTCGCTTATCCCAGATCGCCGTCGTCTCACGCTGATTGCTGATGCCGATTCCGGCGATTGTTTCCGGTGCAACACCGGACTCTGTCACCAGCGTTTTTACCGTCTGTACTGTATTTCGGTAAATCTCATTCAGATCATGGGACACCCATCCCTTTTCATTGACGATCTGCCGATGCGGCAGGTCGGTACGGCGGAGTAAATGTCCCTCCCCATCAAAGAGCAGCGCTTTCGTTCCCTGCGTGCTCTGGTCAATTCCGATGATATACCTTTTCTCCATTTTTCCAGCTCCGTTCCTAAAATTTTATAAATATCCAGATCCCCTTCTCGAATAACGCTGAATACACCTGTTTTTCAGCATACAATGCGTCATTGTTTATTATCGCAGCGTTCACCCTGCCCCTATAGGCAAGATCTTTGGCGATTACCACACATTCCAACATCTTCCGCAGAACGATTTATTCCTGATTATTTCCGCAGAACGATTTGTTCCTGGTTATATAGAAAAAGTTCCTGCGTTCCCGGATTTTCTTCCGCCCAGGCACGCAGGAACATGGCATACGCAGACCTGCGGCAGTTTACAGTTCCTGCGGGCTATCACATTCACCGCTGATTCCATTTCTGATTAAGCCAGTAATTCTTTCGCTTTTTTTGCAATGCCCTCGGCATTCAATCCATAATAGTCAAATACTTCTTTGGAAGTTCCCGTAATCACCGGCGCATCCGGCAGAGACATAGGAATGACTTTGCGCGGGCATTCCGCACCGACCACCTGGCTCACCATCGATCCAAGACCGCCGAATGGAGCGTGCTCTTCGATCGAAATGACAACTTTTGCCTTCTTTGCAGCTTCTACCAGGCCCTCTTTGTCCAGCGGTTTCACACAGTACATATCGAGCAGTCCTGCGCTGATTCCCTCTTCTTTCAGCATAGCAGCCGCATCGAGCGCCGGGCGGACCATCTCACCGCAGGCTACCAGTAAAACATCGGTGCCTTCCGAGAGAGCCGTTGCCCTATCCATCTCAAACGGGGTATTTTCTTCGCTGTAAATATCCGCAACGGCATTTCTTCCCACTCGGATATAAGCCGGTTTTTCATCGGTAAGGAGCGCCTCAACCAGTTTTGCTGTCTGGAAGCGGTCGCTCGGCAGATAAACGCGCATGTTCGGAATAGCTGCCATTGCTGCGATGTCCTGTGCAGAATGATGCTCATGCCGAGTGCACCGTAGCTCACACCGCCGCTGATACCGATCAGCTTTACATTGGTGTTGGAGTATGCACAGTCAATCTTTGCCTGCTCATAGCTTCTTGTAGAAAGGAAGCACGCCGGAGATGCCGCAAATGCTTTCTTGCCGCATTTTGCAAGACCGGCAGAAACGCTGACCAGATCCTGCTCCGCAATACCCATCTCCACAAACTGCTCCGGATACGCATTTGCAAACGGTGTCAGGGAAGCACTTCCCCTAGAATCGCTGCAGAGCACCACGATATCTTTATCCGTTTCGGCATGTTTCATTAAAACCTCGCAAATGGCCTGTCTGTTTGGAATCTTATTCATGACAGTGCCTCCTTTCTCTCATCCAGATCCTTCATGATCTGTTCTACTTCCTCCGGTGTCGGCACTTTATGATGCCACTCCGCCTTATTTTCCATCACGGAAGAACCACAGCCCTTCGTTGTGTTTGCAATAATAACCGTCGGTTTTCCCTTGCAGTGTTTCGCCAGCTCAAACGCATGAACGAGCGCGTCCATATCGTTGCCCGGTACGGAAAGAACATTCCATCCGAACGCTGCCCATCTCTCCTCCTGGCTGTCCTGTTTCATGACATCCTCGGTATTTCCGGAGATCTGCAGACGGTTGCGGTCTACGATCGCACAGAGGTTGTCCAGCTTGTAGTTTCCTGCGGACATTGCGCCCTCCAGACAGAGCCTTCTGCCAGCTCGCCGTCACCCATAACGGTGTAGACACGGTAATCTTTTTTATCCATTTTTCCTGCCAGCGCCATTCCCACGCAGACCGGAAGTCCGTGGCCGAGAGAACCGGAATTCATCTCGATGCCCGGCAGTTTATTGTTCGGATGGCCGATGTACGGGCTGCCGAATTTGGAGAATTTTTCGATGACCTCTTCCATCGGGAAGAACCCCTTTGCCGCAAGTACTGCATAATATGCCTCAACGGAATGACCTTTACTCATTACAAAACGGTCGCGGTCCGGGTCGTCCATGTTCTTAGGCTGATGTTCATCTCTTTAAAATACAGCGCTACAAGCACATCAATGACACTCATGTCACCGCCAATGTGGCCGCCCTTGCCGGAAACTACCATTTCCACTACTTTCTTCCGCAGATCATACGCCAGACAACTCAATTCCTTGTATTCACTCATGATTTTCATTCTCCTCTTAAATATGCTTTGACATCTTCCTCGATCGGATCATATAAATCCGGGGCAATGCCGATGTATTTGCATGCTTCATACAGAACCGGCACAACGTTCTCGTGGATACCGACACAGTGGTGGATGTATGGTCCTTCCACGATTTTTGCCTCGAGGCGTTTCAGGTTCTGTACCTCAACCCATACGTAGGTTCCCTTCGTGTAAGGTCCCTCGACACCTTTTGCATTTCCAAGCAGCAGGGAGTACTCTCCGTTGTCTCCGTCGAAACGCGCCAGTGTCATTTCGCCTAATTTTGCCTGTGCCTCTACAGCGCCCGGATGGCTGAATGCCAGAGGATAACCGATCGTCGGTTTTTCCTGTGCAACAGAAATCGGCCACGGTCCGCAGTGCTGAAGCAGCTCGCCGTTCTCGTTGTCCGGGTGGCGCACCGTCCAGTCGGCAAAGAAGCTTCTCTTATCGTTTCTGCCGGCAGCCTCTACCATCAGAGCGGTGATGGCGCCATGGATATCGGTCTCACAGACGACCGGAATTCCCTCTTCGTTCAGCAGAGAGTTTGCCGCACACGGCATGATGCCAATCTCACCCTGCAGTGCGTTCCAGCACTGGATCGCGATAGCATTGCAGGAATATTTTGCAGCCAGATTCTTCATCGCAACCTTCAGAGCTGCTACATTTTCCAGTTCTTCCGGTTTGATCTTTACACACATATTGGTATTGCAGTATGCAACAACTTTTTCTACCTCGCTGCCCTCTGCTTTTACTTTTTTCATCTCCGCAGTCAGTTCCGGGAGCGGAATCGGGGAAAGCTGAATGTTGAATTTTTCCAGCAGCTCGCCCTCATTGCACATGGTGGACCAGAAATCGAACGGACGCGGTCCGATCTGAAGGATTCTGGTGTGGCGGAAGGTATCTACCACATTACATACAGCAAGGAAATCCTTGATGCCGCGCTCAAATTCCGGATCGGTCAGACGGCAGTTCGTCATATAGGTGAACGGAACACCAAAACGGCGCAGCACTTTTCCGGTTGCAAACAGGCCGCACTGGCTGTCGCGGAGACGCACACCGTTCTCATCCGGTCTCTCATCGCGCGGTCCCCAGAGGAGTACCGGAAGCCCCATTTCCTTTGCCAGTCTTGCACAGACATATTCCGTTCCGAAGTTTCCGTGCGGGAAGAAAATTCCCTTTACGTTTTCACGGCGGAATTTCTCCTGGATTTTCTCACGGTCCGCCTCATCGTAAAACAGACCCTCCTCATTGATGTCTGTGATATCGACAAATTCAACGCCGAGCTCTTTTAAACGCTCTCTCGTCAGGTTGGCGTATTTTACGGCATCCGGGGCACTGAAAATGCTTCTTCTCGTAGGTGCAAATCCGATCTTAATTGATTTCATATTCATTTCCTCCACTTAATTTTCTTTAAACTCTGCTAAATTATATCTTGAATTTCCCTGTTCTTTATGGCTCTTATATTACTAAATTCTTTTGAACTTGTCAACATCTATTCAGTTTTATTAAATCTTTTTTAGTAATTTATACAAAAAAGAATGGCTGTTTTTATGCATTTCTTCATATTTCATTTTTTTTACAGTTCAGAAGTTGACTTCTTTTTTAATTCATATTAAAATCAATGCATAAGTTTAATATTTTTCAGATAAATACTGAAATAAATTTCAACATCCCGCATGCACAAAACAAACGAAAGCACCATGCGGGCTGATTTTATCGAACAGGAGCTGAAATCTTATGAATATTTCTGCGAAAGAACTGGCAAAGCTGATCAACGTATCGCCTGCCACGGTTTCTATGGTTTTCAATAACAAACCCGGCATCAGTGATGCCACAAGAGAGCTGGTTTTAAAAACTGCAGCCGAGTATGGCTATGCGCCGAAAAAAAATGAATCCTCCGGCGCTTCCTCCCGCATTATTCAGCTGGTCAATTATAAGAAGCACGGAAAGGTCGCTGCCGACACGCCGTTCTTCTCCCAGCTGACCGAAGGAATCTCCACCGAATGCACCCGCCAGGGCTGTGCGCTTCATATCTCCTATTTTTATGAGACCATGGATATTGACAGCCAGCTCGATGCACTCCGCGCTGTGGACTGTGAGGGCATTCTTCTTCTTGCAACCGAAATGGCTCCGTCCGATTTCCGCAAGTTCCGCGATTTTTCTGTTCCGATCGTTGTCGTGGACTGCTATTACGATGAGCTCGATTACGACTGCGTTCTGATCAACAACATCCAGGGGGCGTTCAACGCCACGAATTATCTGATTCAGTGCGGACACAAAAACGTGGGCTACTTTCACTCGAGCCTCGACATCAGCAACTTCTCCGAACGCGCCGACGGCTACTACAAAGCGCTCCGTGCAAACGGTATCAGCACCTCACATCCATATGTCCACCCGGTTTCCCCGACCTCGGACGAAGGCTACCGCGACATGCTGCGCCTTCTCGAGTCGAAAGCGCCGATCGCGGATGCTTACTTTGCCGATAATGACATCATCGCGGCGGCCGCCATGCGTGCACTGCGTGAAAACGGCTACCGCATCCCGGAGGATGTCTCCATCATCGGCTTTGATGACGTTCCGATGTGCGATATGATGGTTCCGCCGCTTTCCACCATGAAGGTCAGAAAACGCGAGCTTGGCGCCACTGCCGTCCAGCGCCTGCTTGACCGCGTGGCCGATCCGAAACGCGAATGTCTGAAAATGTGCATGGCAACCAAACTGGTGAAGCGCCAGAGTGTTTCCAGACGTTAAAGCTTTTTGGATGAGGCTGTCGTCCAGCGCGTGTCTGAAAATCATTTCCGCAAACCGGAACTCGCAGCTTGCGAAAAGCCTTTCTCAGACACGCTCTGTACGGCAGCCTCACCTTTTTATTTTGAAAGGAGTTTTTTTCATGCAATCTGCAAATGACCTGAAACAGCTTTTATTCAGTATCAATCACAAAAGCTATCCCGCCTATAAATCTACCCGCGGTGCCTATCAGTTTCCGCGCTACACACTCTCCATCGACCACGTGCAGGGCGATCCGTTCGCCGCTCCATCGCGCGTCAGCGTTCATGTGAATGGAAGAACTGCCGCTTTCCCGGCATCACTCTATGATACGTATGAAAAGCGCGTCGCCCTCCAGGATTACCTGCTGCGCCAGTTTGCGCGCGCTATCGCACCGTATTCGTTCCGCGCAAAGGGCTCCGGCAAAAGTGGTCTGCTTGGGATAAGCCGCTGCGGGCAGGAAATTCTGGAGCGTACTGCCTGTGTTCTGAATCCTTCCGACGGCAGTCTTATCGTCAACATGGAAATCGGCTTTCCGGCTAACGGCCGCACCATCGCCTCGCAGGAGCTGATCCGCATTCTTTTCGACTTTCTTCCCGGCTGCGTAGAAAAATCACTGTTCTACCGTGCTCTGGATCCAAAAGCATGTGCCAATGTCGCCTATCTCTGTGAGGATCAGCAGGCGATCCGTTCCGCATTAAAAGAAAAAGGCTTACTGCCTTCATCGCCGACGGCTCCATTCTCCCGCGCGAGACCGGTGTTTCCGATCTGCCGATGAAGCACGCCGTTCCGTTTACCTCACCGGAATCCCTGCGCGTTACCCTCGATCTTCCAAACCGCGGACCTGTTTCCGGCATGGGAATTCCACTCGGTGTCACACTGATCGTAGGCGGAGGCTTCCACGGAAAATCTACCCTTCTGCAGGCTCTTGAGCGCGGCGTATACAACCACATCGCCGGGGACGGCCGTGAATATGTCATCACCGATGCAAGCGCCGGAAAGCTCCGCTCCGAGGACTCCAGAAGCATCAGCAATGTCGATATCTCCCTCTTCATCCACGATCTTCCCGGAAAGAGCGACACCACCTCATTTTCGACTCCAGATGCCAGCGGAAGCACCTCGCAGGCCGCCAACGTGATCGAGGGCATCGAATCCGGCACGAGCCTCTTTCTGATTGATGAGGACACATCCGCCACCAACTTTATGGTGCGCGATGAGCTGATGCAGCGCGTCGTTGCCGACAGCGAAGAACCGATCACACCGTTTATCAGCCGCGTGCGGGATCTGTATGAGAAGCTCGGCATCTCGTCGGTTCTCGTTGCCGGAAGCTCCGGTTCTTACTTCCATGTGGCAGACACTGTCATTCAGATGAAAGAATACGTTCCTTATGACATTACGGATCGCGCAAAAACCACAGCCGCGGAATTTCCGCCGTTTACTGCCTCCATACGCCCTTTTTCCGTTCCAGCCTTTCACCGCTGCCCGCAGCCGGGTAAAGGCCTGACGGGAAGTGACCGCACGAAAGTCAAAGTGATGGGACGGGAATCCATCCTCATCAACAAATCTCTGACGGATCTGCGCGCCATGGAACAGCTCACGGACAGTGAACAGCTGAACGGGCTGGCTGCGCTTCTTTTAGAAGCAGCGGAGCACAAGATGGACGGTAAGAAAACACTGGTGCAGGTGGTGGATCTGCTGGAAAAACAGATGGATGAAAAAGGTCTTGCTTCTCTTCTCGCCCCGGGAAGGCCAGGCGATCTGGCACGACCGAGACGGCAGGAAATCTTTGCATGCCTGAACCGGTGCAGGGAACTGCGGTTCTGAGAAAATTTGTAACAATTCAGAGCCATAAAAAATCTTCAGGCAAACCTTGTTCTTTTCAGAATCTATCGGTTTGGCTGAAGATCTTTTTTATCTTTTATTTTTCAATTATTTATTCCCCGCAGATCCGCAGAATCGCCTCCGCGAAGATCACAACGCATTCTTTCAGGCATTCGATTTCCACGAACTCGTCTGCTCCGTGCATACGGTTGTCGACTTCAAGGTCTGCGCATCCAAACGCAACGCCGTTTTTCAGATGATGCACATACGTTCCGCCGCCGATCGCAAATGGTTTGCCTGGTTTTCCAGTGACATCCGTGTAGCACTGCAGCAGGGTCTGGACAAACGGGCTGTCGGCCGGGACGTGGTGTGGTGGGAACATTCCGCTGCCTTCCATGGAGAAGCCGCCTTTTTTCATGTTCTGCCCGGCGGTATCGTACAGGTTTTCTTTTGTCGCGCAGATCGGGGCGCGGCAGTCGTAGGAACCGGTCAAGGTTTTACCGTCGTAGTTCATAAGGTCGAGGCTTAAGGTGAGCTCGCCGGACTCTTCATCTGACATGGCGACACCGAGGCCTGCGCCTTTGCCGTCGCCGTGCGGGTAAACTTTTGCAAGGAAACTGATGTCGTTTTTCAGTTCACTCTCTTCCATTCCAACGGATGCGAGAAGCTGCAGCAGTGCGGTCAGTGCGTTGTTACCCATTTCCGGGGTGGATGCGTGGGCGAAGGCACCGCAGGCGGTGATTTTTATATTGCCGTTTTCGGTGTCTTCCAGAACGAAGGAAACGCCGGTCTTCTGCTCAGTCTCGTCAGCGCAGGTTTTCAGGTCTTCTTTTGCCATGCCGGCAAGCTCTGCATATGCTTTGCCTGGTACAACGTTCAGTTTGGTGCCGGCCTGTAAGGATACGAGGCGCACGCCTGTCGTTCCGGCATCGGATGTTTTTTCGAAGTGGCCGCGCATGCCGCCTTTTTCAATGTTGATGACCGGGAATTCGGCATCCGGTGAGAAGGTGCATGGTGCTTCCACTTCTTTCTTATAATAATATTCGAGGTCAGAGCTTCCACACTCCTCGTCGGAACCGAGGACAAGACGGACATTTTTCTTTAATGGGTAACCGAGTTCTTTGACAGCGCGCATTGCGTAGATAGCTGCGATCGCCGGTCCTTTGTCGTCTGCGGTTCCGCGGCCGAACATTTTTCCTTCTTTGATGAGCGGGGTGAATGGATCGGTCTCCTGCCAGCCTTCGCCTGCCGGTACGACATCGAGATGGGCGAGAATATCAAGGCCCTTTTCTTCCTGATTAAAGTCAGCTGCAATCGCGTAGTTGTCGTAGTTGGTTACGGCAAAGCCGTATTTTTCCAGAATTTCGATTCCCTGCGCCAGTGCTTCTGCCGCCGGTGCGCCGAATGGTTTGCCTGGCTCTGCCGCCTGTTTTTCGCTTGGAATCCGGATCAGGCTTTTCAGATCCTCGATCATTTCGGATTCGTGGTTTTCAATATATGTTCTCAATTCTTCTTTCCGCATCGTAACTTCTCCTTTTCTCTTCTCTGGCACCGTCGCAGTGCCGTTCTTTTCCTATCATAACGCAGAAAGAGCAGAAAATCCACATTTTCTGCTCTTTTGCCAAATAATCATTTGTTTTTGTCCAAATTGACTGTAATTTCATAATAATCGCACGGATGCGCCGTAAGCCCCGTCACGCCCTCGCCGGATACCATCGACATTTTGAGGTGTGATGCGAAGAAAAACATGTGGTCATCCAGCAGCGTCTGCGTCATCTCGATGGCCAGTTCAGTTCGTTTTTCGGTATCAAACTCGCCGCTTAACTGCTGCTCCAGCATCTCGAGTGTCTCACTGTAATAACCGCCGCGGTTCTTGGAGGAATCCTGCAGGCAGTGCGTTGTAAAGAAATACTCGGGATCGCCCGTCGGTGCGCTGACAAATGCGCTGACATAAACATCCCAGTTTCCTTTTTTCAGCAGTTCCAGATGATTTGCCGTGCACTGGATCTGTACTTCGATTCCGATTTTCTTCAGCGATGCCTGTGCACTCTCCGCGAGAAGCGGCAGTTCCTGGCGCTCGGATACGTGAGCCAGCAGATGGTCAGGCGTTTTCCGTCTTTTTCCACGTAGCCGTCGCCGTCCTCATCAGTCCAGCCTGCTTCAGCCAGCAGTTCTCTGGAATACTCAAGATCATAGGACTCCTCCTGCACTTTGCTGTCGCCGAATGCAAAGTAAGAGGGGAACGGGCCTTCCGCCACGCTTCCGTTTCCTTCCATCAGCGTATTCACAAAGCCCTCCCGGTCGATCGCTCCGATGACTGCCTCGCGCACGCGGTCGTCCTGCAGCACCTCGGATGATCCGTTGAACTGTCCGAAGAAGGTACGCGACGTATCCGCCGAAGAAATCGTGTATGGTTCATCGCGGAACAGGATCAGATTGGAATACGGCAGGCCGTACGCCGCGTCGAGCTCGCCTGACTGTAATGCCATCGTCATCGTATCGCCGTCGCGGATCGTTTTTACTTCAATCCGGTCGAGCTTTGGCGTTCCGTTCCAGTAATTGTCATTTTTCACGAGCGTCAGTCCCTGATCCGTCTCCACCTGTACTGCGCGGTACGGGCCGGTTCCGGCGACATTGCCGTCATCCGTCACACCTGCCTGCATATCAATGATGCATCCATATGGGTCAGACAGATAATTCAGAAGCGCCGGGACAGGCTGTTCGGTGTGAATCGTTACGATCAGGCCGTCTGCTCGATGCTCTCAATTTTCAGATCCCCGCGTGCACGGTCATGTACTGCGATCAGATCCTCGAGACATTCTTTGACCGCCTCCGCGTCGAGAGTGCGCCCACTTGTAAAGGAGATGCCTTCATGCAGTGTAATCCGCCATGTTGTATCGTCCACAAGCTCATAGCTTTCTGCCAGCCATGGCTCGATCTCCATAGAATCGGAATAATGAAACAGCGTCTCACCGATCCCATAGCGGATACACGCCCAGCCGGAATAGCCGTTGTGCGGGTTGACATCGGACTCGTCGTTTTCGGCGTTGAATGTCGTGTCGCCGTATACGAAAACTTTTTCATCTGTACCATCTGCCGCTGTGCTCTGACAACCGGAAAACAGTACCACCGCCAGAATGCCGCACAAAACATATGCAATTTTTTTCCTTCTGCCGTTCTTTCTCTGCATTCTGTACTTCTCCTGTTTTCGCAAATGGCACCACCATTTCCGCTGTCTGATTTTCTGTTTCAACAGTTTTCTCACAGACTATACTCCATCAACAGTTTCGTATATTCCTCTTTCGGGTACTCCAATACCTCCCGCGTCTCCCCCTGCTCCACGATTTTTCCCTGCCGCATGACAATCACACGGCTGCAGAGTTCCCGCACCAGCGCAAGGTCGTGGCCGATCCACAGCATCGCAAGTTCTTCTTCCCGCTGCAGTTTTTTCAGCAGTTGAACGATCTGCGCCTGTACCGCCGCATCGAGCGCACTCGTTGCCTCGTCGCAGATCAGAAGAGACGGCTGCACAGCAAGAGCCCGCGCAATTGCGGCTCTCTGGCACTCTCCGCCGCTCGTCTCGCGGGGATAGCGTTTCGCCGTTTCCGGGGCAAGCTCCACTTTTTCCAGCAGTTCCGGCAGACGAAGACAGGCTTCTTTCCGGCTCATTCCCTGATTCCGAAAAGCTTCCAGAATCCCGGTTTCGAGCGTCTGCATTGGATCGAAGGAATCCTGCGGGGTCTGGAAGACCATCTGTATTTTCCGGTAAACTTCGCGCTGCCGCCTGCCTTTTCTTCCGAGGATTTCCTCGCCTTCCAACAGAACGCTGCCTGCATCCGCCTGGACCAATCCGGTGATCAGACGGGCCGTCGTGCTTTTTCCGCATCCGCTCTCCCCGATCAGGCCAAGACATTCACCCGCATCCAGTGTGAAGCTGATGCCGTCCACGGCGGCAAATTCCGTTTCCCGGCCGGTTCCAGCAAAGTTTTTGCTTAAGTTGTTTACTTCCAGCATGTTATGATTATGCATCGTTCTTCCCTCTTCCCGGCACAGCCGCAAGGAGATTTTTTGTATATTCGTCCTTTGGGTGATCGAAAACCGTCCTTGTCTCCCCCTGCTCCACGATGTTTCCATCCTTCAAAACAGCAACCCTGTCTGCCATCTGCTCGAGAACCGCAAGATTGTGCGTCACCAGCACCATCCCCGTCTGCTCTTTCTGCTGCAACGCCTGAAGCTCCCGCAGCACCTGCGCCTGCGAAACCACATCGAGTGCACTCGTCGGCTCGTCCGCCAGAAGAAGCGACGGATGCAGCAGCATTGCGAGCGCAATCCCGACGCGCTGGTTCATGCCGCCGGAGAGCGACGATGGATAGCTGTTCCAGATCGTCTCGCCATCCGAAAGCCCCATATCCGCAAATCGCTGGAGCGTCATATCTTTGATTTCTCTGCGGCTTTTTCTGCCAGACATTCCCCCAGAAATCGGGGTGATGAATCCGCAGCGTTTCTCATGGGCGCGCACGCTTTCACAGATCTGTGTTCCGATTTTCCGGGTCGGACAGAATGATGCCCCTGTATTCTGGAAAATCATACCAATTTCTGAACCACACAGACTCCGCAGCTTCTTTTCGGACATGCCCGTCAGCTCCTCTCCGCGAAATGTGATCTGCCCGCCGGTGATGGAACCATTCTTTCCCATCAGCCGCAGGATCGCTCGCAGCAAGGTACTTTTTCCACTGCCCGACTCCCCGGCGATGCCGACGGTTTCTCCTTTTTCGACGGAAAAACAGATGTTATTTAAAATTTGCTCCCCCTCATAACAGACAGAAAGGCCGCTGATTTCCAGCAGTTTTTCGCTCATGTTTTTGCTCCCTTTGTTTCCATTTTCGTTTGCCCCTTATCCCTGATCCACCGTTTTCCGTACCGCCTCACCAAGCAGATTGCAGACAAGAACGGTCAGAAAAATCGCCAGTCCCGGCGCCAGAATGACCCAGGGCGCGGTCTGCAGCATACTTCTTCCGTTGCTCATCATCGCTCCCCACTCCGCCGACGGCGCTTCCGCACCAAGGCCGAGGAAGGACAGACCCGCGATTTCCAGCATCATCGTTCCGATATCAAGCACCGCTGTGACAATCGTCTGCCCCGCAAGATTCGGCAGAATATGGCGTCTGATCATCTTCCATGTTCCGTTTCCTGTAAGGCGCGCCGCCGCGATGAACGGCATGTGTTTCAATGCCAGCACACGGTTCCGTGCAAGCCGTGCATATTTCGGCCAGGAAACAAGGATCAGCGACACAACGGCTCCCGTCATGCCGCTCTGCAGAACGCCGGAAAATGCGATTGCAAATACCATACCCGGAAAGGCCAGAAAAATATCGGAGATCTGCATCAGAACCGTATCCGTTTTACCTTCCAGCCAGCCGCTGAAAATTCCGGCGAGTGTTCCGATCAGAGCGCTTGCCGCAACGACAAGAAGTGCTGAAAAAATGCTGACCCGCGCGCCGGAGAGAATCCTTGAAAACAGATCTCTTCCATAGCGGTCCGTCCCCATCCAGTGCGCCGCGGACGGCGGAAGAAGGGACAGTTCCAGATTCTGCTCATACGGATCGTACGGTGCCAGATGGGCCGCACACGCGGCAAACAGCAGCAGCGCACCGGCGAGGATGCCATAAAAAGGATCTTTCTTTTCTGTTCTTTTTTCATCGCATTCCCTCCAGCTTCGCCCGCGGATCCAGTGCACCCATCATCAGATCAGCAATGAGATGCAGCAGCAGATAGATCGCCGCCATCCACACCAGATACGCCTGGATCACGGGAATATCGTGCATGGAAACGGCATCCACGGCCATTTTTCCGACACCATTCCACATGAAAATCGTCTCAACGATGGCGGTTCCTCCAAGCAGCGAACCGGCGGATAAGAATAGCAGCGTGACCATCCGAAGCAGCACGGATTTTAATACATTTCCGAACAGAATCCGGTTTTCACTTAACCCACGTGCCCGTGCACCCGCCACGTACTCCTGCCCCAGCTCTGCAAGCACGGCAGAACGCACCTGACGGGTGTATTTTGCCGTCATCGAAACCGCAAGCGTCGCCGCCGGAAGCACACAGCTTTTCCATCCCTTTCCCATACTGAGAACCGGAAAAAGATTCCATTTCAGCGAAAAGAAATACAAGAGAAGAAGTGCAGTGAAAAACCCCGGAAACGAATTACCTGCAAAGCAGAACAGGCTGATACTGCGGTCCGCCCACGTATTCTGATATTTTGCACTTAAGATACCGAGCGGAAACGAAAGACAGACCGTCATGGCAAGCGCCAGCGCCGCAAGTGCAATCGTTGCGGGCAGTTTTTCGCAGAAGCTTACAAGCACCGGTTTGCCGGAAACGTACGACTCCCCGAAGTCACCGCGCAGGCGTTTTTCAGCCATTGCAGGTACTGGACAGCTTTCGGCTCATTCAGTCCCAGCTCCTCCCGCATCGCTTCTTTTTCCGCCTCCGACATCACGCCGCCGCTGCTGCTCTCTTTTAAATCCACCGCATCGACCGAGGAAAGTCCCGTCAGCAGAAAAGCGAGAATCGTCACGCCGAGGAATACCGGAATCAGGCGAAGCAGTCGTTTTAACAGATATTTTTTCACAAATACTCCTTTACTGCTTCACGGCACAAATCGAAAACATCGGTGCCGGGTTATAGAACTCGTCTTTTTCCAGATAAATGCGTTTTCCAAGGCTCGTATCAATGCGGATTTCTCCCGCTGTGTTTTCGCACAGCACCGCCACATCGTACGCCGGCCGGTTTTTGCGGCTGATCGGGAGCTGTGATTTGATCCGTTCGCACTCTTCGAGCATCTCGTTTCCAACCTTGAAATGGGCATGCGCCTCCGGAAGTCCCTTCGTATCGGCAACGTCTTCTTTTCCGTAATTGGCATCGAAGTTCAGCAGCACACCGCCCGTTTTCAGCACACGCATCCACTCGCCGTAAGCATGCTCCGCATTCGGCAGCGTCCACGTCAGGTTTCGGGAAATGACAACATCGAACGTTTCATCCGCAAACATCGGATTTTCCGCGTCCATGACCTGGAAGCAGCAGTCGGCATTCTCTTCTTCGGCGAGCTGGATCGCATTCTCAATCATCTCTGGTGTCAGGTCGATGCCGAAGACCTCGTGGCCCTCTTTTGCCAGCAGGATCGAGAAAAATCCGGCTCCGCAGCCACATCAAGGATCTTTAACCGTCTTCCCGCCGGGATCTGTTTTTCAATCTCTTTCATCCAGCGCTTCGCAATCGGGTTTGCAAGTTCGGAGCGTCTCTGCTCTAAAAAGTTCTCGCTCCGCTTCTCCCAGTAATGGACAATCTGCTCTTTGCGGTCGTCGTACTCCGGCTCGCGCACAATTCTTCCGTAAGCAACGACAGGGCCCCCTTCTGTTACCATATCGCCCGGTTTTGCCGCCGGATACCAGAGGCCGTCTTCGGAAACCCCCTGATATTTTTCGCCGCGGCGGACGGTCACATCACCAAGCTGGAAGGGCTGCTCTGCGCTTTTTTCCGCGCGCACCAGAAACATCGGTGTCGATGCATAGTTCAGTCTCTCTTCCTCGCTCCAGACGCGCTTCCAGATTTCGGAATCGGTCTGGATGGAACAGACGCCGAGGGATTCGAGCACCTTCGTATCCCACGCCGGCCGTTCCATCGCAGAGAGCGGCACCTGGCGCGCAATATTTTCCATGCGGTCAATGTCCGTGCACAGATAATGATCGTCGAGCTGCTGCTCTTCCACTTTCTTCCGGTCTGCCTCGTACGCTTCTTTTTTCTCCTCGTCATAGAGATAACCGTACCAGTTCGCATCAAAATTGAGCAACACGCCGCCCGGTTTCAGGACACGCATCCACTCTTGGTATGCCTGCTCCGGCTTTTCCAGATTCCAGGTCAGATTTCTGGAAATGACAACATCAAAGGTCTCATCCGCAAACTCCAGATTCTGTGCATCCATCCGCTGCAGCGTCACGCGCTCCAGACCGTATTTCGTATATTTTCCCAGATTCTCTTTCGCCTTTTCCAGCATCTCCTCCGTGTAGTCAACAGCCGCCACCGTATAACCTGCCTCCGACAAAATCATCGGGAAGAATCCCGGGCCGGTTCCGATATCGAGAATCTTCATCTCTTCTTTCTTTTTCTCTGGAAACTGCTCCTCTAATACATGCAGCCACGCTTCTCTCTGGCTTCCCGCCAGTTCTTTTTCATTGACCTCAGAATACCCCTCCGCACGGGTTCCCCAGTAGGAGGCAATTTCCTGTAATAATTCCTGTTCCATATCTTCCGCTTCTTTCTTCTTTTTCTTAACTTTCCCGGCGCGGTCGTTCTCCAACCGCTCAAATATCCCTTTACTCTACCAAAAATCGGCCTTTTTCACAAGCCCCCACGGGGGATATTCTTAACGCCGGCGCAGTATTCAGGTGATCGGCGGCGCGGATCTGATTATCTGCGGACGTCAGACAACCGACGGCGATACCGCGCAGGTCGGCCCTTTGATTGCGAAACATCTGACGATCCCGCATGCCGCCTGGGTCGCAGAGGTTACCGATGTCACGGATCATTCCATCACCGTCCGTCAGGATCTTGTGAGTGTTTCCCAGGTTTCCGAACTCCCTTATTCGTGCCTGATTACCATCGAGTTTCTCGAGCGCGAGCTGATCGACATTTTGTTTCCGGATATTTTTAAAGGAGAACCGTCATTCACTCGGTTCTCCTTTATATTGCCAGAATACCATCAGCTTTCTTGTCGCCGTATCCTCGCTGTATGTATATTTTACGGACCCGAGTCCGTAATAGCTGCAAAGATAGCCGGAAGCCTTATCGAGAAGCTCCGGTCGGGCTTCCATGACCTGTGCCATCAAATCATCGGTGGCAAATTTAAATTCGGAATACTCTTTTGTCTCTTCAATATCCGTCTCCATTTCCCACAGAATCTGCGTCGCATCAAATGTATCCATGTACCGGCCGATCTGGCGGTAATATTCGAGGTCATCTGCATTGCACGCCGGGAGCGTCAGATTCGCATCCGCCTGATGCGTGTCCGAAAATTCCGCATCGGAAACGCAGAGAAAATCGTAGTAGATCAGGTCGTCCGGCAGATTGTACTCGCCGCTCTCGCCCTCTGCGAATACCGGATCGCCCCAGGTTACATCGACGTTGTAATAATTGTCTCCGCACTTTACGATATTCCAGCCGTGCGCCTCGCCGGTGTCTGTCGTTCCCGTCACATAAATGACCGGGATGTCCAGGCGGTTCATCAGATACTGGAACGTTCTGGCATAGCCTGCGCAGACCGTCTGTCCGTTCACAAGTCCGCTGTAGAGTGTCTGATTCTCCGGCGCATCTTTCACATAATCAATCTGCCGGATACATTTTTCAAAGACAGCCTTGATCTTCCCATAGTCATCCATCGAACGGTCGATATCACTTAAGAAATCGTTTCCCGACCTTTGATCTGGGTCTGGCGTCCTGTGATCTCCTCCGCAGGAATCGTGTATTCCGGAACTACCTCGCAGTAGTTCTTCGGCTCGCCGTATCCCGTGACATGTGATGCTCCGTTGATCCAGCAGTACTCCGGGTAATCCATATAGACCATCCGTAAACCTCCGCCGTCACATCGGGATCGCCGCCTTTTGTGATGATGGTTTCCTGGTGTTCCGCGATTCCCTGCACCAGTTCGCGGTAAATCATCTGTCTGTTTTCATCGAGCTGGCTGTAATAATACCGCTTCGCCAGCTCCTCCTCATCTGTATTTTCCGCCTGAAACTGTGTTGCGCCATTCTCTGACAGACCATTGTTTTCGTCTGCCGTCTGTGAAGCAGTGCTGCTGTCCGCTCCGCTTCCGTTCTGCGCGGGATCGCTCTCATCAAATTCTCCGAATACCAGATAAGCCGCCAGCAGGACAAGCATAAGCGGAAGCAGCGCCCGCAGCGGTCTCTTCCGTCTTCGTCTGTGTCTTCTCTTTGCCATTCTTCTTTTCTCCCAGATACGTTAAAACGCCGTCACACAGTGCATCCGCCACCTTTTTCTGGTACTCCTTTGTGTTCAGGAGCGCTTCCTCCTCCGGATTTGAGAGGAATCCGCACTCGCAGATCACCAGCACTGCGTCTGTCTTCTTCAGCATGTAATACGTTTTGTTTCCCTTGCTTTCCTGTGATTCGCCGGATCGAGCCCCGCGACCAGTGCAGCCTGCATGCAGAGCGCCAGTTTTTCGCCTTCTTTTGAATCCGTATAATAAAACACCTGCGCCCCTTTGACCGCCGCATCCGGGTAGCTGTTCTGGTGAATGCTGATCACACAGTCCGGCTTTTTTTTATGAATCAGCTGCACGCGCCGCTGCAGATCCTGCACTTTCGCATTCACGGCTCCCGGATCGGAGAGATCATCCTCCCCTTCCCGCGTCATCACCACAAGGATTCCCTGCTTTTCCAGCTTCTTTTTCAGCAGACGGGCAATCGCAAGGTTGATGTCCTTTTCTTTGACACCGTTTGCCCCGATTTTGCCGGGATCGTCGCCGCCGTGGCCGCTGTCCAGCACCACTACTTTTGTGGCTGCCTTCTGTGCTGCCACCAGCCGTGCGCCCTCGCGGGACAGAACATACGCCGCCGAAAGCAGAATCACCGCCATCAGCCATTCCAGTTTTTTCCCTTTTTCCAAATGAAAAGCCCCCTGCTGCAAATTTCCTTTCTTGGTCATTTTATGCAGCAGCGGGGCAGGTTACAACTCTTATTGCTTCCGGTTACTCTTCCTCATCTTCTTCATCATGCGCGCGATTCGGGATTTCATCCTCTTCTTCGTCGTTGTCATCATCGAGATAATCCGGCTCATTTTCGAAATCGATGACTGCGGAATTTTCGACGATTTCGTCTTCTTCCTCTGCTTCTTCTGCGGTATCTTCACTGCCTGGCTCTGCGGCTGTTTCTTTTGCCTCTCCGGGAAAGATACTTTTTACCGGATCTTTCATGAAGGTTTCCACTTCCGACGCAGAACGTTTCATCTCCTCACGCATTTTTTCGATGCCGGCAAAAGCCTCCTCAAAAATTCTGCGGTTCTTCTCGAGTACACTTGTCATGGTTTCCATCTCGGCGTAAATCTTCTGGTATCTGGTGTTGGCTTTCTGCAGTTCCGCGTCCATATGGCTCTGGATTTCTTCTGCTTCGGCCTGCAGTTTTTCTTCATAAACAGCAGCCAGTTCCTCGCCCTTCTGACGTGCGCTCTCTACCATGTATTCGCACTGTTCCTTCGTCTCGCGGCGCTGCTTTGCACAGGATTCCTTTGTCTCCTCCCTCTGTTTCCGGCAGGACTCGTTTGTCTCCTCTTTCTTTTTGCAGCACGCCTCATCCGTTTCCTCCGTTTTCTCGCGGCAGGACTCGTCCGTTTCTTCGTTTTTCCGGCGGCAGGCTTCCTCGGTCTCTTCTTTTAGCTTTCTGCAGCTCTCCTCTGTTTCCTGTGTCAGTTTTTTCGCTTTCACCTGTGCCTCAAACACAAGGCCGCTGATGCTGTCATAATTGTCGATATAGCTCTGGTATTTCTCATGAATATTTTTTTCGAGCTCCTCGATTTTATCCTCACGCTCGCGGATCTTGCGGTTCAGCTTCTCGATTTCCTGCTCGTTTTCCTCGATCTTCGCTTCCAGTTTCTTCTGAGCGGCATACGCCTGATCTTTCAGGTTCTGCACTTTCGTCATGACATCGTCCTTATCGAAACCGCCCATCAGCGTTGTTTTAAATAATTCTTCGTGATTGTTTTCTGACATGTATACTCCTCCTTCGTGCCCGGGCTTTTATCATTCCCCTTATCCTTCCCGGACTCCTCGTCAACTGTTTGTTTCAATATATTCTGAAATCAGACTCCAGACGTCTGCGCACTCGAATCCGAGCTTCCACTCTGCCACTCCGGCGAGATCAGCGCTTTGGATCACTTTCAGTTTTTCCTCCATGGACTGCTCATCCTCCATCCAGATCGTGTATCTGGCATCGGAAGTTTCTACCGTTGCCACATTCTGGCCAAGGGATGCATCCCAGGTTTCTGTCATCTGATTCTCTTTGGCATAGTTTTTGGCGCCATCCATGCCCAGCACCTCGCTGGTAATGGCGCTCTGTCCGAACTTTTCCGTCCAGACACGGGTATAAAACGGGATTCCGCAGATCACCTGATCGGCAGGCATCACCCGCGTCATCTCCTCCACGGCCTGCTGTACGAACGGGAGGGATGAAACAGAGCCTGCCTCCTCGCTTCCCGCGAAATGCTCGTCATAGGCCATGACAATCATATAGTCCACAAATCTTGCCTGCTCGCCGCGCTGATAATACATCGTGTAAGCCTGCGGTACCGGCGTATCGACCGACACCACAAGATTCTGTGCATGCGCTGCGCTCGTCAGTTCCCGCAGAAACTGCAGGTAATGCGGGATTCCGGCCTCTTTCAGATTCTCGAAATCCACGTTGATGCCGTCCATGCCGCACGATGCTGCCTCGGCGAGCAGCTGCTCAATGATTCTGCTGCGCACGGATGCGTAGGCAAGATCGGTTGTTTCGTCAAATGCTTCATTAAAGTTATCAATCAATCCCCAGACTTCCCGTCCCGCGTCATGCGCCAGTTTCACGTAATCGGCGCTCGCAAGGCTGGAAATCGTACCGGTTTCGTCTGTCACGGAAAACCAGGTCGGTGAAATCACGTTCACGCCGGTCATTTCTGCTGTCATCTCTGCCATCGCGTCGTTCGACTCGGTCGATGTGCTCTGATGCCAGACCAGATTGATTTTGTGATCCCGTGTAATTCTTTCATAGGAATCTTTCTTTGCCGTCCGCGCTTCGATGGCCTCCGGCTCGGAGATATCCTCTGTCTGGATGTATCCGGTATAGCCGTCCGCCGTCATGACTTTGCACCAGTTGTCCAGATTTTCCAGATACAGCAGGGTGTCACCCTTCTGTACATCCGCAAGAATCAGACTCTTGATGCCGCCTTTCTGGCGCACCTGCGCGGTGTCTGACTGTACCGTCGCCTGCTCCACGCCGTCCCATTCATTCCGGATTACAACACGGTTGGGATCGCTGTAATATGCATAGTCGAGATCTGTGTATTCTTTTACGACATCCAGCGAAATGTAAACCGTTCCGTCGCTCTCCTGCTGTACGGCAGGCTGTCCGCCCGGTGTTTTGGCAACGGCCGCATCGCCCGGAAGCAGTGTCTGCACGCCGCCGCTCGTTGTAAGCAGGATTCCTTTTGTTTCTTCATCCAGTAGAAGCAGCTGTTCAGCTGGGATTCTACATATGTGTACGCCGCATACGGCTCTCCTCCGATAAGGACGGCCTGCTCTTCCAGAAGTTCTCCGTTCTGGATCAGCGCAACGCTGTTTTCGTCTGTCAGGTTAAAATATTCGTTCCCGGCCATGTATTCGGTTCCGGGTTTATATCGGTTTATCAAAAATGAAACAATGCCTGCTGCACCGACTAGCACGATCAGAATCAGTACGACCAGTACCGGCGCTGCTTTTTTCTTCTGTTGCTCCTTCATGTGTTCTTTTCCCCTTTTCTTCGCTCTGAAGATCTCCCCACTTGCGCCCATTATAACAAAAAAAATACCCAATAGCAACCGTTATGCGCAAGGGAACCGCATGCGAGTCAGAAAGTATCGTTACAGTTCACTGGTTCCCAGCGAACTGTAACATTCGCAGCCCTCATTTAAAGTTTGCTTCGCAAAAGGAGGGCTGCTCACACCTGAATCATGTTCTTACGCAGCGAAACAGCAGGTGTTTCACTGCTGATTGAACAGTAACGAACGTATCGTTGCTTTTTGCTATTGGGTATTTTTCAGAAAATCTGTTTAAAAAGTTTTGTCGATTGTTTGTTTCATGGCTTATTTGCAGTTGTGACGTACAAAAAAGAAAGCCCCATCGATCCGTATGAAATACTTTTGTTTTTAGTTTCAATGATCATGTTTCGCGGGGACGCCTTCTTATCCGATCCGTTTTTTCTGTGCCTGCTTCCGGCCGGAGTATGCACCCTCCGGGCAGAAGCAAAGGTTTCCCCAACTCCTATTATACTTCAAACCGGGGGAATTACAAATAAAGTTTGTCCCTTCATTTCTGAAAAAATTATGCGAAATGTAAAAAAAATCTTAAGTTCTTTACTTCTTTCCGTGATGTGTTATACTATATCGTAAGCAGCCCTATTTATATAAGTAAAGAGTAATTAAGGACGTGAGAGTTATGAAAATAGAAAAAATCAATGATAACAAGATCCGCTGCACACTGACCAGCGCCGATCTTGCCGAAAGAAATTTAAAGCTCAGCGAACTGGCTTACGGCACGGAAAAGGCCCGCAGCCTGTTTCAGGATATGATGCTTGAAGCCAACCAGCAGTTCGGCTTCAATGTGGATAATGCCCCGCTCATGGTCGAGGCTGTTCCGGTGGCTCCGGACAGCATTGTCCTCATTATCACCAGAGTCGAGGACCCACAGGAGCTCGACACCCGCTTCGCCAAATTTGCTCCATCCGGCGACGATACGGACGGACCGGAACCGGTACAGTATTCCGGCGCGGACGACATCATTGACCTGTTCCACAAGCTCTGCGATGTAAGAACAAGGCACAGGAAATCGCAAAGAAAGCGGCACAGAAGGAAAACGAAAAAGAGCCTGCAGCATCCGAGGAAAAGAATGTGGATCTGGTACGCACCTTCCACTTCTCAACCCTCGACGATGTCATCAGCTCCGCAAAAGCGCTGAACCAGTATTTTACCGGCAGCAATTCCCTCTATAAGAACACGGCAGATGCCAACTATCAGCTCGTTCTGCACCAGTCCGGCTGCAAACCGGAGGAATTCAACAAGGTCTGCAACATTCTTTCCGAGTACGGCAGACAGGAATCCTTCTCCCTGGCCGCTGAAGCATTTCTGCTGGAACATGGAAATGCAATGGTAAAAGAGAATGCTCTGCAGGAGCTGGCTTCTCTGTAAGTTTTGAAACGTATGTATAAAAAAAGGAAGTCCGCGAAGGACTTCCTTTTTTGTACGTTCCGTACAAATTACTCTTCTGTGATAGCCTCGGTTGGACATACGCTTGCGCATGTTCCGCACTCAACGCATACATCCGGGTTGATTTCGTAATGGGAATCTCCCTCAGCGATAGCCTCTACTGGACATTCTCCAGCGCAGGTTCCGCAGCTACACATTCGTCTGTGATTACATATGCCATGATCTTATCCTCCTTGTAGATTTTTTGGCCCTTTCGGTACTATCCACATTGTAAACGATTGCCCCTGAAATACAAGTACAAAATTATAAACATTCTATAATCTTATGAATTTGTTCTTGCATTCCCCCCGGGGGTACGCTATAATCAAAATAGCCGTCAAAATCGGAACGACGGGTATATACACATTTAAAGGAGGAACTTTAAGATGGCAAAGATCTCGAAAGACATGACAATCGGCGAGTTAATCGCAATGGATACAAATATCATCGGAATCCTGATGGGAGCCGGCATGCACTGCATCGGCTGCCCTTCTGCACAGGGTGAGTCCCTGGAAGAAGCAGCTATGGTTCACGGCCTGGACGCTCAGGTTCTGGAAGACCAGATCAACGATTATCTGGCTGCAAAATAAGTCGGATTTCCGCGTGGATCCAAAAAGAACGCCTCTCGCAGGCGTTCTTTTTTTCTGTCCGATTTACCCATTGTTCCGATGGTCCCGTTTTGCTTTCGTCCGTTTTCCTTTCTGCTCCAGCGTCGCCGCTGCTTCTCTCCGGCTCTGCTGGTGGCGGCGGATCGCCTCATCCACACGGCGGCTCCGCTCTTCCTGGCGCCGCTTCTGTATCGTCTGATCGAGCAGACGGCCGAGCACGCGGTAAAACTCCGTCTGACGCTCCTCCTCTTCCTGCCGCATCACAGTGTCCGCCAGCTGTTCTGCTTCCCGCTCGGGCAGAAGATCGACAACCACCTCCGGCACTTCGTCCGCTTTTCCCGGTATTGCCGGATCCGGCTTCTCCTTTGCCGTCTCTGCCGCTTCCGCCGGAAACGCTTTGATCTCCGCCGTTGCCTGCACCAGCTTCGGCATCAGCTCGCGGATCGCTTTCAGGTGAAGCCCCTTTTTCTTCAGTTCCCGGATTCCCAGAAAAATCTGAATGTCCTGCGCAGTATAGCAGCGGTGTCCCAGCGAATTGCGGTGGATTTCCATGCCGAGCTCGTCCTCCCAGTACCGGAGCACATGCGCTTTCTCCCCGGTCAGCTTCTCCGCCTCCGTGACCAGATACGTTCTATTTTCCATACGGCAGCCACTCCCTTCTTCCCTTTATTATAGGATCTGTTATCCCCTGCCGCAAGAAAATCTCATCGTAATATTCCGACAATTTCATACAATTATACACAAAGAACGTGCCGCAGGACTATCCCACGACACGTTCTGACACCATACTATTCAGAGCCCCATCTCGATTCCGCTACGCTACATCTCGATGTGGCTTCTCGCCATATGAAATTGAGGGGAAAAGTGCTCATTCATGCAAGCATGAGTCGCACTTTTCCCCTCAATTTCGCATGGCTCTGAATAGTTACAAATATTTTCTTTTATCTCTCTGCATTCGCAAATTTCGTATAATCCGGCAGCCAGACCAGATTGACGGTTCCGATCGGGCCGTTTCGCTGTTTGGCGATGATGATTTCCGCGATTCCCTTATTCTCGGAATCCTTATTATAGTAATCATCTCGATAGATAAACATAACAACGTCGGCATCCTGCTCGATCGCTCCCGACTCACGCAGGTCGGAAAGCATCGGACGGTGGTCGGTACGCTGCTCAACAGCCCGGGAAAGCTGGGACAGTGCAACAACCGGCACATTCAGCTCTCTCGCGAGTGCTTTTAAGGAACGGCTGATATCCGAAATCTCCTGCTGACGCGATTCCGAGGAGCTCTTTCCGCTTCCCGACATCAGCTGCAGGTAGTCAATGATGATGATATCAAGACCGTGCTCCAGCTTGTATTTGCGGCATTTCGACCGCATCTCTCCGATCGAGATACCAGGTGTATCGTCGATCATCAGTCGGGATTCACCGATCATGCCGGCGCTCTCGATCAGCTTGCTCCATTCGTCGTCTTTCAGGTTTCCGGTTCTCAGATGCTGGGAATCTACTTTCGACTCCATCGAGAGCAGACGGTTCATCAGCTGCTCCCGCGACATCTCGAGACTGAAAATCGCAACGGCTTTGTCTTTCTTAAACGCCATATACTGCGCAATATTGAGGACAAACGCCGTTTTACCCATAGACGGACGTGCCGCAATCAGGATAAAGTCAGAGTTCTGCAGACCCGATGTCTTGTAGTCCAGATCCGTGAATCCGGTCGGAATACCCGTGACATTTCCCTTCGTCTTCGATGCACGCTCGATGTTCTCCAGCGTATTGATGACAACCTGGCGGATCGGCATGAAGTCTCCGGAATTCCGCTGGCCCAATAACTGGAACATCTTCTTTTCCGTCTCCTCCATGATGACTTCCACCGGCTCTTTGTTCAGATAGCAGTCATTCTCAATCTCTTCTGTCAGCTTAATGAGACGGCGCAGCACCGCTTTCTCGCTGACGATGTTCGCATAATGGCGCACATTCGCCGAAGTCGGCACCGCATTTAAAAGATCGCGGACAAACTCCATCGAACTGATCTCCGGCGGAACATCCTTTTCACGCAGGCGGTTCTGCAGGGTGACCAGATCGACCGGTTTTCCCTCATTGAACAGCTCCACCATGCATCAAAAATGACGCCGTACTGGTGCTGGTAAAAATCGTCGCTCGTCAGGATTTCCGATGCCGCCATGATGCTTCGCGCCCCATCAGCATGGAACCGATGACCGACTGCTCCGCCTCGATGCTGTGCGGAAGGATTCGTTTAATCAGTGCTTCTTCCATAGAATTATGCTTCTTTTACGATAACTTTCAGCTTTGCAGTTACTTTGGTATGCAGGCGGATCGGCACTTCTGTCGTTCCAAGAACCTTGATCGGGTTCGGAAGCTGCATTTTCTTTTTGTCGATGTCGTATCCGAGCTGCTCTTTTGCTGCCTCAGCGATCTCTTTTGCCGATACGCTTCCGAATACTTTTCCGCCCTCGCCGACTTTGATTGCTACGGTAACCTGTTTGTCCTCAATCTCTTTCGCGAAAGCCTGTGCCTCAGCGAGCTGCTCTGCTGCCACTTTGTCCTCGTGTGCTTTCTGGAGTTTCAGCTCATTCAGGTTTTTTGCGGTTGCCTCGATGCCGAGTTTTTTCGGCAGAAGCATGTTTCTTGCATATCCGTCACTTACGTTTACAGTCTGTCCTTTTTTACCAAGTGCTTTTACGTCTTCCAGTAAGATAACTTTCATATCAGATTTCTCCTCCATCCTGCATTTCTGTTAAGGTTGATTTTAGGAGGCTGCGCGCCCCCTCCAGATCGACGGTCTCAAGCTGGCATCCTGCCATATTCAGATGACCGCCGCCGCCCATCCGCTCCATGATGATCTGTACATTGACCTCATCAATCGCGCGGGCGCTGATATAGATCACGCCTTTATACTCGGTCAGTACAAAGGACGCCTTGACACCGACAATGTTCAGCAGCTCGTTCGCCGCTTGTGCTCCGACCACCGTCGGGCTGTCCACATAGTCGCTCGGGCATTCGGAAATCGCGAACTGGCCGCGGAACAGCTCCGCATTGCGGATCGTCTCTCCTCTTGCCTTGTAATCGTTCATATCCTCACGGAACAGCTTGCGCACACGCGTCACATCCGCACCGCAGCGGCGCAGGAAAGCTGCCGCCTCGAACGTGCGGACACCTGTTTTCTGCATAAAGTTGTCGGTATCGATCATGATGCCGGCATAGATGCTGTCCGCCTCCACGTTCCGGATGCGGATTCCCTCGGTAAAATACTGGAGAATCTCGGCAACCATCTCGCTCGCGGATGATGCATACGGCTCAATATAGGAAAGCACCGAGTTGCGGATCGTATCGCTTCCCTGCCGGTGATGATCCAGCACGACGATCATTTTCGCCATGTACAGCAGATCCTCACACTGTGTGATGCTCGGCTTGTTCGTATCGACCACAACGAGCAGCGTGTTGTCGTCCATGATCTCTTTCGCCTCATGATTATTGACAAACATGTCCGCCTCATAATCCTGGTTGTCGCGGAACGTATTCATCAGCGGAATAATCGAGCTGGTCGGGTTGTCGATGACGATGTACGCTTTTTTATTCAGCGTTTTCGCCGCACGGTAGATACCGATGGCCGCACCGAACGAATCGGCATCCGGCAGGCGGTGTCCCATGACAACGACCTTCTCTTTCGTGTTCATAAACTCTTTCAGCGCGTGCGCCTTGACGCGGGCTTTGACTCTCGTATTCTTTTCCACAGCCTGCGTTTTTCCGCCGAAATACTGAATCTTCGAACCGTCCTTTAAAACGACCTGATCGCCGCCCCGGCCAAGAGCCAGGTCGATCGCGATTTTCGCATACTCGGAGTTTTTCGCAAACGATCCAGCATCTGCTCCGATACCCATACTGATTGTGACCGCCATCTCGTTTCCGATGTTGATGGTCTTGACGTCCTCGAGGATATCGAACTTTTTCTCTTTCAGTTCATTTAACGAACTCCGGCGCATGACCACGATGTATTTGTCGTTCTCATACCGCTTCACCAGTCCATCGAGATCGTTGAAATATTTGTTGATCTTTCGCTCGACCAGTGCGGTCAGAAGGGAACGGCGGACCTCCTCGACGCTCTCCAGCGCCTCGTCGTAGTTGTCCAGATACAGAAGACCGGTGACCATCGTTTCGTCCTCGAATTTCCGCATATACTCGCGGAGCTCCGTCTCATCGAACAGATACAGTGCCTGAATAAAATAGCCTTTGATATCTGTGTTGATCATCTCCGAATTCTGGATCAGCTCGTCGATGCAGACGCTTTTTACATGGGCACGGAAATTCTTTTCGCCGTAAGCCACGTTGATGTCGGTCTCCTCCTCATTTTTCGGCAGCCGCTCGACCGTCAGCTCCGGAAAAATGGTGGCGATACATTTATGATACTGTGTATCCTTCCCTGTGATTTTTGTAAACTCTTTGTTGACCCAGAGAAGTTTTCCCTGCGAATCCATAACGGCATAGGGCAGCGCCAGTTCCTGGATCAGATGCTTCTGAACCTGGCCGTATTCGGTCGCAAAGGTAATCAGCTCGTTGATCACCTGCGGACGCTGTCTGTAATAGAGAACTGCGGCTGCGATCACATAGACTGCAAAAAACAGCGTGAACCACATTCCTGCCATCACATCCACAAAATACATGCCGATATTCATCACAAGCATCAGGATGGACAAAATCAGCGGCCATCGAAGATAGCTCCGCAATTGGCCGCTCAACTTCATTTTGCTTTTCATTTCCTAACACCTTTCCAACGTTGCGTGTTGTATTTCGCTCCTGTCCTTCCGATTATACCACTTTGACCTGTACTTTGGCAACAAGATACTTCTGGATACAAAAAAGGTACCCGCCTTTTCGGGCAGATACCTCCATTTATTTACCGATTCAAAATGAACGTTCGGACAGTGCTTAGCGCAAGTCAGAATCAATCATCTACGTACGGCATAATAGCCATATGTCTTGCTCTCTTAACGGCTACTGTTACTGCTCTCTGATGTTTTGCGCAGGTTCCAGTTACACGTCTCGGCAGGATTTTACCACGCTCGGATACATATTTTTTCAGTTTAGCTGCATCCTTGTAGCTGATCTCTTCTCCACCACAGAAAACACAAACTTTTCTTCTTCTGCGGGCCGGTCTTCTGGAAGCTGGTCTTTCACTATTATTATAAGCCATGATCAATCTCTCCTTTTCTATCAATTAAATGGCAATTCTTCGTCAATGCCATCGGGAATATTCATAAAACCATCGGCACTGCCCAGGTCAGATGTATTCGCGGACGGAGCCGGATTGTTATGCTGCGGTGCGGAGTATCCTCCGTTGTTTCCGCCTGCATTTTTGCTCTCTGCAAACTCCTGCTCTTCTACAACTACGTCTGTCGTGTAGACCTTCTGGCCTTCACGGTTGGTGTAGCTTCCGGTCTGAATGCGGCCGGTGATGGCGATCTTCGTTCCCTGACGCAGGTATTTCTCTGCAAATTCTGCCTGGCGGCCGAAAGCAACGCATCCGATAAAGTCTGCGGTTGCGGAATCGCCGTCTCTGCGGAATCTGCGGTCAACAGCCAGTGTATAACGGGCTACCGCTGTGGAGTTCTCTCCAGCAGAGTATCTGACGTCGGGATCTCTGGTCAATCTTCCCATCAATATAACTTTATTCATTCGCTTACCTCTTAAGCTTCCTTTTTAACGACTAAGTATCTCAGTACGTTATCCATAATACGCATATGGCTCTCGATCTCTGCCGGAGCTGTTGCGTCTGCTTCAAACTGAATAAAGTAGTAATATGCTTCACGCATATGCTGAATTTCGTATGCAAGGCGTTTTTTGCCCCACTCTTCTACTTCGCCAACTGTTCCGCCGTAACGGGTTACATAACCTTTGGCTTTCTCAACTACAGCTGCGCGTTCCTCTTCTTCAAGTTTTGCATTCACAACCAGTGCTAATTCGTACTTGTTCATGCTTTACCTCCTTTTGGACTTTTTGGCACCCCATTTTCATTATGGGGAGCAAGGAATTATTTTTATACGTCACAATTTGTTATTTTAACATAAAAAAGGCTTATAGCAAGCCCTTTTTCGCGTGTTTTCTTGTTTTTTTCACGATATTACGCATCTTTTTTTCGTAATCCGCGGGTGTTTTTCTCGACCAGCTTGCGTGCTACCATGATCTGGTGGCCGCAGCCGGTGCATTTGAGACGGAAATCTGCGCCGACACGCAGGATTTCCCACTCGCTGCTGCCGCACGGATGCGGCTTTTTCAGTTTTACAATATCGCCTACTTCGTAATGTTCTGCCATGTTTCTTCCGCCTTATATTTTCTAATTAAAATCTATCTTACTTTGATGCTGCCGAGCACCTGCCCGATCGGCTGCTGGATCAGAAGATCCGCGTTTTTATCCATCGGCGTTGCGCCCTTGTTGATGAGAACCAGCGCATCGCCCTCAAAATACTGGAGAAGGCCTGCCGCCGGATAAACCGCAAGTGACGTTCCGCCGACAATCAGAAGATCTGCCGCCGCAATCGAGCGGATCGCACCGTCGAGCACTTTCTCATTCAGACTCTCCTCGTAGAGTACGACATCCGGTTTGATCATGCCTCCGCATTTTTCACATCTTGGAACGCCGCTGCTCCTTCTCACCAGCTCTGTATCGCAGAATGCCCCGCATTTCATACAGTAATTGCGGTGTATGCTTCCGTGCAGTTCATACACTACTTTACTTCCCGCCGCCTGATGCAGTCCGTCAATGTTCTGCGTCACAACCGCTTTTAATTTTCCCGCCGCTTCCAGCTCTGCAAGTTTCTTATGCGCCGCGTTCGGTTTCGCGCCGACCGGAAGCATTTTGTCGCGGTAAAAGGCATAAAACTTTTCCGGGTACCGCAGGAAATAGCTGTGGCTTAAAATTGTCTCCGGCGGAACGTCATACTTCTGATGATAAAGGCCATCCACGCTCCGGAAATCCGGAATCCCGCTCTCCGTGGACACGCCCGCGCCGCCGAAGAATACGATATTTTCATGCGTATCAATCAATCTCTGCAGTTCTTCGATTTTTCTTTCCTCTTCCATCTGTCATTCCTCCTCCTGACCAATCATTACCGGTTCCGCCGCACGCCCAGAACGACGAACCGTCCAGTCGTATCGCTCGCCGCACAGGTGGACAGCACAATAATATGGCTGTTTTCATCCATCTCCGGCTGCTCCACCGGGATCTCTGACCGCGCCGCCATGGTATTCAGATACTGTACAAACGCTTCACCCCCGCCGGAATACAGCGTGTAGACATCACTGTCTGCCTCCGTATAAAAGGCAGAAAAAATCTGGTACACATCGTTTGATTCCGGCGTCAGCATCCAGAAATAGACGCTGTCCCTATATTTTTCCTGCTCCTTCATCTGTTTCAATTTTCCGAACATGGAGAGATTCTTCATATTATGACCGTAAACGATTGTGTTTCCATCACTGAAATCATCCTGATTCTGGTAATCGAGGAAAATGGAACCCGCAAAGTTGCTCGTTCCCTCGTACGTCGTATGAAGATACGCATCGTTGTCCGGCCCCTGTACGACCGGGTAACTGATGTCGAGAGCTTCGATATAAAGCCATCCCTTCACATCCGGGTTAATCGCTTTTAAGGATTCAAAATCAACGGCAAGCGGCGGTTCTGTCGGATACGACAGTGGTTCCGGCTCCGGTTCGGAAGGCTCCGCCGGTTCGGATTCCGCCTGCGGCTCCTCTGTTTTCTTTGGTGCCGGTGTCTCCGGTGTTTTTGTAATTTCCGTCGTATACTGCTGCAGATCCCGGTATTCATCCGTACCGGTCTTGTAATCCAGGTAAATGCCGATCAGCTTATACCCGGAAAAGCAGAAAACAGCAAGTGCCGCTAAAAATACCAGAGTCCAAAGCGGATTGCCGCGTTTTTTCTGTTTCTTTTTCTGTTTTCCCATGCGTCTCCTTTATCACTTTTTTACTGTCTGCGCTGTTTTCTGGAAGCGCTCTGAATTTGTCTCAATTATAAGCGTGCCCCTTTCTTTTGTCAACTTATGCCCCGGAAAAGGATTGCACCCGCCTCCATCTTATGATAGACTAAAAGTCGACTGACAAGTCACTTGTGAATACAGTAACACACCACATACATGAGGAGGAATCCATATGCGAACAATCAAAAAAGTCGCCTCGCACATCTTCATTGATGGCTTCGGCGGCATGACGCAGGGTCTTTTTGCAACCTTGATTATTGGTACGATGATTCAGCAGATCGGTCTTCTGATCGGCGGTTCGACTGGAAATGTGATCTATCTGCTTGGAAAAGCTGCCGCAGCCCTGACAAGTGCCGGTATCGGTGTCGGCGTGGCAGTGAAATATGGGGAAAGCCCGCTTGTCACGGTTTCTGCAGCCGTCGCCGCCATGGTCGGCGGTTATGCCGGCAAGATCACCGGCGGCACATTCTTTGTGGACGGAAATGCCGTTCTGGCAGGACCTGGCGAACCGCTCGGCGCTTTCATCGCAGCTTTCGCAGGCATCACCTGCGGCCATCTGGTTTCCGGCAAGACCAAGGTTGATATCATCGTGACACCGGTCATCACCATCGGAGCCGGTTCCGTTGTCGGACTGCTCGTCGGACCGCCGATCTCCCAGATGATGACAGGCCTTGGAAGCATCATCAACTGGGCAACGGAACAGCGGCCGTTCATCATGGGCATCGTTGTTTCGGTCGTCATGGGTATGGTTCTGACACTGCCGATCAGCTCCGCTGCACTCGGCATCATTCTGAATCTTTCCGGTCTTGCCGCCGGTGCCGCAACGATCGGCTGCTGCTGCAACATGGTCGGATTCGCGGTTGCAAGTTATCGGGAAAACAAATTCGGCGGCCTTGTCGCACAGGGTCTTGGAACCTCGATGCTCCAGGTGCCGAACATCATGCGTCATCCACTGATCTGGCTGCCCGTCATCTTCTCGAGTGCGATTTTAGGACCCGTCTCCACAATCCTCGCCAATATGCAGAATAATGCAACGGGAAGCGGCATGGGTTCCGCAGGTCTTGTCGGACAGATCACAACGTATCAGACGATGATCGCTTACGATGATCCGAAGCTCGTTATCATCAAAATTATTCTGCTCCACTTCGTGCTTCCGGCTGTGATCACCTTGTTCTTCTCAGAGGTATTCCGCAAGGCAAACCTGATCAAATCCGGCGATATGGCTTTGAATCTGTAATCTGTATTTTTAAAAGGGAATGGAACTGCGCATCCGGCAGCTCCATTCCCTTTTTTATCCACATTTCTCTTCTGATTTTTTCTGTTTTTACACCGTTTCTTCTGCGTTTTCCGCATTTTCCACTGCCGCGGCCGATTCAGCTTCCGCTGCCGCTTCTTCTGTCCCCGTTTCTTCCCCCGGCCGCACACGATGTGCCTCTACCATTGGCTCAATGGTCTGTGCCATCAGCAGATGGATCATGTCAAGGCTCCGCTCGCGGAACCGCGACGGCAGAAGCGGTGCGATCGCCACATCCGTCACGAGGGATTCAAGGCCCTCGATAATCAGATCCTTGCCCGGCGTCTCATTCCACTCCAGTCTGATCCGCTCGAAATCACGCTGGAAAATGATTTTGACCCTCCGTCTTGCGGCCTCTTCCAGAAATGCAAACTCAAGCTTCAGCACCAGTTCGCCGTCTTCATTCTCCGCAAACTGTCCCGTCGTTCCGAGCAGATACGATTCCTCGTTTTCCACCCATTCTACAACTTTGGACCCCGTAAGACCGATCTCAATGCGCTGTGTTTTTTCTCCCTCGGTCAGCTCGACAAAGAAACGGCCTTTTTCATAGAAGAAACCAATGCGGCGGATGCCGTCGGAAAAGTTGTTGTGGAAGACCTGCAGCGTCAGCGGAAACATGCCGACATGCGTGTCCTCCATTTTATATTCTTTTCCGTGCAGAAGCTGCGCCATGTCGATCTGACGCGGTGTTCCGCTGTTCCGCGGCCCCGGTGTTCTCCGCTTCCAGCCGCCGCGCAGGATTCTTCCGGTGTCTCTTTCGCGCCCTCCAGATCACGGCAGGTCTGCACCAGCTTCTGATATGCCATCGGGCTTTCCGCCTCGCCGGATTTCAGCTCTGCACCAAATTCCGCGCCGAAATACTTCCGCACAATGTCGAGCATCTCACACGTCTGGAACAGCTCGTTGCTGCCCGCATTCGTCACAATCACCACGCCGGTATCCGGATAACCGAGCACGTTCTGCCCCAGCATGCCATTGAACGCAAAGCTGCCCGGCCGCTCCTCCATCCAGACCTGGTAACCATAGCCATATTTTCCCATCTTTTCCGGCGGTGTCGCATGAACGGAGGTGGACGCTGCGACCCATTCCGCCGGGACGATCTGTTTTCCTTCGAATTTTCCGCCGTTCACGTACATCACCCCGAGCTTGGCCGCGTCCTCCGGGCACAGGAAGAGGCCCCAGCCGCCTTTCGTAATCCCTGCCGGGCAGCTCTCCCAGAAAACTTTCCGGATGCCGAGAGGCTCAAACAGACGCGGCCGCAGGTAATCTACCATTTTCATGCCGGTGCGCTCCTGTATGATTGCAGACAGCAGATACGTGTTCATACTGTTGTACTCAAACGCTTCGCCCGGTGTTCCCTTGACCGGCGCATTTAAGAAGCTGTCCACCCAGTCGTTGCCGGAAACAACGCCCATCTCGTTGAACTGTACGCCGCTCTTCATCGTCAGAAGATGCTTCACGGTCAGATTCGGGCGCAGGATCTTCTGCAGCAGACCGTTTCGTTTTTCAAAAATATCATAGACGTTCTCGTCCAGGGAAAGTTTTCCTTCACTGATCAGAAAACCAGCCGCCATGCCAGTGATGCTCTTACACATAGAATACGTCGCATGCCAGATGCCGCTGCGGTATGGGGCGAAATTGCATTCGCAGATGACATGTCCATTCCGCAGGACCAGCAGATGATGCATGTCCGTATGGCGCGCAGCGGCGAGCTCACGAAGCATCTGCGTCAGCTTTTCCGAGGAGATTCCCTCACTCTCCGGCGTCACACGCGGAAAATATGTCTCCGGAGATGCAAAATCCCCGAACGCTTCCTTCTGCGGCGCAAAGTCCGTCTTTCCCATATGTCCTGTCGTCCCACTCATAAATCCCCAGATCATTTCCATTGCGGTTAACTGTTCTTTCGCTACCATGTACGATGCCTCCTGTCTCATGCGGTTGGATTTCCCTGTTTTTCCAGTTTTCCTCATTATATCCAGATTCCTTGAAAATCGCAATGCTTCTTCTGATAAAAAAGAACCGACATAGAAATCTGTATTTCAATTTCTGCCGGTTCTTTTCCGTGTGTGATTTTTTTATTTTACTTTAGCTTACTCATTCCAGAGTTTCATACGCTCCTGATAATTCTGTGTGATAACTTTTTCTACATCTTCCAGTCCTGCGTCATTCATTTCGGAAATCATCTTGTCGTACTCTTCCATTGCCGCATCGTGGCTGTCTGCATTCACAATCTTCGGATATTCCTGATCGTAGATATCCTGGATTTTCTGCCATTTCAAGCCATCCGGAGTGCTTCCTGCCGGGGTAAGGCCTGCAAATTCTGCGGTATCCCATCTGTCGTTCTCACCAAAGTGATTCATAGCCACCTGCCGGGTCTCTTTTACTTTATACTGTGATACATCGTATGGAGTTCCGTCTGTACCATTTCCGTTCTTTACAAACCAGGTCCATTTGCGGACGCCGGTATCCAATTTTGTTTTGTCAAAATCCGTCTGGAATCCTTCAATCAGATCATCGTTCGGAACGTGTTTTCCATCTTCCATATTCCAGTTGGTTCCCTCAATACCCCACATCAGAAGATACTGTCCTTCTTCGCTTGCAAGGTAGTTGATCATCTTCATGGCTGCTTCCGGATTTTTACAATTCTTGGTGATCGCGATTGCATCCCAGCCAAGTGTACTTCTTCCGGAGTAAGTAGTTTCATCTGTACTGATTCCGTTTCCAAGGATTTTATAGGAATAGAATTTTGCATCTTCTCCTACAGAAGAAGCAAGTGCTGTATTTGCTGCATCGGTATCCCAGTAGGAAGCAAAGGTACTGAATACGTTGCCTGCAGACAGTTTCTGCGTCCACTGATTTTTCTTGTTGACAACCCACTCTTTGTCCAGAAGGCCTTCGGTATACAGTTCATTGGCAAAGGACATCATCTCTTTGAAGTTTGGTGCTTTGGCAACATGTTCCAGATTGTCCCCATCCTGATAATATGTTTTCAGACCATACATTCCTTTTAATGTTCCATCGTAGTTTTTGGATTCTGCATCAAAGGTAATGGCAATACTCTCTTTTCCGTCAATGGTCGGATGAAGTTCTTTGAATTTCTTACAAATGTCAATATACTCTTCCTGTGTAAATGCTCATCGCTGTCTGCGCGGTCTTTTCCAACGATTTCGCACAGATAATCATAGCGCATCAGAACACCGGCTACCGGATCCGGATCTTCTCCGTACCAGTTATTCAGATAGTAATTTTTTCCATCGGTATAACGACTCTTGTTTAAGGTTTCCCCGTACATCTCTTTTACATCCGGGCCGTACTCATCGATCAGATCATTCAACGGAAGCAGTGCGCCTGCCTCAATGTAACGGTTTACAATATCATTTCCACGATCCATCAGGACGATATCCGGGTAATTCTGACCGGTCAGCATCAGGTTCAATTTTTCCAGCGGATCTCCGGTTGGATTTTCTACCTGAATTTTGACACCTGTTTTTTCCTCAATTGCTTTTGCAACTGGATCATCAAAGGTATTGCTTCCGGAGTTTTTGTCAAAGATAGAAATCGTAACTCCGTCTGTTGATACCTCGCCCGATGCAGATGATGCACTGCCGGATGCAGTACTTGATGATGTACTGCCATTTGATCCGCATCCTGCAAGCATTCCCGCTGCCATCAGGACACTCATCGCCATTGCGATACTTTTTTTGAACTTCATTTTCTTTTCCTCCTTCTATCATCAGCTCTTTACAGATCCGAGCATGATTCCTTTAACAAAATATTTCTGAATAAACGGATAAACCATGATAATCGGAATGGTCGCAATCATCGTAGCAGCCATTCGAATGCTGTCCGGTGTAATGGTCTGTGACGCCTGATTTGCCGCCTGGTTCGCTGATGAAGTCTGATACTGATTCAGAATTTCAACCAAAATGGACTGCATTGTTTTTAAAGACTGTGCATTCGTAAACAAATATGCATCGAACCAAGAATTCCAATGTGTAATTGCAACAAACAGTGCAATGGTCATAATAATCGGCTTGGACAATGGAATTACCATTTTAAAGAAAACTGTCAGATCATTTGCTCCGTCAATTTTCGCCGATTCAAAAATCTCTGCCGGCATTCCCTCTATATAATTCTTTACCAGAATCATATTATAAACACTTACCAGGTTCGGGAAAATAAATACAATGAAATTATTCAGCATTCCAAGGCTCTTTAATACCATATAATACGGAACCATTCCGCCGCCAAAATACATGGTGAAGATAAAGAACAGGTTCAGCTGTTTCCGGAACAGCAGCTCTTTTCTGGAAAGCACATAGGCAAGTGCTGTCGTGACAAGGACCGCCAGCGGTGTACCAATTGCAGTACGAAGTACAGTGATCAGAATGCCATGCAAAAATGTGGCACGTCCCAGAATATCTTTATAACTTGCCAGACTCAGTTTTCTCGGCAGAAAGTAGAGCCCGCCGCGCAGTGCATCGGTTGCATCGTTAATGGATACCACAAAAATGTTCCAGAACGGATACACACAGATCACAGTAACTAACACCAGAAAAACCACTTTGAAAATATCAAGAAACCAGTCACTGGCACAACGTTTTCTTTTGATTTTAATTGCTTTTTCTCTCATTTTCCTTCCTCCTAAAACAGTGCCGTATTATCATCACTGAATTTCTTCGAAAGTGCATTTGCACTGATGACCAGAATGAAGGAGACTGCGGATTTAAAGAATCCTACTGCAGTACCGTAAGAATACATTCCGTTTTTCAAACCATAGCGGTATGCATACGTATCAAGTACATCAGAATAATTTAAAATAGCATCATTAGACATCAACAGCTGCTGCTCATATCCTGTATTCAGAACACCTCCGATTGCCAGAATCAGAAGAATCATAATGGTCGGCTTTAATGCCGGAAGTGTGATATGCAGAATCTTCTGCATTCTCGTCGCACCATCCACATCCGCTGCTTCATACATATCCTGGCTGATGCCGGAGATTGCCGCCATATAGATAATCGCATTGTATCCAAGTACCTTCCACGCATTTGCGATCGCGATGATCCACCAGAAATATGGTCCTTTCTGGAAAAACAGAATCGACTCATCGGTTAATCCGAAGAATTTTAACAGATTGTTGATGACGCCGTCTGAAGAAAGGAATGTAAGGAAAATGTTTGCCGCAATAACCCAGGAAATAAAATAGGGAATATAAGATGCGGTCTGTACAAATTTCTTTGCCTTCTGGTTTCGAACTTCATTCAGGCAAAGCGCCAGAATGATTGGCAGCGGGAATGAGAATAACAGTGTCAGTAAGCTGGTTGCCAGTGTGTTTCTCATGATTTTTGTGAAATCTGTGGAAAAGAAATACTTGAACCAGTCAAGACCGACAAACTGCGAATTCGCCATATCCGCAAAATAGCCGCTACCCTGCGGCGTGTAGTTGATGAAGGACATATACAGTCCTGTCATTGGTGCATAGCAGATCAGAATGACCCATACCAACGATGGAATCAGCAGTAAAAACAGATATTTCTGTTTCCAGAACCGTTCCGCGAGGCTTTTTTTGTGCTTTGCATGCACGTTTTCTTTTTTCATGCCTTCTCCTTCTTTCTTCTTTTTGTTCATCTTGTACACTCTTGCTGTCTATGTTTCCATTCTAATGGATAGTCTGTCCTGCAACAATCTCACTTTTTTATGATTTCTATCTCGATTTAACGGAGTTTTATAATTCTCTTTTTTATTCTGTTGTTTTCTTACGATTTCTGTCAATATCTAACGAAACAGAAACCGGCTGACGGGCAAAATCACCTTTATCAGCCGGTTTCTGTTTCCTTTTCTATGCAAACAATACGAAGTTATTTCTGCTTTGTTGATTTTTTATTCGTTTACTGGAATTCTGACAGAAACTGTCGTTCCATATCCTTCCTGGCTTTCTATTCGGACACCATAATTCTCTCCATAAGCCAGACGAACCCTGTTTGCAACATTTCTCAGTCCATATCCTTCCTCTGAGCGCCGCAGAGAACTTCGCAGTTTAATCAGTTTTTCCGCCTCGATTCCACATCCATCATCTGTCACCTGGAATACCACATCCCTTTCTTCTTTTTGAATTCTGACCGCAATGTGGAGAACTTCTTCCTCTTTTCTCGCATGGTGAATGGCATTTTCAACCAGCGGCTGCAGAAGAAGTTTAATGGTTCGATATGTCAGTACTTCTCTTGCAATCTCATACTCCACCTGTACGCTGTCCCGAAAACGCATCTGCTGGATTTTCAGATAGCTCTGCAGCAGTTCCACTTCTTCCTGGATGGAAAGCACCTGTTTTCCCTTATTCAGGGAAATCCGGTAGAAGCTGGACAAATTTTTGACCGCCTGCATCGTCTGTTTTCCACCTTCCCGCATCGCCAGTGCTGAAATAACCGCAAGTGCATTGTAAAGAAAGTGCGGATTGATCTGTTCCTGCAGCAAATTCAGTTCGCTCGTCTGAATCCGGATTTTCTTTTCGTAATTTTCCCGAATTAGCTCCTGAATCTGATCACTGAGCTGATTAAACGCCAGCCCGATCTGTCCGATCTCGTCTTCTCCCATATTTTCCAGACGGTAATCAAATTCTCCCTGTCCCATCCGTTTTGCTGCATACACCACTTTCTGCACCCGCGCGGAAATCCATCTTGTGTAACAGATAATGCAGAGAAATACCATAGCCGCGCTGCAGAGGATCAGGAACATCATCCTTCTTGAAACAGCTTTTGCGTCTTTTAAAACCGTCTCCTTATCCGAAATCACAAGAATTTTTGTTCCGAAAACTCCGCTCTGGATATTTCCGATTTTTGAAATGCCGTCACGCTCAAACTCAATCTGCGCTTTCTGCTCCAGATCCTCTTCCGGCATTCTGGTCCGGATCGGAAGGCCTGCCATTTCCGGTTCGGAAGCAGCCAGAATATATCCTTTTTGATCCACCAGATAAATTTCATCGGTGGAATTTATTGTTTCGAGGAGGGGCTGTATCTGCTGATTTTCAATCTGTAACGACAGTACGCCCTTCATCCCGCCCTGTGGATAAAAATTCATCAGACGATTCATATGAAATGCTTTTCCGTCTCCAGATGTCCCACAGAATACCGTTTCCCCTATCGCATCAAATGTCAGCACACATTCCCTCCGATCTAGATCCTGCATGGAATAAAAATAATAATTATCCTGCGGAAGCGTTTCATTGTTGCTGTAAAAACAGATTTTGTAAATTCCTGCATTCATCAGACAGATTTCGCTGAGCTTCTTATCAATATAGTAAAACATATCTTCATAAGAATCGTTGCTGTAATCCTGAAACAAATATCCGCTCAGCATCTGATCCACATACAGCACATCCAGAATTGTTTCGTAAGGCTCGACCATCGTAGAAAAATTTTTTTCAATTCGTTCTGCTTCCTGTTCTGCACTCTGATATGCTTCAGTAAGAAGCACATTCCTTGTTTTTCCATAACTGTACCAGGTAACACACAGCATTGGAATCAGTGCCAGTACCAGATAGCCGATCACCAGTTTAAACTGAAAACTCCGATTTTTATACCATTTTACGATATTCATTTGGTGTCACTCCAAATCTTTTCTGAAAAACAACGCCAAAGTAAGAAACATTTTCATATCCAACCGCCAGACTCACTTCCCGTACTTTATTTTTCTTATTCTTTAACAGTTCCGCCGCCCTCTGCAGACGCATTTCCGTATTGTATTCCAAAATCGTTTTTCCTGTTGCCTCTTTAAACAGGCTCCTCAGATAATTCGGAGACAAACCGACCTCCGTAGCCAGCTTCTCGATATCTGCGCTTTCCGAGCAGTGCTCCTGAAGATATGTTTTTACCTGATAAACGGCATAGTAATTTGGATTTTGATTCTGTTCTTCAAAAAATGCCAACATCCGTTCCAGATACTGCTTCATCTTTTCCCGCATCTGATAACTGTTGTTTGCTTCAAAAATTTCATTTTCTCTCAAAATTTTTTCTGCTTCCATCCAGTTTTCCAGCAGTTCATCGCTCAAAACAAGACGGTTCCATAGATACATATAGAGATTGTAAACTTCTCCCGCAAATGTTTTCGGCGCAAGCCCCTTTAGCTGTTGAAAATAATCTTTCATGGTCTGCAGCGTTTCCTGCTTTTTCCCGTTGCTGACCAGACGACAGATTTCTTCTCTCCGCTCCTTCTGTTCCCGGAAATGATATGCTTTTTCCTCTTCCGTTTCTTTTTCATCTGCACAGAAAAGTTCCGGTGGATCCATATGAAATGCCAGAACACAACAGTTCCGAAGTTTTTCCGCCTTTTCGTACAGGCAGTCAGCTGTCCATGCTCCACTGCACCATCCAACGGCTCTCGGTGTGTCTTCTTTCAAATCATTCCAGATCTGAAATGCCGTATCTTTCACCGACAGATACCCCGCCAGCAGCAGCATACTGATCCGTTCCGTTTTGCTGATGTAACGGATGCCCTTGTATTTTTCCTGAATTTGGCTACAGATGTTTTCTTCCGTTTTTCCATAAACCGCTATGATTCCAAACCTGCACTCTTCCAGTTCTTCTCCAAATACACCACGGAAATTTTTCCGTAAAAGCTCTGTTTCCTGTTTTTCCCGCAAAGCCATTTCCAGCAACTGCTTCGCCGCCGTTTTCCGCGACCAGTCTGCTATCTCTCTTTTCTCCAGTTCACTTCTCACTTTTTTCAGACATGCTTCTACTTCTTCAATCGTAAATGGCTTTAAAAGGTAATCCACGGCATTCACCTGAAAAGCGGAATGGATATAGGAAAAATCATCATATCCTGTCAGAAAAACAATTTTGCATGGATATCCCCGGCGTACGATCGTCTCTGCCAGTTCAATTCCACTCATTCCTGGCATCTGAATATCCGTAATCACAATATCTGCCATATTTTCTTCCAGGCACTCCAGTGCCCTTCTGCCATTGCGCGCGGTAAATACCCTGGAAATCCCGTTCTTTTTCCAGTCAATATAATCCCGCAATGTCTCCAGTTCAATTTCTTCATCTTCTACAAGAAGAACGCGATACATTTTTTCCCTCCTGTTTCCAGTTGCTCCTGCAGTTTTCTTTCTTCTTCTTCTGCTGCTTTTCATTTCTGTCTTTTTACTGCAGAAGTTCAATCATATACGCCTCATACGGCTGTAACTTCCACACTTCTTTTGTGAGGCTTTCTGTATCATTATGAATCAGAACCGTTCCTTTTGTCAAATCATATCGGGCTTTCATCTCTGCCGCGGTATCCCGGAAATTGCAGAGCACAATCAGCTTTTTCTCTCCCAGATTTCTCTCATAAGCAAAAATATCCGGATTTTCTTCCTCAATCAGACGGAAATCCCCATAAACAAGAGTGTCATTTTTCCTACGCAGCGCAATTAGTTTTTGATAGAAATAGAAGAGGGAATCCGGATTTTTTCTGCTGTTTTCCACATTGATCTCCGCGTAATTCTGATTTTCCGCCATCCACGGTGTTCCCGCTGTAAATCCGGCGTGTTTTTCCGCATTCCACTGCATTGGCGTCCGCGCATGGTCCCGGCTGTTCCGTGCAAGATAGGTACGAATTTTTTCTTCCTCCCAGCCTTCTTTTTTACGGTCTTCGGCAAAATTTACAGACTCGATATCCTGATAGTCCTCGATCCGAAGCCCTGACACATTTGTCATACCGATTTCTTCCCCCTGGTAAATATAAGGAGTTCCTTTCATCCCATGGAGAAGGACAGCCAACATTTTTGCTGATTTTTCCCGATACGGTTCCCTGTCATTTCCAAAGCGCGATACGACACGCGGAAAATCATGGTTTCCCCAGAACAGGCTGTTCCATCCTTTTTCTTCCAGTCCCGTCTGCCATTTTTCAAAGAGCTGCTTCAGTTGCGGCAGCGTATACGGTTTCGGATCCCAGTTTCCACTTCGGATGCCGTCGATTCCCATCAGTTCAAATTGAAAAATCATACTGAGCTCCTGGCTTTCCGGATCAGAATACTGCTGTGCCATTTCTACCGTAGCACCTCCGGTTTCCCCCACTGTCAGGATCTGTTCTGATTTTCCATACGTATTCTGATTCATTTCCATTAAGTATGTATGAATCTGCTCCGAATGAGTATCATTTCCTCCATGTCCATCTTTTACAATATTGTCAATTGCATCCAGCCGGAAACCACGGATCCCTTTATCCATCCAGAACTGGATCATCCGGTACAGCTCTTTCCGAAGCGACGGATTTTTCCAGTTCAGATCCGGCTGCATTACACTGAAACTGTGATAATAATATTCCTGAACCTCCGGCACCCATTCCCAGGTGCTTCCTCCAAAGAATGCTCCGCCGCCTTCTGGCGGCTGCTCCTTCGTTCCTTCCTTCCAGATGTAAAAATCATGGTATTTACTGTTTCGATCCTTTCTGGCTTCCAGGAACCATGGGTGCAGATGGGAACTATGATTTAAAACAAGATCCATCATGACCACAATTTCCCGCTTTTCACAGGCTGCGATCAGTTCTTCCAGCTCTTCCATTGTGCCCGCTTCTTCCATTACTTTATAATAGTCACTGACATCATATCCATTGTCGTAATTAGGAGAATCGTTAAAAGGCGAAAGCCAGATGGCTCCAACACCAAGCTCCTGCAGATAGTCCAGCTTCTGCAGAATCCCTCCAAAATCGCCGATGCCGTCTCCGTTGCTGTCACAGAAGCTTCTGGTGTAAATCTGATATACGGTTAAGCTATGCCACCACTCTCTTTTCATTTTCTGTCCTCTCTTTCTTTTTTCCTATAAGAGCAGTATAATGATATTATCTTATATTTTCTAACTTAATTTTCGTATTTAATGAAAGGATTTTGACTTTTATGAAAAAGAACGTTCAAAAGAGCTCTTTTCTCCTGAATCTTGTTCCCCTGTTCTTTCTGGCGGAATCCGGGATTTTACCGTGCATGGAACCGAACCTGTTCCGCTCCATATCTATCATCAGGATTATGCGCATGGCGGGCTCTCTGTTCCTTTTCACTGGCATAAAGAATTAGAATGGATCTGGGTTGAAAAAGGTACTCTCACTCTGACACTGAAAACTGAAACCCGGACAATTTCCGAAGGTACTTTTCTTTTCATCAACAGTCACGAACTGCATCAGCTCTGCAGCATTGGAACTACCCCTTCGGTTCACCATGCCCTTGTATTTCTTCCAGAAATTCTCTCATGTGCCTATCTGGATTCCTGTGAAGCAGACTGGATTCGTCCGCTGCTCTCTCATCAACTGCTTCTTCCGGCTTTTCCATTGGAAGAGCTTTCTGCTGCTGAAGCCTCCTCTCAGACACAGAAAACATTTGTACTGACATTATCTGAGCTTTTCCAGGAAATCCTGTATGCATACGATACCAAACCCATCGGCTGGTTTCTTCTGATCAAAAGTGACATGTATCGGATTCTTGCACTTCTGGCGCAATACCAGCTTTTTCTTCATCCGGAACCCCTCTGCACTCGTAAAAAAGAAAGATCTGATCAGTGTAAAAAACTCTTACGTTATATTCAGGATAACTATGATTCCAAAATCCGTCTTTCAGATCTTGCTGCTATACTCAATATGAATCCACAATATTTTTGTCGTTTCTTCAAAACGCACTTTCACACAACGCCTATTTCCTATATCAACCAGTACCGCGTAACCCAAGCCGCAGATCTTCTTACCGGCAGCTCGCTTTCTATCTTGGAAATTGCTCTGGATACCGGATTTGAAAGCCCCAGCTATTTTGCCAGCATTTTCCGCCGGACTTTTGGTATGTCACCGGAAGAATATCGAAAAGCCATGCCCTGACCCGGCAAATTTTTCTGTTCCCTTTTTATATCTACGCAAAGATAAATCACTTTCTTATACAGCGAAACATCAAATTTTTTCCTTCTGAATGCACGACAACACAAATCTCAAAAATTTTTGATTTTTTTTCAAAAAACACTTGCCAAACTCGTTTTCTTATGATAATATACTACTTGTCGCTGAGCAAAAATCACGGCAGACAAATCAAAAACTTCGGCTCCGTGGTCAAGCGGTTAAGACATCGCCCTTTCACGGCGGTAACACGGGTTCGATTCCCGTCGGAGTCATATGGCGTCGTAGCCAAGTGGTAAGGCAATGGTCTGCAACACCAGTATCCACCGGTTCAAATCCGGTCGACGCCTCTATTTTCCCGGAAACAGATAGTTTCCGGGATTTTTCTTTTTCAAAATTATTTCAAAAAAGCTGCCGGTTCTGTTTGCTTCGGCAGCTTTTTTGAAAATATCATTCTTTTTTAATTTTCTTTTTCTTTCACATAGTCTTCGTACACATACGCCGTTTTTCCCTCATACGAAATCTTGTACCATCCGTTCTCTTTTCCGAGCATTTCCACTTCTTCCCCTGTCGTCAGAGCTCCGATAACCTGGCTTGTGCTGACGTTGGGTTCTGTACGTACATTGACCGGTGAGATACAGGTGACGGTTTTCTTACCCTTCTGCTTTTTCACGCCATCCGAATTATTTTCTGCTTCCAGCGCTCTTTTCTGCTCCTGGCAGGCCGTCTGAAATGTTTCTGTCAGCAGCTCATTGTCCGGGAACTGCAGAGACTCCAGTATTTCCGGCACGATTTGCTGTGTATCGTTGCTGCCGCTTCCTTTTTTCCATATGATCTGATACCCTTCATTCTCCGTTTTCACCCCGCAGAAAAATGCAATCGGAATCTGCAGGGAATTTTTTACCTGGAAACGATAAAAGGAACTCTCGTTATCTTTTCCTTCGTTAGCTGTTTTCACCATAAAATCGCTGATGCTGTTTTCCCCTGTTATTTCATTCGGTAGAGCAAATTTTCAGCGCTCTCTTCGTCCTCCGGAAAATCCATAAGCGCTACTTTTGCCATTCCTTCCCGATACGATATCTCAAGACTTTCCCCATCTTCCGATATGAAACTACATTGGATTTTCTCATCTCTCATTACATTCCAGCCTTCTGGAAGTGTGATTATAATATTCTGGTATGTAGAAAGAAACTCTTTTTCACCATCTTCTGACTTATCCTGGACATTGGATGCTCTTTCGGAGACAGCCGATGAATTCTCCTTTTCCACCTGCTGGTTGCCACATCCCATTACCACAATAGTTGTCATCAGAAGAACAGCTAAACAGTTTTTTCTGTTTCTCATGTACAATTTCCTTTCTTGACAGTTCCGTCTTTATTTTCTGTCAGAAAATTTCTTTTGCTTATTGTATCACAACTATTTTTGCACTGTAAAGAGTGCGTTCCTTCCCTCCTGCTTTGATTTTCTTTATGCAAAAAAAATCTCCAACCAGATTGAGGTTCCCTCCCCCTCAAATCCAGTTGAAGATTTTTCTTATCTTTTTTATTTTACTTCTGTAATTCGACCCGGATACTCTCATACTCTCCCAGCACCTGATGCAGGGTCAGCCCCGCACGGTTCCAGGTACGGCCAAGGCGGACTTCCTGGTCCAGGCTGCAGCGGTACAGCTTATCCTCTGCCAGTCCGCACACTTTCGTGTGAACCGGAAGCATATTTCCTTCTGCGTCGGTTTTTACGATCGTGAGCAGTGCACGGCTCTGATCTTTTGCCACAAACTCCCATGCCATGAAATCCTGTTTTTTCAGTCCGGTCAGACGGTAATACAGGCCTTCGTGTGTGAGCTCGTAATATTCATGCATCGCAGCAACCTGCTCTTTTACCATCTCTTTTTCTTCCTCTGAAATCTTATTCAGATCCATCTCATATCCAAAGCTTCCTGCCAGTGCCACATCGCCTCTTGTCCGGAACGGTGTCACACGGCCGGTCTGATGGTTCGGGCATACAGAAACGTGGGAACCAACGGTGCTGATCGGATAGAAGAACGAGCTTCCGTACTGGATGGAAAGACGGTTGATCGCATCGGTATTATCACTGCACCAGATCTGCGGGGAGTAATACATCATACCGGCATCATATCGTCCGCCTCCTCCGCTGCAGCCCTCGAGCAGCAGATCCGGGCATGCGGCAAGGAAACGCTCGAGCAGATCATAAACGCCGAGTACGTAGCGGTGATACAGCTCCCCGTTTCTGTTCTGAGCTGCCACATGGCTGTAAACATCGCAGACGCTGCGGTTCATATCCCATTTGACATAATCAATCTTTGCATCATGAACGATGGTTGTCAGACGCTCCAGCAGATACTCGCGCACATCCTCACGCGTCATATCAAGTACAAGCTGATTTCTGCTGTGGTTCGGCACACGGCCAGGAATTGCAAATGCCCAATCCGGATGTGCACGGTAAAGATCACTGTCCTCGGAAATCATCTCCGGCTCAAACCAGAGACCGAATTTCATGCCCATCTTGTGAATTTTTTCTGCAAGCTGCGCCATGGAGCCGTTCATCTTTTTCTCGTTAACGAACCAGTCACCGAGACCACTGTTATCATCCTCTCGTTTTCCAAACCAGCCATCGTCAAGCACCAGCATCTCAATGCCAAGCTTTTGCGCCTGTTCTGCAATTTTCAGGATTTTTTCTTCGTTGAAATTAAAATAGGTTGCTTCCCAGTTGTTGATCAAAATCGGTCGTTTGGCATGCTTGTATGCGCCACGGCAGATATGCTCGCGGATGATCTCATGATACTGCTGTGACAGTTTGGTAAGGCCGGTTCCGGAATAGCTTAAGATTGCCTGCGGGGTATCGAACGCCTCTCCTTTTTCCAGATGGAAGCAGAAATTGGTCGGATGAATACCCATCTGAAAACGAGTCTGGTTTTTCTGATCCTTCTGTGCTGCCGCAACGAAGTTTCCGCTGTAAACGAGGCATGCGCCGATGCAGGAACCGTGTGTCTCACCCGCACCCTCCTCGCAGAGGATCACAGCCGGATTGTAATGATGGCTCGATGTACCACGGGTGCTTCCGATCTCGACTTTTGCATGCTGCACCGGAATCCGCTCCGCCGTACGCTCCATCGCATGACGACCTGAAAAATAGATCATCTCATAATTTTCATACATCAGATCCATGCTGAATGACAGCATTTTTTCCAGCTCAATCGCCGTTTCTCCGTGATTTTCGAGTCTTGCCGCTCTCGTAATCACATTTTCCTTTTCAAATACACCGTAAAACAGCTTCAGAACAATATCGGAAGCCTTCTCCGTCATTGTAATAACAAGAGTCTCACCTTTTTCTTCCTCTGTATCGTACAGCGCCGGCATTCCCGGAATAGCATAGGAATGATCCAGAATTTCGAACGAATCGAAACGAAAATCTGCTGCAAAGCTGCCGTCCGCGTGGCGGATCTCAATCATATCATCACGGAAATCACCGACACCACTTCCCGGAATTTCCTGCGGAAGTGTATCAAGAGAATATTTCCGGTTAGGGCCTGCTTCCTCCGGATTTCCTGCAAATCCCATATCCGTACAGAAAATCAGACCGGAAAGATTTTCCTCACCGATTTTTTCTCCATAGTAGAGATGCAGAAGCACATTTTTGTCATCTGCGAACATCTGGTAACTGCTGTCTTTTGTCTGGAGGGTAAATAACCGTCCATTTTCACTTACTTTGATTGCCATGGTTTTTTCTCCTTTATCTTATCGCATTTTTTCGGGCTGCTCACACCAAAATCACTTTCTTACATACCCGAACAGCAAGTGTTCCGGTGCTGTGTGAACCGCAACGGCTGCTACTCCGGGCCTTTGATTTCCTACAGCGGCTTGCAGTATCCTGCAAAACACGATATAATTTTACTGATATTTCGGAATCTCATCCTTTGTGACATTCCAGCTTTTCTGATGATTCATTTTGTGAGGTATACTTATGGAAACTTCCTGGACACTTCCCGTCCCAAAGCATAAATTTTCGGATCTTTATCTCTGCTTCTGCGGCTACGAAGCCTGCCAGCCGTTCCACAGCTACGGCCCGGCTGTCCGCCCCAATTACGTGATCCACTATATTATTTCCGGGAAAGGCATTTTTACCATCGGAAACCGCACTTACCGCTTAACCGCCGGACAGGGCTTTTTCCTGATGCCAAATGTCCGCACCTACTATGAAGCCGATGCGGATGATCCCTGGACCTATCTCTGGATCGGTTTTGACGGCGAAAAAGCTGCCTCTTATGTACAGGAACTCGGTCTTTCCGAGGAGCACCCTGTCTACCAGTGCAACTTTTCCGGTGAACTGCAGTCCCTCCTGTTTCAGATGCAGAAGCACAATACCTATGACACCTCTGACCAGTATCTTCTGGAAGGCTGTCTATACCAGTTTTTCTCAATTCTTTCCCGCGAAATCACGCTTGCCGACCCTTTTGCACGGGAGAGTGGCAATCTTTACGTGGAAAAAGCCGTTGAGTTTATCCGAAATAATTATTCCAATGAAATCCTTGTCTCGGATATTGCCAGATATGTCTGCATCAACCGAAGTTACCTTTATACCCTGTTTCAAAAATATCTCCATACCTCACCGCAGGACTATCTTTCTTCCTGCCGGATCACGCGTGCGCTCGAGCTTTTATCGTATACGGATCTCTCCATCGAAACGGTCGCTTTTTCCTGTGGTTACCGGAATGCCGAAGTTTTTACCAAAGCCTTCCGCCAGAAGCAGGGCATGACGCCAAGCGCCTATCGGAAAAAGTTCCGCCTGGACACGACTCCGGACTCTGCACATGTTCCGTGATCTGTCTGATTTTATTATAACGAAATCTTTTTTCCATGAACAGGAAGAAATGTTATGGAAAACCGTCAAAATGTTAGATGGCATTTCTTAATGGCTACAGACAGCAAAAAAGCGATACAGCTATGATTTCTCATTTCTGTATCGCTTCTTCATCTTAGCTCCCCGAGTTGGC
>ENA-OQIR01000011-OQIR01000011.1-human-gut-metagenome-genome-assembly--contig:-NODE-11-length-71134-cov-5.766615_pt1 | contig 71134 bp, 83 predicted proteins | sample MGYA00242580_ERZ504745 | MGnify/ENA primary metagenome ERZ504745 (study PRJEB26092, sample SAMD00036214) | human gut metagenome | host: Homo sapiens | study: EMG produced TPA metagenomics assembly of...
AAAAAAAGTGTTGCATTTCTATAAACTATACTATATAATAAATTTCGCGTTAAGGAAAACGCAAACAAATTAATAAACGCGCTTCTAGCTCATTTGGTAGAGCACCTGACTCTTAATCAGGGTGTGCAGGGTTCGAGCCCCTGGAGGCGCACTCAAAGGTACCGGTTTTATGGACGTATGAGCCATAGGGTTGGTGCTTTTTTATTGCATAATTTTTGGGTAGTCTGATAGTCCCATAAAAAGTGAAATTAATATTGAAATTTTGAAATAATAAGTTTATACTGTTGAATAGGACAAAAGTAACATTTGGGAAGACGTTTTGGTCGGAGTAAAATATGATGAATGGGGTAGACAAATATTCAACAGACAATATAGCGGATAACGAAATGATAATTGCAGTAGATGACGTGGTAAAGAAGGACTATGACAGTGCGGTTGTACGCATAAAGAAAGCGCTTGCGCGCTTGAAGAGCACCGGTCACGTGGAAAAATATGCAGAGTATCTCAATATCCTGGGATTGGTATATGAGCTTGAGAACGATGAGTCAAAAGCCTTTGAATGTTATCTGGAGAGCCTTGCCACGGCAGAAATTATCCGCTCGAGAGATCTTAAGGCTATGGTTTACAGTAATATCAGTTCAAGCTATAGCAAGATGGGAAGAGATAAGGAAGCGCAGAGATATTTCAACGATGCCAGAGACGAATATGACAGTTCCTCAGAAAAATCTGAAGAATGTCATAAAAGCTGGGTCATGTTTGACTATATAAATCATGCGATTAACGACAGATATGTTGCATTATCTTGAAGCAATCAGCTTGCAGATAGGGTTTCCGACAGCAGAGAATTTCTCCTCGTACTCGGTCATGATGTTGCCCTCATTCATTGCAGCATCATGATGCAGGTCGCGTGTACTGGCGTCGAGGTGCCATTTATCAGAGCTTTCAATCTCTTCCAGAGAGAAGGTGAAGAGGTCCTGGTTGTCAGTCTTGAACTCTATGCGTCCGTCAGGTGCGAGAAACAAATCATATCTGCAAGAAATTCGCTTGAGGTGAGGCGTCTTCTTGCGTGCCTGTCCTTCGGCCATGGATCGGAAAAGTTCAGGTAAATGCGGTCAACCTCATTACGGTCAAAAATATCCGGAAGAGTTGCGGCATCAATGCACAAAAAGTGCACATTTGGCAGCTCGTCCTCCTGCATTTTTTGTACGGCACGAAGAAGCACACTGGTATATCGTTCGATACCTATATAGTTAATCTCGGGATGAAGCCGTGCCAGATCCATCAGAAATCTGCCCTTTCCCATACCAACCTCTATATGAATCGGATTATTGTTTCCTAAAAAATCATGCCATTTTCCTTTTAATTCAACAGGCTCCTTTATGCAATAAGGGCTGTTGTCGATGACTTCACCGGCGCCCGGGATATTTCTAAGTCTCATGTAAATCTCCTTATAAAAACGTAAAATTTCATATAGATAATACCCTACAATTGTGTGGGTGTCAAAATAAAATGGAAAAATACGATGCACATGCCCTTGATAACATGTTTTTCATACATTATAATTAGAAATAGTACATTTTTGGTTATAGTACTGAACAGCTACCCAATTTTAGAATTAATAGGAACAGATATGAAGCATAAAATTATAAATTTAAAAAAATCAGGAATACTAATAATGGCAGTGTTTGCTATGGTCACTACGCTTTGTGCGAGACCGCTTATGGCATTTGCGGATGGTGATGACACGTACTGGCCGGAGGGACCGCAGATAAATTCACCGTGCGCCGTGGTGATGGAGGTCAATACAGGTACGGTGCTCTATGAGAAAAATTCACACGAAAAGCATTATCCTGCAAGTATCACAAAGATTCTCACCACATATCTGACTATACTCAACTGCAAGATGGATGAGAAGGTTACATTCTCAAAAGAGGCGGTGAAGGAGAGCAGTGATGGTTCGTCGAGCATCAAGAGGGATGTGGGCGAGGAGATGACCATGGAGCAGACACTATATGGAGTTATGCTTGAGTCGGCAAACGAGTGCGCATATGCTGCAGCAGAGCATACAGGCAAAAAGCTTGGGGGAGATTACAGCACATTTATTGATATGATGAACAAGGAAGCCAAAGAATTAGGCTGTACAGATACACATTTCAACAATGCAAATGGTCTGCCCGATGAAAATCACTGGACAAGCGCATACGATATGGGGCTTATCTCGTGTGCAGCATACAGGAATGACGAGTTTCGAAAGATTACAGGCACAAAGACCTATATCATACCACCTACAAACAAGCATACCGAGGATACTCCGCTGTACAATCATCATGCGATGCTGCATCCATTTAAATCGTATTCACAGTTTGTAAATCATGATTGTACCGGCGGCAAGACCGGCTACACTTCAGTGGCTAACAGCACGCTTGTCACTTATGCGGAGAAGGATGGCTTGACGCTGTGCGCGGTTATTATGAATGCGCAGTCGCCTGACCAGTATGCAGACACAAACACGCTGCTCAATTACTATTTCAGTAACTTCAAGGCACTAAGCATAGCTGAAAATGAAAACAGCGCAGCTACTGACAATACGCCGGATCTGGGCGTGATGAATGAGCACGGCATGTATGCAAAGGTGTCGGAAAACTATGTTGTTTTGCCAAACAATGCGGATTTTTCTAGCATTAAAAGGGAAGCTGCTGACATGAAGTCCGACAACAAGGATGCTCTTGCTACGGTCAGATACAAGTATGGTGATCATGTGGTAGGCTGTGTGGATCTGCTGAAATCAGGAGCAAAGGTCGATCTGTCGTACTTTGATGAGAACAGCAGACAGAACGTGGAAAGTGATATAATAAGGATAAAGCCGGTATATTTTCTCTGGGTGCTCGTACTTATCGCAGTGATTATTCTGAGCATTTTCATGATTAGAAGAATATCAGACAATATATATGTGTTGAAACACAAATGGAGCATTAAGAAGGAGCAGCGCGAGCGCTTCAGGGAGCACAAGCTTGAGAGAAAACAGCGCAGAAGGAGAGACAATCTGAAGTTCAGCGGTCGACATAAATATTAATACATTTTTTATTATGACATTATAGATGGAGGCAGAAATGAGTGATGAAAGATGCGCCCTCGTGCTTGAGGGTGGAGCAATGAGAGGTATGTATACAGCCGGAGTACTCGACTGTTTTATGGACCATGATATTAGCTTTGATGCTGTTATCGGTGTTTCGGCGGGAGCACTTTTTGGAGTGAATCTGCTGTCAAAGCAGCGTGGCAGGGTTATACGATACAATAAGAGGTTTAACAGTGACAAAAATTATATGGGTATCAGGCCGCTTCTTCGGGAGAAAAACATAGTGAGCACGAAATATGCCTATGATATCGTACCAAGAGAGCTTGACCCGTTTGATGATGAGGAATATAAGAAGTCGGATATCCCATTTTATGCGGTTGTGACGAATATCAGGACAGGTAAGCCTGAATATGTGCAGATAAAGAGTGTCTTTGACCAGATGGATGTGCTCAGGGCATCGGGCTCCATGCCTGTAGTGTCAAAGCCTGTGAAGCTGGGGAATGAGTGGTATCTGGATGGCGCGGTGACGGACAGTATTCCATATGAGCATATGCTTGATATGGGATATGACAGAGTGGTTGTCGTGCTGACAAAGCCGGCAGACTATATAAAAAAACCTATGCCAAGGTTATTTACATCAGTATACAAAAAGCGTTTTCCGAGGTTTTATGAGGCATTTTCAAACAGGCATATCATGTACAATTATCAGCTTGAGCATCTTAAGGAGCTTGAAAAGCAGGCATTGCCGAGGTGTTAAGGCCGTCGGAGCACATTAAAATAAGCAAGGTAGAAAAGGATCCTAATAAGCTTGAGAGCCTGTATCAGCTTGGATTACGTGATGCCAAGAGGCTTTTAGCTGATAAGCAAGGGATGGAGAAGCAGTAATGAATATACAACAGGTACAGACTATCATAGCTGATGCCATGGAAAAGCATAACGGAATAGTGAAAAAAGAAGAGCTTACAAGGCTTGGTATAGACTACAGGCGAATTGATACGCTTGTCAGGGAGGGAAAGCTTGTCCGCATCAGAAACGGCTATTACACCGACCGCGTGGATGATTTTTCTGAGGATGCACTTGTCGCAGCACTCTTTCCGGATGCAATGCTTTGCATGGAAAGTGCACTTTACGCCTATGGCTACATAAAGGAAAAGCCTTACGGGTGGACGCTTGCTGTGGACAAAAATACATCAAAATCACGCTTTAAGATGGACTATCCAAGAATTATCCCGTTTTATACGGAGCCCACGGCACTTATGCTTGGAGCCACAACCATTGAGCTTGGAGGCAATACCTTTGGAATCTATGATAAAGAACGTGTGATATGCGACTGCCTGAAGTATGAGTCGAGACTGGACCGCAATGATTTCAAGGCAGCTGTACAGTCGTACATAGCGGATACGGACAAGGATATTTCCGTGCTCATGGATTATGCAAGGGCGAGGCGCGTGGTAAAGAAGGTGCAAAGCTTCATAGGAGTATGGTTGTAGTGAGGGTAGATTTAAGACATATAAGCGATGAGAAAAAATTATCGTACAGCGATGTGTTATGGCAGTACGTGAAGCAGGATTTTCTCTGGCGCATAAATAATGCCGGTCTGGGAAAAGTGCTGTGGCTTCAAAAGCCGTATTTTGTAACAGGAGAAAAGCTGGCGTTTTATTATGTATATGGCAGCCCCGGTGGCAGGGCAGGGGATAATGGTACGCCGTTTGATGTACTGCGCAATATCATTATAGGCAATGCAGGGCTTAACAGTCACAGTGATGTGGTATGGACTAATGCAGAATTACCTAAGCAGACGGCAAAGGTATCAGCTAATGAACCGGATGCCAGTGATATGCAGCCGCTGATACATACGTGGAATCTAAGCGCTATGTGTGATGGCGGGGAAGTACCGTTTGCAGTGAGCTTGAGCGCCTTAATGAAGCGGATGCAGGAGTTCCCATGACTAAAAATATTGTTTTTATGAACAGCTTTTATGGAGACGCAGATGTTTGTATTTTTTCGCCTGAATCCAGGCTCGGAGAACAGCTGTTTGAGATAATGGATAAGCTTGAGCTGGTTAGCGATATGAAACCATATGGTGATGCATATGAGATACTTAAGAGATATTCGGTCAGCGGAAGGCAGATAATTGATAATTTTAAGGTTAGAGCGAAAAATAAACCGAAGACAGTGAGCATGCACAGGCTTGAGCAGGTGTATGGTTATCGCAGCTATGCGTATATGAAAAGGCGCTGGGAGCAGTATTGTAAGAGGCTGACACGACAGCAGAGGGCATATGCGAATGCAGGCTGGGAGGAGACGCTTGATTTGATACTTGATTTCCTCACACCGGTCTGGAGCGCGTTCTGCAATGATGAAATATTTTATGATGACTGGATGCCGGAGCTTGGAAGATTTCTGGGCTAAAAAGGATATATAGGTACTTAAATGGAAAAAGAACTGATAAATAATTCACAATCAAATATTTATCCGTTTCACATGCCGGGGCATAAGCGCCGTGGCAGTGATATAGGTGCAGAGCTGGACCCGTATGCTATTGATATAACAGAGATAGACAATTTTGACAATCTGCACCACGCTGAGGGCATTATAAAGGAGGCGCAGGCTGAGGCAGCGGCACTTTACGGTGCAAAGCGTGCATATTTTCTCATAAACGGAAGCACCTGCGGTATACTGGCAGCAATATCTGCGGCTACAAAAAGGGGAGACAAGGTGCTTGTAGCAAGGAACTGTCACAAGGCGGTGTATCATGCGCTTTACTTAAGGCAGCTTCACCCGGTGTTTACATACCCTGAAATTACACGGACAGGGCTGCAGGGGCAGATAACCGAGGCACAGATAAGGGCGGCATTTGATGAAAATCCCGACATAAAAGCGGTTGTGATAACCTCGCCTACATACGATGGTGTGGTTTCCGATGTGGCGGCAATCGCATCTGTGGCACATGCACATGGAGCTTTACTCGTAGTTGACGAGGCACATGGCGCGCACTTTGGCTTTGGAGGCGGCTTCCCTCAAAATGCCATAGCGCTCGGGGCCGATGCGGTCATAGTGAGCCTGCACAAGACGCTTCCGGCATTTACACAGACGGCGCTTTTACTGCTGGGTGGGATGCGTGAAGCTGCAGTGGAGAAGTTTCTCGGCATTTATGAGACAAGCTCACCGTCATATGTGCTTATGACAGGCATAGAGCGCTGCATACACTATGTGCGCGATAATAAAGAGACAGCATTTGCACAGCTTAGGAGCAGGCTTGACAGATTTTATCAGAAGGTCAGCGGCCTTTCGCATCTGAGTGTGGTCAGAAAAAGTAATTTTTCTGCCGATGAGGCATATGATTTTGACGAGTCAAAGATTATTATATTTACGAAAGAGGCTATGAATGGACATACGCTGCTTGAGCTTCTGCTCAAAAAATATGAGCTGCAGCTTGAGATGGCAGCGGGCAATTATGTACTGGCGCTGGCATCTGTCATGGATACGGATGAGGGCTTTGACAGGCTTGCGGATGCTTTGATTGAAATAGACAGCCAGCTCGAAAAATATAAGTCTGATTTTGAAGAGTTTTATGATATATTAAAACAGGAGGGTGTGGTACATCAATTTTACTTTCCTGTCAAAATGGATACAACTATATACCAAAAGCTGCCTGCCGTAATGGAAATGTATGATGCCTATGATGCAGAACATCAGGCGGTCTATGCCTTTAAGGCAAGCGGGAAGGTGAGCGGTGCCTTCATAAATATATATCCGCCGGGGATACCGCTTGTGGTGCCGGGAGAGATAATGAACGACAAGCTCATAGATGATGTAATAAAGGCTGTAAATTCAGATCTTGAAGTGGATGGCCTGTATTTTGATCCGGATGCCAATATGTGGAAGTTTGTTGCGGTGTTGTAAGCAACAGTTTGACATAGCAAACAATCATATTTATACTAATTAAAATATAAGAGGTTTACAGATGGGTAAGATTTTCTGCGTGATGGGAAAAAGCGCATCAGGCAAGGACACTATATACAACAAAATACTGCAGGATGATTCCCTAATGCTTAGCAGGATTATCCCGTATACCACTCGCCGATAAGATGGAGAGACACAGGATAAGGACTATCATTTCTGCAATGAAGAGGATGTAAAAAGGCTCAGTGCGCAGGGGCGCATAATAGAGCTTCGCGAGTACAATACAGTGTACGGTGTGTGGAAATATTTCACGGTAAACGATGATGATATAGACCTTCGCTGCAAAAGCTATCTGACGGTCGGAACACTCGAGTCTTACACAAAGATACGCGATTATTTTGGCAGTGACAAGGTACTGCCAATCTATGTGGAGGTGGAGGACGGCGACCGTCTGATACGCGCCATTCACCGGGAAAGGGGGCAGCAGGTGCCTAAATATGAGGAGATGTGCCGTCGTTTTCTGGCAGACGCATCAGATTTCTCTGAGGACAAGCTGCATGAGGCGGGTATTACACACCGTTTCGTAAATGATGATATGGACACTGTGCTTGCCGAGATTTCAGCATACATACGACAGAGTTCCTAATTGCAGAGCAGGATGATGGTTGCGGCTTGCACATAAGTGTAACCGGAAACGAATAAGGAGGCAGCCTCATGGCAGTCAGAGTAAATGAAGTAAATCAGGTGACACAGGTTCCTGATGCACAAAAAACACAGGCCGGTGACGGCTCGTTCAAATTCACACTGGCCAGCGCCATAACAGACGCTGATCTCCAGGCAAAGGTAGATGCGCTGATGCAGGATATCACAGCACAGGGCAACAGAATAGCCGAGCATATGGATATCAGGGATATGAAGCGATATCGCGGGCTCATAAAGGATTTTTTAAATGAGGTGGTCTACAGATCCCATAAATTTTCCAGAGAAAATTTCCTCGACAGGAGAGGAAGGCACAGAGTTTATGGTATAATAAGACTGATAGACAGCAATCTGGATGAGCTGGCATCAGAGCTGGTGGAGGATGAGAAGGATCATCTGTCCATACTTGCAAGAATCGGAGAGATACGTGGACTGTTGCTTGATATATTCACGTAGGATATAAAAGCTATAACAGACACAGGCAGACTAAAACGGAGGCAGCAGCTATGGCAGGATTTAAGGATATAGTAGGAAATGAGCAGATAATAGAGCATCTGCAAAATGCCATATCAATGGGAAAGGTCTCACATGCATATATAATAAACGGACCACAGCTGTCCGGCAAAATGATGATAGCCGAGGCATTTGCCAGGGCACTGCAGTGTGAGAAGGAGGGCACAGACGGTTGTGGAGAGTGCAAATCGTGCCATCAGGCAGATGACCACAATCATCCTGATATCATATATGTCAGTCATGAAAAGCCCAACAACATATCGGTTGACGACATAAGGACACAGCTCAACAACGATATAGTGATAAAGCCGTACAGCAGTAAATACAAGATTTACATAGTGGATGAGGCTGAAAAAATGAACCAGCAGGCGCAGAACGCGCTTTTAAAGACCATTGAGGAGCCACCGGCATATGCGGTCATCATGCTTCTCACCACCAATGCAGACAGCTTTCTGCAGACCATCAGGTCGCGCTGCATCACACTCAATATGAAGTCGGTAAAGGACGAGGTGATAAAGGCATACCTGATGAACGAAAAGCATATTCCGGATTATCAGGCAGATATCAGTGCCGCATTTGCACAGGCATCGTCGGAAAGGCTGTTAAGCTCGCCTCATCAGACGAGTTCAACGAGCTAAAGGAGTCAGCACTGTCGCTTATAAAGCGCCTCGATGACATAGATTTGTACGAGCTGGGCGCAGCAGTAAAGCAGATAGCTGAGTACAAGCTTAAGGTGCAGGATTATTTTGACCTGATTATGGTGTGGTACAGAGATGTGCTGTATATGAAGGCGACAAACGATGTTAACGGACTCATATTCAAGGATGAGGTCTATGATATAAAGAAACAGGCAGCAAAGCATTCCTATCAGGGAATCGAGGCAATACTTGAGGCGCTTGAGAAGGCGAAGATAAGAATTAACGCAAACGTTAATTTTGACCTGGTAATTGAGCTGCTGCTTATGACCATAAAGGAGAACTAATCACATGACAAAAATAGTTGGTATCAGATTCAGGACAGCAGGCAAAATATATTACTTTGACCCGGCTGATTTCGACCTCGACATGGCAATGCATGTTATCGTGGAGACAGCAAGAGGCATAGAGATGGGAACTGTCCTCATTCCGCCGAAGGAGGTGGATGATGATAAGGTGGTTTCACCGCTTAAGCCTGTCATCAGAGTGGCAACCGACGAGGATGAGAAAACGGTTGAGAGAAATAAGGAAAAGGAAAAAGAGGCATTTGCCATCTGCAAGGAGAAAATCATCAAGCACGGACTTGAGATGAAGCTGGTGGATGCAGAGTATACCTTTGACGGAAACAAGCTGCTGTTTTACTTTACAGCGGACGGCAGAATTGACTTCAGGGAGCTCGTAAAGGATCTGGCAGCGGTATTCCGAACCAGAATAGAGCTTCGTCAGATCGGTGTCAGGGATGAGACCAAGATGATGGGCGGCATCGGAATCTGTGGCAGACCGCTCTGCTGTCATTCTTATATGGCGGATTTTGTGCCGGTTTCCATAAAGATGGCAAAGGAGCAGAATCTTTCCCTCAATCCGACCAAGATATCCGGTGTGTGCGGAAGGCTTATGTGCTGTCTCAAGTATGAGCAGGATACATATGAGTATCTGAACAGCAGAATGCCGTCAGTAGGAGAAAAGGTCAAGACGCCTGAGGGAATAATCGGAGAGGTCAAGTCAGTCAGCGTGCTCAGGCAGCTCGTGCGTGTTGTCATTGACAACGGCGAGGAGAAGGAGCTTCGTGAGTACACTGTAGATGATCTGCGCTTAAAGCCGCGCCAGAAAAAGGATGTAAAGCTCACCGAGGAGGAGCTTCGCGAGCTCAAGGATCTCGAGGATAGCGGCGACGAGACGATGGAGGACAAGTCACAGGAGAAACCGCAGAGAAACCGTGGACACCGTGACAACAAAAATGAATATCGCGAGCGCCGTGATAAGCGTGACAACAGAGAAAGACGTCCGTACAGGGCGGACATAGAGGCAGCGGAAGCTTCTGCAAATGAGACAAATGAAGTAAATGCCGCAAATGCCGGCAGAGAAAATAAGGACGGTTACAAAAAGCCGTACAAGGGCGGCAAAAACAGACCAAACAAGCAGAAATACAACCGCAACAAGGATTACAAGAACAAAAACTATAATAAAGATTACAACAGGGACAAAGACAATGGAAGCACTGATACACAGTAATGAGCGACTGGACGATTTGTGCCGCAAGGGCTATAGACTCATACAGGATCCAAAGCTGTTCTGCTTCGGCATAGACGCCGTGCTTTTATCTGACTATGCAAAGGTAAAGCGCGGCGAGAGAGCTGTGGATTTGTGCACCGGAAACGGTGTGATTCCGATACTTCTTGAGGCAAAGAATAACGGAGAGCATTACAGCGGGCTTGAGCTTCAGCCCCAGTGTGCAGACCTGGCGAGAAGAAGTGTGAAATATAACCATCTTGAGGACAAAGTGACCATAGAAGAGGGCGATGTGTGCAATGCCTCAGAGCTTTTCGGGCGCGAGTCCGTGGAGGTGGTGACGGTAAATCCGCCGTATATGATAGGCCAGCACGGTATCAAAAATGCAGACGATGCCATGACTATAGCGCGCCACGAGTCAGGTGTACACTTGACGATATAGTCAGGGAGAGCGCAAAAATGCTCAAATTCAATGGGCGTTTTTACATGGTTCACAGACCATTCAGGCTGGCAGAGATCTTTAGCACGATGATGAAATATCATATCGAGCCAAAGCGCATGCGTCTTGTACATCCCTACGCGGACAGGGAGCCGAACATGGTGCTCATAGAGGGGTTAAAGGGCGGCAAAAGCCGTATCACCATCGAAAAACCGTTAGTTGTATACAAGGAGCCTAATGTATACACGGATGAGATATATGAGATATACGGCGATAAGCCCCGGAATAACGGAAAATAAACAGGAGAATCATATGACAGGAACACTGTATTTGTGCGCAACTCCGATAGGAAATCTGGAGGACATCACATTCCGTGTGCTGCGCACACTTAAGGAGGTAGACCTCATCGCAGCGGAGGATACGAGAAACTCCATAAAGCTGCTCAATCATTTTGAGATAAAGACACCAATGACGAGCTATCATGAGTTTAACAAGATAGATAAAGCCTACCAGCTTGTGGCAAAGCTTAAGGAGGGCAAAAATATTGCCTCATCACTGATGCAGGAACACCCGGCATTTCTGACCCGGGTGAGGACATTGTGCGCATCTGCTATGAGGAGGGCGTGCCTGTTACCTCGCTTCCAGGGGCGGCAGCGTGCATTACAGCGCTCACCATGTCGGGCAGGCCGACCAGGAGGTTTGCGTTTGAGGCATTTTTGCCGAGGGATAAAAAGGAACGCGCGCGCGTCATTGAGGAGCTTAAAAACGAGACTCGGACAATCATCATCTACGAGGCGCCTCATCATCTTATAAAGACGGTCACAGAGCTTTACAATGCGCTCGGAGACAGAGAACTCACCGTGTGCAGGGAGCTTACGAAAAAGCACGAGGAAAAGGTGCAGACTACATTTTCGGAGCTTTTGGAGCGTTCAAGGACACAGGAGCCAAGAGGCGAGTATGTGCTTGTAATCTGTGGCAGAAACGTGGCTGAAATAGCAAAGGAGCAGCAGGAAAGCTGGGAAGCCATGCCGCTTGAAGCGCATATGGCACACTATGAGTCACAGGGCATCGACAGAAAGGAAGCATGAAGCTCGTGGCAAAGGACAGAGGTGTCAGCAAGAGGGATATATACAAACAGCTTCTGTAAGCTGACAATAATACATTCTGCAGCAAATAGTTAGGATTGGATATGAACGATATAAAACATGACATAAAAAAACGACATAAGAACCTGACAGAGTTCAGATACATCGCAGTTGGATTTTTTCTGACAATATTATCAGGGGCAATAATGCTGAGCCTTCCGTTTTCTTCAAGAGACGGACAATGGACTAATTTTCTGGACTCACTTTTTACGGCAACAAGCGCAACCTGTGTGACAGGTCTTGTTGTGTTTGATACCTTCAGACACTGGAGTATTATAGGGCAGCTTGTAATTCTGGTGCTGATTCAGATAGGAGGCATGGGCTTCATCTCAATCGGTGTGGCATTTTCCATGCTTCTGCACAAAAAAATCGGACTCAGACAGAGGGATCTGATGCAGGAGAGCGTCAATGCACTCGAGATTGGTGGAATAGTAAGGCTTTTCAGCGTGATAATAAGGGGAACCTTCCTTATCGAAGGCATAGGAGCGGTGCTTTTAGCAATCCGATTCATACCGGATTTTGGCATATTAAGAGGTATATATTTCTCGGTGTTCCACTCGATATCTGCATTTTGTAATGCGGGCTTTGATTTGATGGGCATAAACGAGGAGTACTCATCGTTTACAAAATATGCCGCAGATCCGTTAGTCAATATCACAATTATGCTGCTTATCATCATAGGTGGTATCGGTTTTACCATATGGAATGAGGCAGAATCAAAAAGCTTAAGCTTAGCAGATACTCGCTCCACGCCAAGATAGTAATATCAACCACACTGATACTTGTCTTCGGTGGCGGACTGTTTTTGTATATTTTTGAAAAAAACAATACCATAGCAGGCATGGACACACCGGGTGCCATATTTGCATCGTTATTCGGCTCGGTTACGGCGAGAACGGCAGGCTTCAATACAGTAGACACAGCAGCACTGACACAGGAGAGCAAGCTTTTGACTATAGTGCTCATGTTCATAGGAGGAAGCCCGGGCTCGACAGCCGGCGGAATCAAAACCACAACCATGGCGGTCATGATAATCTATATTGTTTCTTATATGAGAGGAAGCAACGGCTGCAATGTGTTTGGCAGGAAAATAAGCAGTGAGGTAATCAAAAAGGCCGGAATGGTGCTTATCATCAATCTGGTGCTTGGACTTACAGCGGTGATAGCTATACTTGCTACATCCAATATGAAGATGGACGATGTACTGTTTGAGGTATACTCTGCAATCAGTACGGTCGGCATGACAACAGGCATCACAAGAGATTTAAATACAGTAGGACGCATAATTATCATAATTATGATGTATTGTGGAAGAATCGGAAGCATGACCTTTGTGCTTTCGTTTGTGCATAGACCGGATAAAGCCAATATAGAGCTTCCGGAGGAAAAAGTTATCATTGGATAAGGATAAGGAGAAACGAAATGAAATCAATTTTAATTATTGGAATGGGTAAATTCGGACACCATCTGTGTGCGGATTTGATAAAAAACGGAAATGACATTATGGTGATGGACAAGGACGAGGCCAAGGTCAGGGATTTAATCTATGACGTGACCAAGGTGCAGATAGGTGACTGTACCGACCCACAGGTAGTAAAAGCACTCGGAATCAACAATTTCGATTTGATTTTTGTATGCATCGGCACCAATTTCCAAAGCTCACTTGAGATAACAAGTCTCGTTAAGGAGATGGGCGGAAAATACGTCATCAGCAAGGCAAACAGGGATGTGCATGCCAAGTTCCTGCTTCGAAACGGTGCGGATGAGGTTATCTATCCTGACCGCGACATGGCAGAGAGAGTGGCAAAGAAATACAGCGCCAACCATGTGCTTGATTATGTGGCATTAAACGATGATTACTCAATCTACGAGATAAATCCACCTGAAGGCTGGGTAGGAAAGAGCATCAGGGAAAATAATGTGCGTCAGAAATACAATGTAAATATCGTTACAGTAAAGGAAGCCGGAATGAATCGCGTGCTTCCGCTGCCGGACTACGTGTTCAAGGCAGACGATGCAGTGATGGTGCTTGGACTGAATGCAGATGTGGACAAACTGGTGCGAAAGCTATAAAAGTGTGGCTCAAAAAATAATAGGCAGCAATTTGAAGAAAAGAAGAAAGGATGGATACATATGGGTAACAATGACAGCAGTGTAGAAACATTTTTGCAGTGGATAAAGGCTTCGGACAATATTGTATTTTTCGGCGGAGCAGGTGTATCAACAGAGAGTGGCATACCTGATTTCAGAAGCGTGGACGGACTTTATAATCAGAAGTATGATTATCCGCCCGAGACCATCCTGAGCCATACATTTTACAGGAAGCATCCGCAGGAGTTTTACCGATTCTACCGTGACAAGATGCTCTGCCTTGATGCAGAGCCAAACATTACGCATTACAAGCTGGCAGAGCTTGAAAAAGCTGGAAAGCTTAAGGGCGTTGTGACGCAGAACATAGACGGACTGCACCAGAAGGCCGGCAGCAAAAATGTGATGGAACTGCACGGCAGTGTGCTGAGAAACTACTGTGAGAGGTGCTTACAGTTTGTAAGCGCAGAGGAAATCCTCCACTCAACAGGTGTGCCAAAATGCCCAAAGTGCGGCGGCCCGGTAAAGCCGGATGTTGTATTGTACGAGGAGGGCTTAAATCAGAAAACGCTTGAGGATGCAATCTACTACATCAGTCATGCCGATGTGCTCATAGTAGGCGGTACATCACTTGCGGTATATCCGGCGGCAGGCCTCATAGACTATTACAACGGAAACAAGCTCGTGCTTATCAACAAGTCCACCACACCGATGGACGCAAGAGCAGACCTTCTGATACAGCAGGGACTGGGCTCTGTATTTGAGCAGATAGAGGTATAAACAGAGGATAATACACAGCATATTAAATGGCAGGCATAGGTAGAAGAGGAATATAGAATGGATAAATACGCAGTAGGAGATATCGTAAAACTGAAAAAACCACATCCGTGCGGCAACAGCGAGTGGGAAATCATGCGTGTCGGCGCAGACTTCCGCCTGAAATGCATGGGCTGCGGACACCAGGTTATGGTGCCGAGAAAGCTGGTCGAGAAAAATGACCGCGGCTTAACCAAGAAGCAGGCTTGAGTAATAGAAACAAAGCAGAACAACAAAGCAAAGAAGAATAACAAAACAACAAAACAGAGGAATAAAAACAGAGGTGCAGTTTACTGCACCTCGTCTTTTTATTTATATTCAGCCACAGAGTAAGGGACGTGCGCCGCGGGCAGGGGGAGGGCACAGGCATACTTCCGCAAGAGCGCATAGCGAAGCTGCTTAGAGGCTGTAGAATTGTGCTACGAAGCACAGAAATGCCCCGGCATGGAAGCGGGGCAAGGAGCTATCGAGCCATGGAGGGCGAGTAGCGACGGTTTCGTCAGGCATAGAAAACCAAAAACACAATTCGTACAGCCACTTAGCAGCGAAGCATAGCTCACGCGGAAGTCTGCCTGTGCCCTCCCCCTGTCCGCGGCGCACGTCCCGACCTGATAAAAAATAAAGAAAAATGCAAAAAAACCTTGAAAAGTACCACGATTCATGTTATTATCTAGACTCGTGATATAAAATTCCTTGCTCATAATCAGATTTATGAGCCAGAGACCAAAAGGAGGTAACATTCGCATGAACAAATATGAATTAGCACTCGTCGTTAGTGCAAAGATCGAGGATGATGCGAGAACAGCAGTAGTCGAGAAGGCAAAAGAGTACATCACACGTGCCGGCGGTACTGTTACAGAAGTTGAGGAGGCTGGTAAGAAGAGATTAGCTTACGAGATTCAGCACATGACTGAGGCCTTTTATTACTTCATCCAGTTCGATGCTGAGGGAACAGTCCCAGCAGAAATCGAGCAGGACGTTCGTATCATGGACAATGTTCTTCGTTTCTTATGCGTTAGAAAAGACGAGGCATAGTATAAGAAAATAGGAGATTGTATTATGAACAAAGTAATACTTATGGGTAGATTAACCAGAGACGCAGAAATCCGCTATGCCCAGGGGGACAACTCACTTGCAATAGCAAGATTTTCACTTGCGGTAGACAGACGCTACAGCAAGAATGCAGAGGAGCAGTCAACGGATTTCATCAACTGCGTAGCTTTTGGAAAGATAGCAGAATTTTTTGAGAGATTTGGCCGTAAAGGAACAAAATTTGTTGTTGAAGGCCGAATCCAGACCGGCAGCTATACAAACAAGGACGGACAGAAGGTATACACCACTGACGTCGTGGTTGAGAATGCAGAGTTTGCAGAGTCCAAATCAGCCGCATCAGGAAATGCAGGCGGATTTGCACCGGCAGACAGACCTGCACCTAGCCAGGCTGCTGGGGATGGCTTCATGAACATTCCGGACGGAATCGACGAGGAGCTTCCATTCAATTAGTAGTGTCCACGAGGACAAATATTCAAGGAGGTAACAAAAATGGCTTACAATAAATCAGCTGATGGTTCATCAATGAAGAGAAGACCAATGCGTAGAAGAAAAAAAGTCTGCGTATTCTGTGGAAAAGACAATGTCATTGATTACAAAGATACAAACAAATTAAAGAGATACATCTCTGAGAGAGGAAAAATCCTTCCACGCCGTATCACAGGAAACTGTGCAAAGCACCAGAGAGCTCTTACAGTAGCAATCAAGAGAGCACGTCATCTTGCTCTTATGCCATACGTTTGCGAATAAGATAAATGTATGATAAATCCCGACTACCGGATGGTGGTCGGGATTTTTTAGGTTAAAAATGTTTTATGTTTAAAAAATTAATATTTGTTGCATAATCAAATTACATAGTATAAAATGGATATAAAACAAATACTAATAAAAAGGGAGGGTTCAAATGGATACATACATTGTTTTCTGGTTGGCAGCCACCGTAGTTTTTGTTTTAGTTGAGCTTATGACAGTCGGGCTCACATCCATATGGTTTGCGGCAGGCTCATTTGTAGCGTTTATAATCGCACTGCTTGGCGGCAATGTCGTGGTTCAGGGAATTGCATTTATACTCGTTTCAGTCGTGCTTTTAGCTCTCACAAAGCCATGGGCCGGGAAGTACATCAATTCCAGGACAGTGAAGACAAACGTGGACAGTCTGGTCGGAGAAAGAGCTGTGCTCACCGAGGATGCTGACAGCATGAAGCAGACGGGAAAAGCCGTTGTAAACGGTCAGGAGTGGACAGTCAGACCGCAGGACGAGACCCAGGTCATAAGAAAAGGCGAGCTTATCGAGGTAGTAAAGATAAGCGGAGTAAAACTAATTGTAAAAAGGGTAAAGGAGGCTTAACCGGAAATGGAAGGATTAATAGCACTTGCAGTGTTACTCGTAATCGTACTTATAGTACTGGTAAACTGCATCAAAATCGTGCCACAGGCACATGCAATGGTAATTGAGCGTTTGGGAGGATATCTCACCACATGGAGCGTAGGACTTCACCTCAAGGTGCCATTTATCGACAGAATAGCAAAGAGAGTCATCTTAAAGGAGCAGGTGGTAGATTTCCCGCCACAGCCTGTAATCACAAAGGATAATGTAACAATGCAGATAGACACTGTAGTATATTTCCAGATTACAGATCCAAAGCTCTATGCATACGGAGTAGAGAATCCAATCATGGCAATTGAGAACCTCACAGCCACAACACTTCGTAACATCATCGGAGACTTAGAGCTTGATGAGACACTCACCAGCCGTGAGACAATCAACACCAAGATGCGCGCAACACTCGATGTGGCAACAGATCCATGGGGCATTAAGGTAAACCGTGTCGAGCTCAAGAACATCATACCTCCAAAGGCTATCCAGGATGCCATGGAGAAGCAGATGAAGGCAGAGCGTGAGAGACGAGAGGCCATTCTTCGTGCAGAGGGTGAGAAAAAATCAACAATCCTAGTTGCAGAGGGAAATAAAGAGTCAGTCATCCTCGATGCCGAGGCTGAAAAGCAGGCAGCCATCCTTCGCGCAGAGGCAAAGAAGGAGGCAACAATCCAGGAGGCAGCAGGTCAGGCAGAGGCTATCCTTAAGATACAGCAGGCCAATGCAGACGGACTTCGCATGTTGAAGGAGGCAAATCCGGATAACGCAGTGCTCCAGATAAAGAGCTTGGAGGCATTTGCCAAGGCGCAGACGGCAAGGCTACAAAGATAATCATCCCATCAGAGATTCAGGGGATTGCAGGTCTTACAAAGTCAATTGCAGAAATAGCTGCGGATAAGACTGAGAAGTAATTATATTTAATCAAAATGAATACCGGAAGATGAGAGCACACAAAAAGCATCGCATGTATCGTATCAATATCAGATATATGCGGTGCTTTTTAGATTGCACAGAATTGTGCTTAGATTACACAGGATTGCCCAGAACTCCTGTAATTCCAAACTGATAAATATAGTACTAGGAATAATCCACACAAAGTGGTATACTCTCTAGTAGGTGTATCAATCGATGAGGGCTGCACAAAGGTGTGGCCGGTAACTATTAATTTGTAGTACATTCTCGAAACCGCAAACGTTGCACCGGCAGCATCAGTGCAGCGCACCGGGGATAAGGAGAGTAAAATGAAGAAAAAAATAAAATTCAAGGGCAGGCTGAAAAGCTACATGTGCTGGCCGCTATATCTGACGTTTGTGTGGATATGTGCTGATGGAATAGCACTGCGCTATGACAGAAGGCTTGGCTATGGCATGGTAGGCTTTACAGTGTTTTATTTTGCGCTCGTGCTGTTTTTGTATGTCAGAAGCAAGTCAGTCGTTGCAAATGAGCTGATAAGCTTTGCAACACAGTATTCATCGGTGCAGAAGAGGCTGCTTAATGAGTTTGAGGTGCCGTATGCCCTGCTTGAGTACTCCGGCAAGATACTCTGGGTAAATGACAAATTCGCAGAGCTCATGGGAGTAGATAAAAACTATCACAAATCCATCACGACACTTTTTCCTACAGTGACCAGAGAGCTTCTCACCAAGAGTGATGCGCCGACAGACTTCAAGATAGTAAATGAGGAGGAGGACAGCATAGTCCGTCTGTCCGTCAAGCGAATATATTTCAACTCAATCGCAGAGGAAAATGAGATAATCGACACAAATGAAGCAGACCAGTTTTTGACGGCACTGTACGTATTTGATGAGTCGGAGCTTTATCAATGCAAGAAGGAAATCACAGAGCAGAAGCAGGTCTCAGCGCTTGTTTATATTGACAACTATGATGAGGCACTCGACAGCATAGAGGACGTAAAGAGGTCACTGCTCGTTGCACTTATTGACAGGCGTGTAAACCAGTACTTTGCCAAGTATGACGGACTCGTCAGAAAGATAGAAAACGACAAATACTTCGTGGTGTTCAAGTACAAGTATCTTGACAGCATGAAGGAGGACAAGTTCAAGGTGCTCGATGAGGTCAAGGCTATAAAGGTCGGCAACGAGATGGCGGTCACACTCAGTATCGGAATCGGTATAAAGAGCGATAAGTATAATGAAAACTACGTATATGCGCGAAATGCCATAGACTTAGCCCTCGGACGAGGCGGTGATCAGGTAGTTATAAAGGATCATGATGATATCCTGTATTTTGGCGGCAAGTCAAAGCAGGTGGAGAGCAAGACAAGGGTAAAGGCGAGAGTCAAGGCACAGGCGCTTCAGGAGATTATTGAGACATGTGAGAACGTGCTTATCATGGGACACAGCATCACAGATGTAGACTCGCTTGGAGCAGGCATAGGTATATACTGTGCAGCCAAGAATCTCGACAAAAAGGCACAGATAGTAATAAATGATCCGACAAGCTCAGTCAGACCTCTCATGGAAACATTTTCAGAGGCAAAGGGCTACCCGGCGGATATGTTTATAAACAGCGAAGAGGCTCTTGAGATGGTGAGCAAGGATACGCTTGTCATGGTGGTGGACACCAACAGGCCAAGCTACACAGAGTGCCCTGAGCTCCTCAGAAAGACAGGAAAGATAGTCGTATTTGACCACCACAGACAAAGCAGCGAGATAATAGAGAATCCTATACTCTCATATATCGAGCCGTATGCATCAAGTGCGTGTGAGATGGTCGCAGAGGTATTGCAGTACTTTAACGACGGAGTCAAGATCAATGCGACAGAGGCCGACTGCATCTACGCAGGAATCCTCATCGACACCAACAACTTTATGACGAAGACAGGCGTGCGTACATTTGAGGCGGCAGCCTTTTTGAAGCGCTCAGGCGCAGAGGTAACACGCGTCAGAAAGATGCTTAGAAATGACATGGCATGCTACAAGGCAAGAGCCGAGGCAGTGCGCCACGCGGAGGTATACAGGGGCTCGTTTGCCATATCGGTATGCCCTAGCGAGAATGTGGAGAGCCCGACAATCGTCGGTGCACAGGCGGCAAATGAGCTGCTCAACATAATAGGAATCAAGGCATCATTTGTGCTCACGGAGTACAATGACAAGATTTATATCAGCTCTCGTTCAATCGACGAGATAAATGTCCAGATAATCATGGAGAAGCTGGGCGGTGGCGGACACTTAAATGTGGCAGGCGCGCAGCTGACAGGCGTTACTATCGTGCAGGCAAAGCGCATGATACAGGATACACTGGACGAAATGCTAAAAGAAGGAGACATAGAAGAATGAAAGTAATCTTATTACAGGACGTAAAACCATTAGGCAAAAAAGGCGAGATAGTAAACGTAAGTGACGCTACGCCAGAAACAATATCATACCTAAAAAGCTCGGAGTAGAGGCTACTCCAAAGAACTTAAATGACTTAAAGCTTCAGAACCAGCACGCTGACAAGGTGGCACAGGAAAACTACGAGAGTGCACTTGCACTCGCAAAGGTAGTAGAGAACACAAAGGTAGTAGTAAAGCTGCGCTCAGGAGAGGGCGGCAGGACCTTCGGCTCCATATCCACCAAGGAGATCTCGGCTGCAGCAAAGGAGCAGCATGGCTTAGAGCTCGATAAGAAAAAGATGCAGCTTAACGAGTCAATCAAGGCACTCGGAAACTATGAGGTGCCTGTCAAGCTTCATCCAAAGGTAACAGCAAACCTCACAGTATCAGTAGTTGAAGGATAGGAGGAATCCCCTTGGAAGAAGCATTAATCAAACGAATAATGCCAAACAGCCTTGAGGCAGAGCAGTCTGTGGTCGGCTCCATGATTATGAGCAAGGATGCCATAGTGACCGCCAGCGAGATGCTCCTAAAGGAGGACTTTTATCATCAGCAGTACGGCATCATATTTGAGACCATGGTTGAGCTCTTTACAGAAGGGCAGCCTGTAGATCTCGTCACACTCCAGAACCGTTTAAAGGAAAAGGATGTGCCGCAGGAAATACAAAGCCTTGACTTTGTGAGAACTCTCGTCACCAGTGTGCCGACCTCTGCAAACATCAAGTACTATGCCAATATCGTAAAAGAAAATGCCATAAAGCGAAAGCTCATCCATGTGACAGAGGACATAGAGAACGAGTGCTACGCCGGCAAGGAATCGCTCGAGAGCGTGCTCGACAAGACAGAGCACGATGTATTTGAGCTGCTTTCCACAAGGCAGACAGGTGACTACGTGCCAATCCGTACTGTAGTCATGAATGCCCTCGAGAAAATCGAGAAAGCAGCACAGCAGGAGGGCACCGTAACAGGAATCCCGACAGGCTTCATAGACCTTGACTACAGGACAGCGGGTCTTCAGCCGTCAGATCTCGTGCTCGTGGCAGCCCGTCCGTCAATGGGAAAGACAGCCTTCGTGCTCAACATAGCACAGCATGTGGCATTTCACGCACATCTGTGTACAGCCATATTCTCACTCGAGATGTCGAAGGAACAGCTCGTAAACCGTCTGTTCTCACTCGAATCAAAGGTAGATGCGCAGGCACTGCGTACAGGAAATCTGTCTGATGCCGACTGGGAAAAGCTGGTCGAGGGAGCCGGAATCATCGGAGACTCCGAGCTCATCATAGACGACACTCCGGGTATCAGCATCTCAGAGCTTCGAAGCAAGTGCCGTAAATACAAGCTCGAACACGACTTAAAGCTAGTCATCATCGATTACCTGCAGCTCATGACAGGCTCAGGACGAGGCTCAGAATCGCGTCAGCAGGAAATCTCAGACATATCACGTTCACTTAAGCACTCGCCAGAGAGCTTTCAGTCCCTGTGGTGGCACTCTCACAGCTCTCACGAGCCGTAGAGCAGCGACCGGACCACAGACCTATGCTTTCAGACCTTCGAGAGTCAGGAGCTATCGAGCAGGATGCCGACGTCGTTATGTTTATCTATCGTGACGACTACTACAACAAGGACACAGAGCTAAAGGGTATCTCAGAAATCATCATGCTAAACAGCGTAACGGTCCAATCGGCACCGTAAACCTTGCATGGCTGCCTGAGTACACGAAGTTTGCAAATCTGGAGCATTAAGACTAAATTGCAAAGAGAATAAATAGACAATCAATCCCGGCTCACGTCATAGGATAAAGTTAAGTATCCTGATGTGGGCCGGGATTTTTCAAAATCTCTTTATACTTAAAAAGGGAAGAAAGCTATAAACTTTCCCGCGATTCATCCGATATATTCCTTAGAATAGGGTAAGAACAACAGTCAATTGCAACATATTTTCACACGGAGGTGTTATAGATGGCAATAGAGGCAATCAAGGGTGCAGGAATGGTCTATCAGGGAAGTACATCAACTGCACAGATAAAGGAACAGGCACAGGGAAGGACAGAGGTGTCCAGTGCGGACAATCAGGTCGTGTCTGACAGCATCGCAAGGAATATTCAGGCGATGAATACGAAGGAAGCAAGCGGTGATTCAGCCGGTGATGCCGGAGCGCAGGGACAGGCACAGGCTGCTGCACAAAAGCAGAATGAGAAGAATATGCAGCTTAAAAAGGCTGTGGATGATATCAACAAGAGCGCGTTGGCTGACCAGTCGGAGGCAGTGTTCGGCATCCATGAGAAGACTAACCGCGTGACAATAAAGATAATAGACAAAAAGACAAAAGAAGTCATCAAAGAGTTCCCGCCGGAGAAGACACTTGATATGATAGCGAAGGTCTGGGAGATGGCAGGACTCATGGTAGATGAGAAGAGATAGGAGGACATCATGGCAATCAGATTATCGGGAATGAATTCGGGCCTCGATACGGATTCAATTGTCAAAGCACTTGTATCAGGCTATACAACCAAGAAAGAAAAATATGAAAAAGCACAGACAAAGCTTGGCTGGAAGCAGGAATCCTGGAAGTCACTGAATACCAAGGTGTACAGTATGTACAGTAATATATCAAACCTGCGATTTTCAAGTGCCTACAACCTTAAAAAGACATCGGTTTCAGACATGACAAAGGCCACAGTTACAGCATCATCAACAGCTCCAAATGGCACGCAGTCGCTTAAAATAAAGGAGACCGCAAAGGCAGGCTCGCTCACAGGAGCACAGATAAATGCCTCAAGCTCAACGACCACACTGGCTCAGCTTGGCTATACAGGTGGAGATGCGCAGATAAATGTAAATACAGGCGGCACCACAAAGACTATCACGCTGAGCGCGACATCCACAATGTCAGACGTGGAGAAGCAGCTCAAGGAGACAGGACTTAATGCCAGCTATGACAGCAACTACAAGCGTTTTTACATAAGCTCAAAGGACACAGGTGTAGAGAATGACTTCACACTCACAGGAGCAAATGCCGCAGGAGCGAGCGCACTCTATAAGCTCGGAATCGCAGTGGGAGCATCGGCAGACGGAACCAGACCAAACCCATATGGAGAGTACGCAGGCCTGTCCGGTAAAAACAACGGAAACACACAGCAGAATATAGAAGACGCCAGAAACGCATATGTCACAGCAGCAGACAATGTTGCAAAGTACAATGCACAGAGCAGCAACCTGCTCAATGCCATAACATATGGCAATGCTTATGCGGATGTTCAGGACTTTTATGCAGCACACAGCAGTGCAGACAAGACAAAGCTTGAAACACTTGCAAAGCTTGGCTCAGGAAGAGACTCAGCGTCATAATGAAAAACAGTGATGACAGCTACACCACATACAGTCTGACAACTGCAAAAGACGCAAAGGGCAATGCGGTATACAAATCAGCAGACGGCAAGTACATCTCAGCAGAAGAGACATATACGGCCGACGGCAAAACATACAAGAAGGATTCCGATGGCAATTATATCAACGTAGCTGATGAAACAGATAAATACAGCGGAGATACAGCAAAGCTGACCAAAAACGTGGCATATCATGAGGTTACAGAAAAAATATCATACACATCCACAACCGGCGAGGGCGATGACGCCAAGGAAGTGTCATACACAAAGGTCGGAGACACTGATGAAAAGCTTCAGGATGCAGACGGAAAAGTATATACCAAGCGTGCAGACGGCAAATATTATGCAGACGGTGAACCGGATGATTCAAAAAACGGCATAACAATCAAATCAAAGGCAGATTACACATCCAAGGAAGCGTCGCTTACAAATGCGGAGGCTGCAAACACAGCCTATACAGCTCTCACAAATGGTATATCAGAGGCTGATCTGAACACATACACAGCAAACCTGTCAACAGTCACAGCCTTTGAATCATCAGAGGATACAGTGCTGAAAAAGGATGATGATTACACCATAAGCAAGCTCACAGAGGCTGTCCATAGTGCGTATGCGGACAACGGCGGAAAAGCCGGAGTGCAGGCACTTATATCAGGAACCGGCGCCTATGCATCAGGCAGTGATGCAGCAGATAACAGCTACGCGGGCAGAGTGTCAGCGCTCACAACAGCAGCACAGACAGCACAGGAGACCGTAGACAAAAACAGCATCGTAAAGGATCTTGCAGCAATAAAGGACACAAATTCAGAGGAGTACAAAGCAGCCCTTTCAAAGCTGGCAGATGAAGTGGATGCAGCGTATGACCTGTCATCAAGCGCACAGTACAATACCGATGCCAGCAAGATAGACGGAAAAGACGCCGAAATTGAGTTAAATGGCGTGAAATACACCGGAGCCAGCAACAGCTTCAACATCAATGGACTGAACATTACAGCACTCTCAAAGACCTCCGGCAATGATGAAATCAGCATCACCACAGCCACGGATACACAGGGCATTTATGACAAGATAAAGGACTTCCTGACAGAGTACAACAACGTCATAAACGAGATGACCAAGCTCTACAACGCAGCATCAGCAGGCAGCTATGAGCCGCTGACAGATGATGAAAAGGAAAACATGTCCGACAAAGAGATTGAGAAGTGGGAGCAGAAAATCAAGGATTCATTGCTCAAAAACGATACAACTCTCAGCGGCGTAATGACAGCCATGCAGTCAGCCATGTCATCAGCAGTGGAGATAAACGGCAAGAAATACTCATTCTCAAGCTTCGGAATCCATACGCTTGGCTACCTCAATGCTGCAGACAATGAGCAGAACGCATACCATATCGACGGAGATGAGGATGACACCAACACCTCAGGCAACACAGATAAGCTCATGGCGGCAATCAATAATGACCCTGACAATGTCATGACATTTATGCAGCAAATCTCCAACAACCTCTACAAGGCAATCGGAGATAAGATGTCATCAACATCACTGAGCTCAGCGTTTACCATATACAACGACAAGCAGATGAGCACAGAGTACAGTAATTACACAAAGCTTATCAAGGAGTGGGAGACAAAGATATCAGACAAGGAAGACTATTACTATAAAAAGTTCTCCGCAATGGAGAGCTCGCTCGCCAAGCTCAACAGTACACAGAGCTCACTAAGCAGCTATTTCTCATAAAGAATAACCATACATGAGTCAGAATGTGTGAAATATGTTGAAAATGTACATTTCAACAAGCAGTAAATGTACGAAATCAGGGAGGTAACAAATGTTACAAAGCAAAGGATACGCAGTATATGCAAACAGCAAGGTTCAGACAGCATCGCCAGCGGAGCTGACACTCATGCTCTACGAGGCAGCCATCAAGTTCTGCAATATAGCAGAGATGGCTATAGAGAAAAATGACATACAGAAAGCACACGATAATATCAAAAAGGTAGAGGCAATCATCGAAGAATTTCAGGCCACCCTGAATCACAAATATCCGGTAGCAAAGGACTTTGACAAGGTATATACATACCTCATGCAGAGACTGGTTGAGGCCAATATCAAGAAAGATACAAAGATACTCGATGAAGTGCTTGAGCACCTGCGTACCATGAGAGATGCATGGAAAGAGGTCATGCGTGTCACTTGCAACGGAAGCAAGGTAGGCATGTCGTAAAACAAAAAATAATAACGATAAAAGACAAAAAGGCTATTGCAAAGTTATGGAGCTGGGCAATAGCCTTTTTGAAAGGAGAACACCATGGAACAGACATACATCGCAATAATGATACAAAGCCTGGAGAAAAAAGAGCAGGTACTTGACAAAATAATAGAGCTTGACACAGTACAGAAAAACCAGCTTGAAGATCCAAACCTCACACCGGACGATTTTGATGATGTTGTAGAGCAGAAATCAAAGCTCATAGAGCAGCTAGACAACCTGGACAGTGGCTTTGAAAAGCTCTTTGAGCGCGTAAAAGAAGAGCTTGAAGGCAACAAAGAGACATACAAAGAAGAAATCTGCATCATGCAGGATCATATCCGTAAAATCACAGACAAGAGCGTGAAAATCCAAAGCCAGGAAGCCAGAAACAAAGCACTTATGACAAGCAAATTCAACGGAATAAAAAAACAGGCCAGACAAGTGCGAAAGGGCGCAAATGTGGCCAGCAAATATTATCAGTCAATGACAAAGACCGGATATGTAGATCCACAGTTCATGGATAATAAAAAGTGAAAATGGGTGGATAAAAATGGTGAAAATGGGTGGATGAAATTGACAAATGCTGTAAAATCAAAGAATATTACACAGCGGGACAGCGAGAATTGGAAGAGTCCGCATGAATACAATGATGCCAGCATGTTTCATTTCAGAGATGAAAAAGGAAATGAAGCAGAGGAGCTTCTTAAACTCAAATCAATAATGGAGAGAGAAGGGGATAATCTGCCAAAGGTACTATGTGTAATATGCGTTATGAGTAATATGGCATATAAGAGACCGGATGGAGTGTATGTGGTGCCAATAACGGCATTGAAGCCGTGAGCGAGGAATGAGGAACAGAAAAAGGTTCTATGATAATCATTGAACAGCCTAAACTATAATAGAAACTGACCGATATATAATATAGAAATTCAGGAAGAATTTAGATGGTGCATGGATGCAAATGGATATTATATAATTATAGAACATATTGTGCCATTCGAATTTTAAAAGTTCGAATGGCATTATTATTTATATGGAGATTAAAAATGAAGTATAAAATAAAAGAACAAATCGAAAGTAATTTGCAGAATGGAAATTTACAAAAAAGTATTGACATTTTAAATGCATATGAACAGGAATATCCTAAAGATAGAGATTTAAAGTTTTATAAATGTATTTGCATGTTGCAAATGGGTGATATAGATAAAGCTATAGAAATATCCGAAGAGTGTGTAAGAAAATTCCCAACAAGTTATGAAGCTTACTATTATAATGGCTGCTCATATCAGGCTGCAGGAATGGTAATGGAAGCATTAAAAGCGTACAAAATAGCAGATTATTTATATATTTAGTCAAAAATTGTTGATTTGGATATGTATGAGGACATATGTAATCAAATTTCAATCTTGGAGGAGCAATATATTGAATTAGTGAATGAATATATAAATCAGAATGATGCAAATAATCTATTAAAAGCAGATTCATTTTTAAAGAGAATGAATTGTTTTTTGGGGAAAAATGAAAAGGCGCCAAGAGATAGCAGTCAGTTAATAGTTGGCATCGAATATTGGGTAGCAGATAATGACTTGCGCTATATTGGTATATATAGAAGCCCGGTTCAAGACTTTATTGGAAAAGAAAATATGAATCTGATTAGAACACAAGCTGAATTCTTGAAGTATGCTAATAAAGATATAGAAACAAATGTTATTGGAGATGACAACGAATATTTAATTCCTATTGCAAGCATTGAGAATAATAATGTGTATGCATTCAAAAATGAAGAAAATGAAAATATGATTGTACAAAGAGAGGTTAAGCATTTTAACTATTATAGGGTGAAAAATGGAACGCATATAATCTCGAAGCATAAAGCATATTATGGTTGTCAGATTCCACTAAAACATGATGCAAAACGAAAAAACTTGTCTTGAGCTTTTTTGTTGATGGATTAGAACAGGAAGTTATTAATGGAGAAGATTTTACAAGACTTATGCCGAGTACATACGCTTTTTTAAAAAAGGTACAGTATGTACAAATGCTTTTAGCTGTTCGGAATGGACATTTCCAAGTTTGACAACATATGAAAGCGGATTAGATACACTTGGACATATGATGTTTCATAATACAATAGATGGTGAATTACCGCAAAGTGTTCCGACATTGACTGAATACATTAAAGAAAAAGGCTATTTTACAAGTAAATTCGATGGCGATTGGAGATGTATATATTCATACGGATTTGCAAGAGGGTGCGATCAGTATGTATATCAAATTCAATCAATGGGAGCAAGGGCAGAGCATGAGATTATAAATGCTATCGAGCATATAGAAACATTTAAAGATACGGATCAGTATTTATGGATGACGGTTGGAGATTTACATGATATTGCAGATGGTTTTGATTTGTCACTTGCAGTACAAAAAAATCTAACTCTTGATGAACTGGAATATGAAGATGTTGGAAAGACATCTGTTAAACAAAACTATAGCTGTGGAAAAAGTCAGAGATATAAAAAACTATTCAGTACTTTGATATGTTGTTTGGATTTTATATAACTACATCGAAAAGAATTATAAAGATGATGAAATAGTTATAAGCTTTTTTGCAGATCATGGACAGGGGCATTTGGTTCCGAATGATAAACATTTTTTGTCAAAGGAGAGAACAAGGTAGCTTTTATGTTTCGCGGAAGCAATGTGGATGAAAAAATGTCAGATGAAATTATTTCAACGGCTGATTACTTGCCTATAATGTGTAAATTGTGTGATATACCGGTTGATTATGAGAAGATAAATGGTAGACTTCCGCTTAGTTTCGGAGGTGAAAAAGAGAGAGAATATGCTATAACAGAAAGTATTCATCCTGAAGATAAATATTGTGCGGTAGCAAATGCCAATGACTATGAAATATATTTTGATAATCAGGCTCTGACTGATGAAGAGGGAAGATTTGAATTAAAAGATTACAAGGTGTATGGTACTATAAAGATGGTATAAATATCGAAGATAAGGCTTTATTGGATAAATATGAGAAGATTTTTCTGGAAAGAATAGCAGAGCATGTAACATATGACTAGATAATGAGGAGGAATATTTATGCAGGCAATAATTCTTGCTGCCGGAATGGGAAAGCGATTAAAACATTTAACAGAAAATAATACTAAATGCATGGTGAAGGTTAATGGTATATCTATAATAGAGAGAACATTGAGAATACTGGATAGGAAAGCATTAAATAAAATCGTAATTGTTGTGGGCTATGAAGGACAAAAGCTTGTAAATTATATTGAATCATTAAATGTAGCTACACCGATTACATACATATGGAATAATGACTATGAAAAAACTAATAATATTTATTCTTTGTCATTAGCTAAAGAACATTTATGTGAAGATGATACAATTTTACTTGAATCAGATCTTGTATTTGATGAGGCTATTATAGATAGAGTGTTGACAGATGAGAGAAAATCGCTAGCTGTTGTTGATAAGTTTGAAAGCTGGATGGATGGCAGTTGCATGATTATAGATGATGATGACAGAATAGTAGATTTTGTGCCGGGTAAATATTTTAATTTTAATGATAAAGAAAAATATTATAAGACGGTAAACATATATAAGCTGTCGGTAGATTTTTCAAGTAACATATATGTGCCTTTCCTGGCTGCCTATGAAAAAGCGATGGGCGAAAATGAGTATTACGAGTCTGTGATAAAGCTAATTGCTATGCTGGAGACTAATGAAATACGAGTTAAACGTATAGATGATCAGAAATGGTATGAAATTGATGATATTCAGGATTTGGATATAGCGGAATCACTGTTTACAGATGATCCGGCAGAAAGATATCGTAAAATAATGAGTAGATATGGGGGATTTTGGCGATATCCTCATATGACAGACTATTGTTATCTGGTAAATCCGTATTTTCCACCGAAAAGGCTATTAGATGAGATGGAGTCAAATTTTAAGACATTGCTCACGCAATACCCTTCTGGACAGAAGGTTGATTCAACGATATCTTCAAATATATTTGGAGTGAAGGATGAGTATATTATATTAGGTAATGGTGCGGCCGAATTAATAAAGGCTTTACTTGATATACAAACTGGGGCAATGGCATTATAGAGCCATCATTTAATGAATATAAGAACAGATATTCAGGGAACGTGGAAATATATCATCCGTATATAAATGAAAAAGGATATAACGCAGATGATGTGATAAATTATTTTGATGATAAAAGTATAGGTTCTTTGGTTTTGATAAATCCTGATAATCCAACAGGTAATTATATACCGATATATGATGTACTAAAGCTTATACAATGGGCTGAAAAGAAACAAATAAAGTTTATTTTAGATGAGAGCTTTGTTGATTTCGTGGATTTGCAGGAGGACGAGATTATTGAAGATGTTACTTTGATAAAAGACGATATATTGGAAAAACATACAAATTTATATATCATAAAAAGTATTTCCAAATCGTATGGTGTGCCGGGTGTTAGATTAGGGTCTTGGCTTCAGCGGATAAGAAAGAAATGGGGTTGATAAGAAGCACACTGCCGATTTGGAATATAAATTCTTTCGGAGAGTTCTTTATGCAGATATTTAACAAATATAAAAAGAACTATATAGAAAGCATGGAAAAATTTAGAAATACAAGACGAAGGTTCTTGATGGACTTGCAGGAGATAGCTTATCTAAAGGTATTGCCAACTCAGGCAAATTATGTAATGTGTGAGGTGGTTGGCATAGATAGCGAACAGTTGTGCATTAGATTGTTTGAAGAAGGCATATTAATAAAAGATGTTTCCGGCAAGATATCCAACGGAAGGAGTTATATTAGAATAGCGGTTCGTACAGAGAAAGAAAACAATATATTGATTGGATATCTTACAAAGGTTTATAATGATTTGCAAAATTTTTAAAAAATTTTATTTTAGGTATAAAGTATCGTAAAACAAGTCCGATATAGATAATAAGTAAGCAAGATATTACTTAATAGTAGCAAGCCAAACGAAGCGTACGGTCGGGAGGTAAACTACAATGATCAAACAGATTGAAGCATGGACGCTTCATTTAATTCAAGGAGGAAACAAATATGGTAGTACAGCACAATATGGCTGCGTCAAACGCAAACAGACAGTTAGGAATCAGCACAAACACACTTAGCAAATCAACAGAGAAGTTATCTTCTGGTTATAGAATCAACCGTGCAGCAGATGATGCAGCAGGTCTCTCAATTTCAGAGAAGATGAGAAGCCAGATCAGAGGTCTTAACAAAGCTTCTTCAAATGCTCAGGATGGTATTTCAGCTATCCAGACAGCAGAGGGTGCTTTAAATGAGGCTCACTCAATTCTTCAGAGAATGAACGAGCTTGCAACACAGTCTGCAAATGATACAAATACAACAGCTGATAGAACAGCAGTCAGAGTGAAGTTAATGCATTAACAAATGAACTTTCACGTATTGCTTCTACATCACAGTTCAATACTCAGAATCTTCTTGATGGAACATTTACTGGCAAGAACCTTCAGGTTGGGGCATTAGAGAATCAGAAGATTACAATCAGTATCGGAACTATGGATGCAAAAGCACTTGGTGTTGATTCGTTAGATGTTAAATCATTTACTAAAGCTGGAGCTGCTATGACATTAATCCAGAAAGCAATCTCAAAAGTTTCTGGACAGAGATCAGATCTCGGAGCACTGCAGAATCGTCTTGAGCATACAGTAAATAATCTTGATAACATTTCTGAGAATACTCAGACTGCTGAGTCTCGTATCCGTGATACAGATATGGCTTCAGAGATGGTACAGTACTCTGCTACTTCTATCATCCAGCAGGCTGGTCAGTCAATGCTTGCTCAGGCTAATAGCCAGACACAGGGTGTACTTTCACTCATCCAGTAATTGATGGAATAATGTATACCAATATTTATAAAGCCACTCACTTTGAGTGGCTTTATTATTTATACGAGGATACTAATATGTTGAATAGAATACAGAAAACTATAAATATAATTGATGATTATATAGATACGATGTATAAAGACTATGGTGATGGGATAAAAAAGCTTCCTGAAATAGTTAAAGAAATACAGGAAATCATGGTAGAGTTCCTGAATAAAATTGGATATTACAATCAACATGGAGAAAATATACAGACAGATGTAATTTTGTTACAGTTAGAAAATCTATTAAATGCAATTGATTTGAAAGATCCAATACAAATTGTTGATACGCTTGAATATGAAATAAAAGAAAGCTTTGTGGTATATAAAGAACTGGTGTATAAATATGGAGAATAATCTAGAATTAAAATATAATAAATTGATATACAACTATCCATACTTAAAAGAAATAGTTTCAGATTGTGATGAAAGCGATGTCTGCACAGCAAAATCGCTGGATGAAAAAATAATATATGGGATAGTGAAAAATGGTCATACATACTATCTTGATAGCAAGTATAGCGTGGATAATGAGTGTGAGCATATACTTAGGTCAAGTAAGGCAGAAAAAAATCCATTTGCAGTTTTTATAATTTTTGGGTTGGGAAATGGAATGTTGGTTCGCAAGATTAGAGAAAGATTTCCTGATAATTACATTTATGTTCATGAACCATCTGAAAAAAATTTTCCATAAATTTATGAAACCGTAGAAGACATAGATTTTATTATAGATGAGCATGTGGTTATAACTGTAGGTGAAAAAACAAGAGGAGCCAGAATAGAAGTATTGCATGAGATGGTAGATATTAATAATTTTTACATTACAGATGTAATTTGTATGCCACAATATAGAAATCTTATGATTGACGATTATCTTCTTTTCTTGAATGATTTTTACGCAAGAATTGAACAGATTATCATGCAGAAAAATACGGATATTGCATTTAATGGAGAGCATATCGAGAATTTTTGGCACAATATATTAGATTTAATTGATCAATATGGTGTAAAAGATTTAATAAAAAATATAGAAAACGAAAATAAAGAGGGATATCCGGCATTTATAGTATCTGCTGGACCATCACTTGATAAAAATATAGATATGTTAAAGGAGGTCAAAGGAAGAGGAATGATAATGGCAGTTGATACAGCAATAAAGCCATTATTAAAAAAAGGTATAGTACCTGATATTGTTGCTTCTGTTGATCCACATAAACCTCTGGAATTGTTTCAATATAGAGGAACAGAAAACCTTCCTATGCTGGTTGACATAAATTATAATTCGAAGATTGATTTGCTACATAATGGTAAGAGATTTTATACATGGAGTGGTGAACCATTTGTGAAAGAGTTTTTGGAGAAAATGGGTATTGACCTTGGAGTGATTGAAAGTGGGGGATCTGTAGCTTGTAATTTGTTTTCACTTGCTATAATGTCAAAATTTGAAACTATTGTTTTGATAGGGCAGGATTTGGCTTATCCTAATAAAAAAGGGCATTCTTCAGCTTCTTATGATAGCGAGAGTAATATTGATATAGAAAGTGGTAAGTACTTTAAAGTAGAAGATATATATGGAAATCATGTTTACACAGAAGGAAACATGAATGCATATAGGAAATGGTTTGAAGCAACTATATCAAGAAATCCTAGTATAAGATTTATTGATGCCACAGAAGGTGGTGCGAAAATAAAGGGGACAGAAATAATGACACTTAGCAGTGTGATTAATGAGTGCTGTAATAAGTTATCAGAAAAGAACTGGATTAAAATTGTAAATGACTGTCCAAAGCTAATGAATAAAGAACAAAGAAAACAGGCAATTGAAATACTTGGAAAGATGCCACAAAACTTAGAATATTTGAAGGAAATGTTGGATGATGGAATGGAAACGATAGAAAGGATAAGGAATAATAAGGGGGAGCTAGAAAATGACGAGATTAAAAAAAGTATTCAGGAGATAATGGAAATTAACTCTGTGCTACAGGATAGTCTTGAAGCAAAAATATTAGGAATGTATAATGCTGAAACTGGATATACAGTAGCAATGTCTGCATATAGAGTTAAAGAAGATATCAAAAGTGATGTGGATGATATAGTAAAAATGTGTGAAATGTCATATAAAGGATACTTACAGGCAATTGAAAATATGCAGGTTGATTATAATAACTACATTGATTTAACAAAGTTAAACTAAAATATTAACTTTTATAGTATAATGTCGATATATAATAATATAAGAGATTCATGAGGAATCAGAATGGTGCATGGAGGCATAAATATATATCAAATAAAGTATTATGCCACTCGGACTATGTGCGTTCGGGTGGCTTTTTATTTATGAAGGTATTCCAAGCACTGATAGAAAATATCAGGGAGGAAATATTTCGTGTTAAATGGAAAGTCGATTTTGGTAACAGGGGGAACAGGTTCGTTTGGACATCAGTTTGTGAGTTATGTGTTGGAGCATTATGAGCCTAAGAAAATAATTATATACTCTAGAGATGAGTATAAGCAGTTTGTGATGCAGAATGAATATAAGAAACATCCACAGGCAGATAAACTACGTTTTTTATAGGAGATGTAAGGGATAAAGAAAGACTTTACAGAGCGTTCGATGGTGTGGATTATGTGGTACATGCAGCAGCATTAAAGCAGGTTCCATCATGTGAATATAATCCCATGGAGGCTGTAAAGACAAATATCAATGGTGCAATGAATATAGTGGATGCAGCATTAGATTGTGGGGTAAAGCGTGTTGTTGCTCTTTCGACAGACAAGGCAGTTAATCCAATTAATCTTTATGGAGGCACTAAGCTGGTTTCAGATAAACTGTTTATTGCTGCTAATGCCTATGCAGGAGAAAAGGACGTCAATTTTTCAATTGTAAGATATGGTAATGTAGCAGGAAGCAGAGGCTCAGTTATTCCATTTTTCAGAAATATAGTTGCTAATGGTGGTACTTCTCTTCCAATAACAGACTATAGGATGACAAGATTTTGGATAAGTCTTGAGCAGGGAGTAGAGCTTGTAATTAAAGCATTGTCAGAGGCAAAAGGAGGGGAAACATTTATCTCAAAGATTCCTTCATTCAAGATAACTGATTTGGCACAGGCTATATTGCCGGGATGTGAGATGCCTGAGGTCGGTATACGTGAAGGCGAGAAGCTTCATGAAATAATGGTTACAAGAGAGGATTCATTACTTACATATGAATATGACAAACACTTTATAGTTTACCCTCATTTTGACTGGTGGGATAAAGATAAGATACAGACCGGTGGAAAAAAGGTGGAGCAGGGATTTGAGTATAGTTCGGGTAAGAATACAGAGTGGCTTTCGGTAGATGATTTGAAAGAGTTATTAATAGATGTTAAGGAACACTAATAGGTGATGTTATGGAAAAGAATATTAAAATTGGCAATAAAACAATATCAGAGACAAGCCCGGTATATATAGTAGCGGAGATGTCCGGAAATCATAACATGGATTTTAATCGTGCAAAGGAGATCATATACCGATCAAAGTGTGCTGGAGCAGATGCCGTAAAGATACAGACATATACAGCAGATACAATTACATTAGATTGTGATAATGAATATTTTCAAATAAAGCATGGAACATTGTGGGATGGCGATACATTACATAGCTTGTATGAAAAAGCATATACACCATGGGAATGGCAGGAGGATTTATACAAATATGCGCATGAAGTTGGAATAGAATTGTTCTCTTCACCATTTGACCTTTCTGCGGTTGACTTTTTGGAGAATATTGGAGTATCAGCATATAAGGTAGCATCATTTGAAATAAATGATATTCCGTTATTACAGAAAATTGCAAGAACAGGCAAACCGATAATTATTGCAACAGGAATTGCAGAGTTGGCTGATATTGAGTTGGCTATCAATACATGCATAAAAGAAGGCAATGATCAGATTATTCTTTTAAAATGTACATCAGCATATCCTACACCTTATGATGAAGTAAATATAAAAATGTTAAATACGTTAAAGGAAACATTTGACTGCATAGTTGGGGTATCTGATCATACATTTGGTTCTGTTGTTCCAATACTTTCTGTCGGAATGGGTGGAAAGATGATAGAAAAGCATGTAACCATAAAGAGAAGTGATGGGGGAACGGATTCAGAGTTTTCAATGGAAATGGCTGAGTTTGAGACTATGTGTAGAGAGGTTCGTAAGGCTGAACTGGCAATGGGAACAGGGAGATATTATCTTACGGAATCACAAAAAATGGAGAGACATTTTTCAAGGTCATTATTTATAGCAGAAGATGTAAAAAAAGGTGAAGTGTTGACTGAAAAAAATATTAGATCGGTAAGACCGTCAAATGGTATGCATACGAAATATTATGGAGATATCATAGGACAAAAGGTTAATCAAGATATAAAAAAGGAACTCCAATGGAGTGGAAATATATTGAATGGAATGATTAAGGGAGATGTGTGGGATATATGAAAAAAATTATGATATTAGGGGCAAACAATTTCCTTGTACCACTTATTAAAACGTCTAAAAGATTAGGGTATTATACAATTGTTGCATCACCAAGTATAAATGAGCCGGGATTTGAATTTGCAGATAAGAAAGTTATCGTTGATTTGAGAGATAAGGATGCTGTTTTAAGGACAGCAAGTGAATTGAAAATTAATGGCGTTATTACAGATCAGGCAGAAACTCCTGTAAGAACACAGGCATATGTGGCAAGTAAATTGGGATTGCCAGGAATAGGAGAGGATAAAGCAGAATTATTTACAAATAAATATCTTATGCGTCAAAGGTGTAAAGAGATAGGCATAGATACAATTAAATTTAAATTGGTAGATAATGTAGAGGATGCCATTGATTTTTATAATCAAACTGGAAAGACTATGATTATGAAACCGATAGATAGTGCTGGCAGTAGAGGTGTTGTTAAAATTGAAAATACTCAGACAATTAAAGATGAATTTGGATACTCAAAAGATGCGTCCAAAAGTGGAAAAGTAATAATAGAAGAGTTTATTCCGGGAAAGGAATTACTATTAGATGGAGTTGTATTTAATGGTATTTATCAGACACTAATATGCGGAGAATATATTAAGTGTAATGTTCCGGGGGTGTTTTCAGAGTATATGGGAAAGTATCCCGCTGAAATAACGGAAGAGCAATACAAAATGGTCGATGAATTGGTAAAGAGAATCATAGAGGGATTTGAATTACCATGGGGAAGAACACATACAGAAATTAAAATAAATGAAAAAGGTGCATGGCTTATGGAACGGCCGCAAGAGGTGGTGGAAGATACATTTCATCAGGAATTGTACCAATGAAAACAGACTTTGATTCTTGTGAGTTCCTCTTGAAAGCGTGTGTTGGAGAAATAACGGAAATACCAAAAATTCATAGAAATAATAAATCATGCGGATATGTATCATTGTTTTTACCAAAGGGCGAAGTTATCTCAGTTGAAGGTTTACAGGATGTAATAGACTTGCCTTATACATATAGTCATAATTTTGAAGATATTAAGGTTGGCTTCAAAACAAGCGAGTTTAAGGATAAGATAGAAGGTCGCTTTATACACCTTGAAGCTGAAAATGATGAACAATTATATAGCAGGGTTGAAGAAATTAAAAAAATGATAAAGATACAAGTACAGACTGACGATGGTGTGAAAGGACCTATTTGGGAATGAGTGGGTATATGGTTACTATAGAGGATGCAAAACGAACTGATTTTGATGACTATTATAAAATTAGATGTGGTAAATCTGACATTTATTGGATGGGATACGAAGCACCGCCACAATATGAAAGCCTTAAGAAAGTTTTTAATAGTAGGATTGTAGAGTCTAGTTTTTCTAATATTGGTGATAAAAGAATTTATATGATTAAGTATACTAAAAGAAAAATGATAGTAGGGTTCATACAATTATCATTAACATTAGATGGTGTTGAAATTGGGTATAGCGTCATGGAACAATATCAGGGGAAAGGAATAGGGACTCAGGCTCTTGCGCTTGCAGTGGAAATTGCATTGAAGATTTCTGAATGTGTATATTTAGAAATTTTGGAAAAAATAGAGCATCTTGTATCATTGCACAAAGAAATGGTTTTTTACCAAAAGAAAAACTAAAAGTAAAAAATGCATGCACTGGAAAATATCAGATTTATAGAAAGTATTGGTACACAAATGGAAAATAAAGATTATTACGTGGTATATGATAAAGCTTTGAATAAATTTTATAGTCATATTAATTGTTTGATTGACAAGCTTAAAAATAAGAAAAAAGTATATATTTTTGGAACAAATACTCCAGGAAGTATGATTTTAAGTTATTTAAAAGCAAATGGAGTAGAAGTTTGTGGTTTTTTGGATAATGACATAACTAAAGAAAATAAAAGTTATAGAGGAGTATATGTTTATACACCTGAAAGAATTCTTAAGTATTATGATAAAAATATAGTTATTTTGATTGCCTCAGGATATCAAGATCAGATGATAGAACAGATTTTATCATATGGATTTTCTATGGAGAATATTGAAGTAGTAATAGATTTAAAAAAGGAAATGAATGATTATTCATTTGTATATGGAGAAAGAAGAAAAAAATTAAATAATATTGAGGTGCGAAAATATCAAATTAGAATATTAAAAAGGTTAAAATCAGTATGCGAAGAAAATCATTTAAGATATTATATTGCATATGGAACATTACTAGGAGCTGTAAGGCATTCTGGGTATATACCTTGGGATGATGATATTGATGTTTGTATGCCTGCAGAAGATGTTATTAAATTACAAAATATACTGGAAAATGACACACAATACAGATTAATAACTCAATATAAAAATGATATTTATTTAGGAACTGGTTGTAGTCTTATGGTGGATATAAATACAATTTCCGATATTAACAGATTTCCGATTCAATTATCAACAGGAATTAGTATTGATGTATTTTCGCTATATGGTATACCTAATGATGATATAGAGAAATATATATATAATACAAGATTATTAGAATCAGAAGTATTGGATAACATGTATTCGAATGAAAAATATAAAAAGTCATTGAACAAATTGAATGAATATTTGTTAAGTTTTTCTTATGAAGATTGTGATGTAGTAGGAAATACTTTATTTGCTAATTATATGAGGGCTATATATAAAAAGAATCTATGGGGAAAAGGAGTCAAACTTCAATTTGAAGATGAAAAATATAATTGTCCACAAGAGTATAAAGAAATATTGAAAATGGAGTATGGAGATTATATGACACCGCCACCTGAAAAGGAAAGGCAAGGTTTACATTATATGAATTGTTATGAATAAATATTAATTTGATGTAACTGTTCAGAACTCTGTTAGTTAAAAATGATTTCTGGGTTCCTATTCATTGCTTCGCGGATAGCTGAGAAAGAATTTATACCATGTTAGTAAGCAGAACCGATATAGCTCATGGTTGTAAGGTATTTCTGTGCATCTTCTTTGCTGCGGAAGCATCTAGAGAGCTTGGTTTTTACTTTTACCATACTATCAATAGTTGCAGTTAATGATTTTGTTTTGCTTCTTCAGAAAATCAGTTTTTGTCATAAGCTGACAATTGAATTCTTCTGTTATGTTAATTGTCATTCAAAACACTTTCTTTCTGCAAAATTTTATGTTTTTATTGTAACAGATCCAGTAAAAAAGCGAATCTTACATATAAACTGTCTGGCAAAATAACGGTGGATAAGTATTAATTTTTTTGGAGCTAATGCCTATAAATATATTTAAAATTGTATCAAAAGGCGGTAATAAAGCGAATAAAATATCAATGGTTGATGATTATCAACAAGGGTGATTGACAAATAAAAAATCATCATTTTTATCCATAAAATAACAGCAAATGAGGGCAAAAATAATATTTTAGATTCTTTGTTTTACACAACAACTTTAAGATAATCAGACGAATGGGTTCTGAATGGTTACAATTTGATATAAGTAAATGGGGGATTGTAAATGATATTTATAAGAACTGATTCAAATAATGAAGTTGCAACGGGGCATGTTATGCGTTGCATAACAATAGCTGATAAATTAATAAAATATGGTGAAAAAGTCAAATTTATTGTAAAAGATGTAGATACAGTAAATTTGTTAGATGGAAAATTTGAATACATAAATATTCCGGTTGATAATATTAGAACTATTTATGACGAAATTTTATATATTAAATATATTGTAAACAGCGAGCAGAACGCGCCCAAAATATTACTTGATTTATATATTTTGATGCAGAGTATATGCATAAATTAAAGACATTTGCAAAGGTAATTTCTTTTGATGATATGTTTAATGAATATTTACCTATTGACTTACTTATAAATTATAATCCCCATTATACAGTATATGATTATCATGGAAGATATCGTAATAAAAATATTAAGTTACTTTTAGGAATGAAATATGTTCCGCTAAGAGAGCAATTTGAAAAACTATCTTCTAAATTTCACAAAGATGTAAAGAATATATTATTGATTAGTGGGGGCGGAGATAAAGAACATGCTTTGTTAAAAATAATAAATGAAATATGTAATAAAAATATGGATTTGAAATATAAATTCCATGTTATTGTTGGAATTTTAAATGAAGATGTAGCAATATTTGAAAAAATAGCAGATAATAAAAATATTGTTTTATATAATAATGTGCATAATATGGCAGAGCTAATGCAGCAAATAGATATTGCAATATCAGCAGCGGGAACAGTATTATTTGAATGTTGTAAAATGCAAATACCAACTATATTCTATTGTATGGCAGATAATCAAGAGGATGTTGTTAAAGGATTTGGCAAAGATGATTTGATGTTGTATGCGGGGGACATTAGATTTATAGATCAACAAGTTCCTGCCCATATTACACAACTTATAGAATATTTGGACAAGAATGCTTTAGTTAGGGAAGAAATGATAATGAGGATGCAGAATAAAATTGATGGTAAGGGAGCTGAGCGTATTGCAAAAGAAATTATCAAATTATAAATCTATAGCAATTATTACTGCGCGAGGGGGAAGTAAAAGAATTCCGAAGAAAAATATAAAAGAATTTTGTGGTAAACCAATTATTGCATATTCAATTAAGGCTGCAATTGACAGTAAAATATTTGATGAAGTAATGGTGTCAACAGATAGTAAAGAAATTGCAGAAATTGCGAAAAAATATGGAGCAAGTGTTCCGTTTATGAGAAGCGAAGAATTATCAGGGGATAATGCTACGACAGATGACACTTTGTTAGAAGTTTTGAATGAATATAAAACCATGGGAAAAGAGTTCACATATATGTGTTGCATATATCCTACAGCACCTTTTGTCACACCCCAGAAATTGAAAAGTGCTATGACTATAATGCAAGAAAAAAATCCTGAACAAATAGTACCTATGGTTTCATATTCCTTTCCGCCTCAGCGGAGTAATTATATAGATGAAAATGGGTATGCACAATATGTTTTTCCAGAGAGTAAAATGACTAGATCTCAAGATTTAGACAAATGGTATCATGATGCAGGACAATTTTATGTATATAATGTAAAGAAGTTTTTTAAATGTAATGGTGATTGTACAGAAATTATACCTTTCATAGTTCCAGAGATGGAAGTTCAAGATATAGATAATGTTTCAGATTGGAAAATAGCAGAAATTAAATATATGATACTTAATGAAACAAGACAAGAAATGTTAAATATAGGCGGTGAGACTATTTGAATCAGAATTATAAGATAAGCATTATAATTCCATGCTATTATGTGGAAAAATATATAGACAGATGTCTTTTATCTGTAGTACAACAATCTATTGGTATGGAACATATGTAGGTAATATGAGTTAATGATGTATCTACGGACAATACATTATAAAAACTTTTATTATGGGAGACACGCTATTCTGATAATATACTGGTCATTACATATGAGCAAAATCTCAGACAAGGTGGCGTTAGAAATATTGGGCTAAATTATGCTACAGGTGATTTCATAGGATTTTTGGATTCGGATGATTGGATTGTACCAGATATGTATGAAGTATTGGTAGAAAAAATGATTGAGGGAGTCTATGATGTTGTAAATTGCCAATTGATTCGAGATAAAGGAAATGATGAGGAAGCAAATTTTCGGCCAGAATGGGGGAATTGTAACTGGATTGCATGATAGAGAGTTAATTTATGGACATAATATTGTATTTCCGGAGAATGTTTCATATGAAGATAATTATTGGGGGTATTAATCAGGCATTATGTTAAGAATTCGTATAGGATTGAGCGACCATCATATCATGCTATTAAAACCAGAAGAAAATGATATTACTTTTGTAAAGATTAATTGGCTTCGGAGTTGGTTAAAAGATTAGGGAGTAGAGGTTTAATAAAGTTAAGATTCGGAGATTTAAAATTATGATACCATACGGAAAACAAACAATAGAACAAGATGACATTCAGGCAGTTGTAGATGTCCTCAAATCAGATTTTCTTACAACAGGACCCAAAATTGCAGAATTTGAGCAGACTGTGGCTGATTATGTTGGAGCTAAATATGCAGTTGCCATTTCAAACGGCACATCTGCTCTTCATGCAGCTTGCTTTGCGGCAGGGATTGAACCGGGAGATGAGGTTATTACCACACCGCTTACGTTTGCAGCATCTGCAAACTGTGTACTGTATTGTGGCGGTACACCTGTATTTGCTGATGTTGATCCGAAGACTTACAATATAGACCCGGAGGATATTCAAAGAAAGATTACTGACAGGACAAAGGCAATCATAGCTGTTCATTTAGCTGGTCAGCCTTGTGATATGGATGCTATACACAGCATTGCGCGTGAGCATGGACTTATTGTAATCGAGGACGGAGCGCATGCACTTGGCTCTGTTTACAAGGGCAAGAAGGTAGGTAGTATGTCTGATATGACTACATTCAGCTTCCATCCGGTGAAGCCGATTACCACAGGCGAGGGTGGTATGATAGTCACTGACAATGAGGACTTTTATAAAAAGATGATTCTTTTCCGCAGTCATGGCATTACAAGAGATGATTCTATGATGACAAGGAATGATGGACCGTGGTTTTATCAGCAGTTTAATTTGGGCTACAATTACAGGATAACTGATATCCAGTGTGCCTTAGGCTGTAGTCAGATGAAGAAGCTGGACAGATTTTTAGCACGCCGAAAGGAAATTGTTGCACGTTATAATGAGGCCTTTGCGGATTGTGACAATATTATCACACCTTATCAGCTTTCGGATACGGAAAGTGGTTGGCATCTGTACATAGTTCAGGTGAAAAAATGTGATAGAAGACAGGTTTTTGAGAACATGCGTGAAAAGGGAATCGGAGTGAATGTACATTATATTCCTGTTTATATGCATCCGTATTATCAGGAGCATGGATATGAGAATGTGCATTGTGCGAATGCGGAGGAGATTTATTCTCATATTATTAGTCTGCCTTTGTATCCGGGATTGACATCTGAGCAGCAGGATTATGTTATTGATACCTTGAAGAGTTTGTGTGAGGAGTAGAATGATGGATATAAAGTTGTTCTATAATAATCAGCAGAGTATTAAGCTTTCTTATGAGATAGTCGAGAGCTTCAGAAAACAGAATTTCTACATTGCAACAAGCGAGCTGACAAAACTGCTAGGAAATTTAGATACTGTTGCCGGATATATATTTTCACAGGAAGATTATAAGTCATTGGCAGATGAGCTACAGCTTATTTTACCGGCATTACTTGACGCACAGGATAATTGTGATTATGTTTTACAGGCGGATATTATAGAAGGCGATTTACTGCCTTTATTGCAGAAGCTTCAGATTGCTTTTCAGGAACGTGACTTGGTTCAGGTTCCTGATTTTTTGAGCAAAATATGAGCTCTCTGAAAGAATATGACTTTGGTTTATATAAGCTGTTGAATAAAGAAAATTTGATTGAGGAAAAGAACTCTCTGTTGTCTGATAAGTTTACATTGAGTCTGGCAATTAACGGACAGCCTACAGCTCAGACTTTTGTAAATGGACAGTCGTTTTATCTCCACAGCTCTGTTAATCCTGAGAGGGAAGCAAGTCTTTTGGCAGATAGTTTAAAGCAGGCAGAGGATTATATGGTTTTTGGAATGGAGCTTGGATACCATGTGCTGGAGCTTTTGAACAGACATCAGTCGGCAAGGGTGCATGTATTTGAGAGCAATATCTATTTGCTTCATATGGCATTTACATATATTGACTGGACAACGTATATTGCAAACGGCAGGATGAGAGTGGTTTATAACGATGACCTGAAGCAGCTTGTCAGCGAGCTTAGCGGGCGGTTTGCAGAAATGAAAAATGCGGAGTTATTAGTACATTATCCTGCTATCAAAATGATTGAAGACGCACAAACCAGACAGTTGCTTGAGGATTTCTTTGTTACAACGAGCAGCATGAGAGAACAAGGTGGTTTGCTTGATTCTAACTTTGAGGTGATTTCCAAATTGAATTTACCGGAGTGTGGTGAATTGAAAGATATATTCAAAGATAAAGCAGTGGTGATAGTGGGAGCAGGTCCATCGGTTGATTTACAGTTGACTTCAATAAAAAAATGTAGAGATAAAATAACCGTATTTGCTACAGGTCATATCACAAGAAAGCTTGTCAATGAAGGAATTATTCCGGATGCAGTTATCATAACAGATCCACAGCCGCTTATGTATAAACAAATTGATGGAGTGAACCTGAAGAATATTCCTATGATTCTCCTTTCAACGGCTTCATCATCAGTAATTGATTATTATAATGGTCCAATCTATGTGGCATATCAAAGTGGATATGTTCACGCAGAGATAAAAGCAGAAGAGATTGGTGCAACACTTTTTGAGACAGGTGGTTCCGTGACCACAACGGCATTGGACATTGCTCTGCGTTTTGGAGCAAGAAAAATTATTTTTGTGGGTGTTGATTTAGCCTATACTGGCGGTTATTCTCATGCTTCGGGCGAGGGACGCAGGATAGAGAATACAGATGGATTGCGTCATATTAGAAGCAATACAGGTGGGATGGTGTATACTAGCAAAAATTTGGACATTTACAGGAAATGGATAGAGCGAAGGCTTGAAGGAGTTAGGGATACAGAAGTTTATAATACAGGAGATGGAGCTGAGATTAAGGGAACTGTTTTGGTGAAGGACTTTATGAGCTTGAGATTGTGATGAAAAAGGCCGGATGTATCCGGGAGAATATTGCTCAATATGTCTGAAAAGGAGATAATAAGAAACATATTGTGTGCAGCTCATCCATAAAATAACACGCATAAAACTGGCAAGCTATCAGCGAACACTAATTATTCTTGCCATCCTACAGCCACAAATAGTATAATTAGAGAAAGAAACGTTATAAGAATCTTTTCATTAAGCTAGGGATAGGTTATAATATCCTTAGCTTATTTTTATAGGAGGCGGGACATGGAAAATAACAAACTTGAAAGTTATCTTCAGGGAGTGGCAGTTCAACAATACAAATCTGATATCGGATTTAGGACTTTAGTTGAAAGCGTAAATGATAACATGTATATTATTCCGAAATATCAGAGAAAATATAGATGGAAAAAGGAACAGGTTGTTAGTTTGGTTGAGTCTTTGTTGAGAGGACTCCCAATTCCGCCTATTTATACTTGCAGGAATGAAAATAATCAATTGGAGATATTAGATGGACAACAGAGGGTTATGAGCCTGTTTTTCTACTATATAGGTTATTTTTTGAATAAAAAAAAGGAAAGCGCTATAAATTTTTCGGAGATCGACACCCAAAACTGTTCATTTGCAGAGGCACTAATAAGTCAATTTCAAGTTGAGAAACTTCACATTGATTTAAAAGATGCAAATGGAGAGAAATTTAACGCTGATTATGCGGCACTGCCTATAGAGATAAAAAGAAAAGTTGATTATACAGCCATTACTGTTATTGAGATTAAGATTGGACGTGAGGACAAGAGACAGGAAGTTTTACAAACTATTTTTGCAAATCTTAATAAGAGTGGTGCTATTTTATCACCACAGGAACTGCGTAATGGAATATATATGTGTAAATTTTACGATATGTTACATGAGTTTAATAAGAACAATGCGAAATGGAGAAAACTGTGGGGGAGAGAAGATGCTAAAGACAGGGATATGGAAACACTTTTGCGTTTCTGTGCACTAAAAGGAAATGTTGAAATTGTCATTAATAAGGATGAAAATAAGTATGAGTTTGAAATAAAAGGATATTACAGTTCATATGCTGAATTATTAGATAGATTTTCAATGGAGGCTGCGGGATTTTCGGATGGAGAAATTGAAAAATATAAGACTAGTTTAGAAAGGTTTGTAAATTTATTTGAAGTCAATAATGTATTATCATCAAAAGTTGCATTGATGGAAGGTTTTTATATTATATTTGAAAAATTAGGCATTAGAAGGAAAATAACGAATGAAATGCTTGATAATGTTCAAAAAGCTGATGATTATAAGAATAATAGCGGACAGAGAACTGTTAATATCAAGAAAATGAATGGAAGGTGGAACGCAGTATATGAAATTTGGACGGGGTTCGATAGGGGAAATTGTTGATATAATAAAAACAGCAAAGTTACCACATAGCGATACTGTAATAATAGGGGATAATTCGAGTGGAAAATCATTGCTTTTAAATAAAATCATTGAATCTCAGGAAAAAGAAAAGAATCTATATTTTATAGATGCGGTCAACAGAGGTTTTGATGTGAAAAAGGTATATGATACAGATGTACGACCAAAATATCAGAATACTATAGTCGAAACAAGAATTAGCAGGGAATATTTTAATTTGAAAGATTCCTTTAATTGTTATGGAACATTAACGGAAAGGGTTGAGGAGATATATTACCCGTATAAAGATGAAGTGCAGGGATTATTCAAGGAACTGACAGGTGACAGCTTTGACATAATAATCGGTGATGCATTAGGAGAAGTACAGTTTGAAGGGGCAAAAGGTTTACTGTCCAGTGGATATCAGGCTATTACGCGTATTTTATTGGAATTGATATACTATAAAGATCAATGCTTAGAACAGAATAAAATGGATAAGGGAACTGTGATAATAGATGAAATTGATCAGTTTTTATCACCCGGATATGCGTTTAAGATAATGCCATTTTTGAAGATGCATTTCTCTAAATTTGATTTTATAGTAACAACACATTCAAGTGACCTGATATCAGGAACACATGATGCTAATCTTATTGTGCTGGATAGCGATAAGTATGAAGTGCTTGACATTAATGATTATGAATCGGTTTCAGAGGTGCAGTTGGTATTTGGCAGAGTGTTTGGTGAGCATATATCAAAATTAAATGATATTGAAGTTGATTTGCGCCGCTTGTTCAACAATAAGATTAATAATGCATGGAGTAAAAGCGATCAATTGCAGTTGGAGAATATTAAAAAGGAAAAGCTAACTGCATCACAGCTGGTGATTTATAAGCAGATAGAGGAGTGGTAGTATTGGACAATTATTTATTGTTGGATATTCCGCCATTTGATATTAAGTATAATAGATGGAAAACATACGGATATACATGTGCCGAAGAAAAAGATAACTTAAGGGATACTTTAAATGAAGCAACGGGCGGGTACTGTATGTATTGTTACTCTCGCATAAATGTGGACAATAAATGGTATGGAAATCTGGAGCATGCAATCGAAAAAAATAACTCATATAAGTTGAGAGAATGTATTCCAAATATTGGTGCTGCCTGCATGCGGTGTAATCAGTCATTAAAAAGAGTTGGTGAAAAGAAGAGAATAATTTCAGCGAAGGTAATAGATGTATTTGAGTCGAATAGCAGATGTTCCTGGGATAAAAGAAAGCAATGCACAGTACCATGTGCGGCTTTAAGAAATTTGCAAAAAAATATAGTAAAATGAAAGATGCAGAAATTATTCTGCAACCAATGGGAGTTAAAGGTGAGGATTCAAATGAAACATTTGAGTTACGATACAATGTTTTTAAAATGGAATTCGAGCCTAATACTTCATTACATAGTTATTCTGAAAAGGATATTATGTTTATAAACCGGCATATACAGCGATTTAAATTGAATGATCCTAAATACAGGACAAAAGCATTAATTGATTATGTTAAGAATGTAATTGATGGTAATGGGAAGCTGCCTAAATATGAATTTACTAATCTAATAGTACAAATCTTTGAAGATAAACTAAAAGATAAAACAGAAGCTGAGCGGATTAATATTTGTAAAAAAATATATCCGATTATATTTTTAAATGCTTAAAAGGACGCTCACTATGATGAGATGGAGGCGATGAATGATATGATAGATGAATCATTAATTATCGATCTTGTTATCAGAGATGAGGTTTTGAAGGATAAAGACAGGCAGTTAGTAGAGGAAGATACTGTATAGTATTGCCGGATTATAGCCCATGCCTTGAATAGGGATAGGCATGGGCTGTAATGACAGACAAGGCATCTTTATTAAGGAGCCGGTTAATAGAGAAAATTAAATTAAACTGAATTAATTGTATTTTTCAATAAAGTCCGCTATACTAAAATAAGATTTTATATAGCGGACTTTATTATATAGTCAATATAGGGGGAAGTATGATTAAGACCATTTATCGGATGATATCGTATTAATATTTCACCACAATATCCCCAAGCCCCGAGTCGATAACCAGGTGCTTTTTGGCATGCTCATTTACCTCATACTCATCATCATAGTCATTGCCGTTGATTGTGATATCGCCTGTACCTGAGTCCAGGTCCATCATGTAACTGTCAAGTGACTGTGAGGATGTCACAGTGATGTTACCTGTACCGCCGTCGATATCCATTTCGTCAAAGGCACAGTTTTCAAAGCTAAGGTTGCCGGTTCCGCCATCCACATCACATGTGGCGAAGCTGCAGTCTGTGACATATAAATCGCCTATGCCGGTGTCAAATTCTGCATCGGCTGCGGTCAGGGAATTAAGGTTTACCTCGCCTACACCGGTATCAAAGGAGAGCTTGTTCAATGCTGCGCCATCAGGAATGGTAACAGTGATTTCACTCGTGGTGCTTCTTCTGTAGTTGGCTCCTTTGCTTTGGGATATTGTGAGGGTATCGCCGGAGCTCTTAATCTTTGGAACCAGACGCTTGTTGCATTTGTATGAGACCATGTAGCTGTCACCGGTTTTCACGTTGATGTTCGATATGGTTGTATCAAATACCAGGTTTGAAAATTCATCGACTGAAAGCTCCTCTGTGCATACGTTTCCGAGAGACTTGTCTGAGCGCGGAATCAGATTGTCAAACAGGCCTAGGGCAAAGCCCCCGATATGGTAGAGACTCCCGGCGATGATGCAGACCACAGTAATTATTGTAATTATTATTAGATATATATTTTTTTTCATGACTTGTCTCCATTTCTGAATTATCTTGTTGCATAATTTGTTTTGTGATTATTCAAAATATGCTACACACATTTTTGACTGTCTTGGTTTCCATTAATTTCCATGTTTATCGCCGAGCAGATTTTCCACCAGCGAATTGATGATTGCAGCTATTGGCAGATAATCCATGTGATACCCCAGTCAAAGGTAATAAAGCTCCAGCATAGATAAATGCATGTGACTGTTGACCAGTAAACTGACATGATTGCAGCCACAACAGGGTTTTCATAGTGCACCTTGCCGTTTTGTGATGGAACGAAATTGCCGCCCATAGTCTGTGCTCCGTTTAGGGAAAGAAGCTTGTCAAAGCTTGATTTCTTCATGTTTGTAAACACTATCATGAATACTCCGATTGCTATAAACACGAGCACAAGTCCACCGGAAAGTGAGTCTGCGAAGGTGCTTTTGGTGTTCAGTGAGCTGATTATGATTGCCGGCACTGCGCAGAGTATGCAGAGCATGATACCCACTGTTAAAAGCATCGCATGTGTGGAGCGGTAGCTTTCCTTTCGCTCGATGACCCAGTTTGCTGTTTCAAAGTCTATGCAGTAAGGCTCTTTTTTCAGGTAGCTCCATTTAGATGAGAGAGAACCTGAGAAGATAAAGAAGCCGACTGCCACAGCGATACAAACGAACAGGAAGGTAATGCCGATTGCATCAGATGCGTCAGGTGAAGCGAGTGAACGCGGAATGCATTCGCTGAATATCGGTCCAAGGCTTGCGATTATGCAAAGCAGCACTCCAAACGCTGTGAGATATGCCTGCTTTTCCGAATCCCTGAGGAATGCGGCAGCAGTCTCGCGGGAGAGTGTTTTGGCAGCAGGCATTGCCTGACTGGGATTCACGAAGCTCTTGATACCGAGTGAGTCGGCGAGCTCGTCAAGATTTCCAAACTCTGATATGACTATGCCTATGGCTTCGTTGTCAGATTTGCCCTCGGATATTAATTCGTTGTATTTATCCTCCATCATCTGATAGAGCTCATATTTGGCTTTTTGCACCTCGGGGGTATTCGGGAGGTGCGAAAACATATTTTCCAGATAATTCTTTATAGTTTCCATAAAATGTCTCCTTTAAAATCGTATAAATTTGCTTACTACATCAAGTGTCAGCTTCCATTCCTCGCATTTCATCCTGTAATATTCTCTGCCGGAATTGGTAATCTGATAGTAGGTCCGCCTTTTGCCGCTTGCATTGTCGCTCGAAGAGAATGATGTGATATAACCGTTTTTCTCAAGGCGGGTAAATGCAGAGTAGAGAGTTGTTTCTTTGATGACGTATTTTTCCTCGGATATCTGCTTTATCTGCTTTGAAATCTCGTAGCCGTAGGACGGTTTGTCGAGAAGCAGGTAGAGGATGATGGTATCGTTGTATCCTCGGATGACATCGCTGCTTATATTGAGCATTTTTCACCTCCTGTTTTAAGTATTTTATTTCATCATGATGTTCATATTTTATTAATATAAGACCTGATACACAGATGAAAGGTTGTACATCAGGCGTGTTAAAATTAATTGATACTACGTGTGACGTACTACGAGTGTCATACTATGTCTGTCGTAGTAAATGTATCACATGTTGTTTTTCATGTCAACAGTGATTCTAAAATAATTTATGCTGCATAATTTGTTCTGAAAAATTTATTCTGTAAAAAATTATTCCGGGTAGCCACGATTATTTTAAAAAGTTAGCCACTCCGTACAAAGATTAGCGGTAAAATACATTGACACAGCCCATGTCATTTGATATATTTTTTTAGAAGCAAAGGCGATTAATTAAATACACACTACCTCTGAGGGAGTAGTTCGCGTATCATTACATATACGTGGTTTGTCAACAGACCGGTCAATAGACCTGGCAAACATTAAAGAATGAGACTCAAGTATGCAGCACACAATAAAGCTATATAAGCCATATAATTATAGCTTTATAAGGTTTCGTGTCTGCATGCGAGGGTCTCATTTTTTCATATGCTTATACGGGAGAAATTAATCGCTGCACACTAGGCAAAAGGGAGAAAAATATGGTATTATTTATTGAAATCCTGCTCATAGGAGTAGGTTTGTCAATGGACGCCTTCGCAGTATCCATCTGCAAGGGGCTTGGAATGACAAAGGTAAACAGAAAGCAGGCGCTGACAATCGGTCTGTATTTCGGAGGCTTTCAGGCGCTCATGCCGTTTATCGGCTATATGCTGGGCATCCGCTTTGAGAAGTACATCACAAGCATTGACCACTGGATAGCATTCATCCTGTTAGGATTTATCGGTGGAAAGATGGTTTATGAGGCAGTAAAGGAAAAGGATGATGACGCGGTCGTGGAAAAAGACCTGGCGCTCAATCAGGGAGAGATGCTTCTGCTTGCAATCGCGACAAGCATCGATGCGCTTGCAGTCGGAATCATGTTTGCATTTACCTATGACAGCTTAAACATCTACTGGGCTATTACAATCATCGGACTTACAACCTTCGTGCTCTCAATCATCGGAGTCATAGTCGGAAACTTTTTCGGCAATAAATATAAAAAGAAATCAGAGATAGCCGGAGGAATCATTCTCATACTCATAGGCGTGAAGATATTGCTTGAGCACCTGGGAATTATAAGCTTTTAATGAGCGTGTTATGATATGACATAAACTGTGGCTGGGATTACATTTCAGATACTATAAGAAATGAAATAATATAGAATACAAAAATAAAAAACGGAGGAATCAACATGGAAAATTTCATCAATAATGCACCGTTTATAGTGGTGCTGCTCTGCCTCATAGTGGGCTTTGTGTTTTTGGTAAAGGGCGCAGACCTGTTCGTGGAGGGCAGCTCAAGCGTGGCAAAGCGCTTCAAGGTGCCGTCACTTATCATTGGACTGACGATTGTTGCGATGGGAACCTCGCTTCCTGAAACAGCGGTCAGTGTGGCAGCATCCATAGCACACAATAATACGCTTGCAGTCAGCAACGTGACAGGCTCAAACATATTTAACCTCATGGTAGTAATCGGTGTGTGCGCTTTGATGACACCGGTAGTGGTGGACGGAGCATCCTTAAAAAGGGACTTCCCATTCTCGATGATATGTGCCATTTTACTTCTTGTAATGGGAACAATCGGCATGATACTCGGCAGAGTGGACGGAATAATACTGCTCGGCTGCTTTGCAGGATATATTTTCTACCTTATCAGACACACATTAAAGCAGAACAGGCAGTCATCAGATGAGGAGGTCGATGAGATACCTCTCATCTCAATGCCAAAAGCAGTGATTTTCATCCTGATCGGAGCTGTCGGCATCGCAGTAGGCGGAGATGTCGTAGTAGACAGTGCAAGCCGCATAGCGATTGACCTTGGAATGAGCCAGACACTTGTCGGACTTACCATCGTATCTATCGGAACATCACTTCCGGAGCTTGTGACATCAATAGTCGCAGCCAGAAAAAACGAGGTCGATATGGCACTCGGAAATGCCGTCGGCTCATGTATTTTCAACATACTAATGGTGCTCGGAATTGCATCAGCCATCAGCCCGATAGCATTCATACAGGAAAATATCATAGATATTATCGTGCTTGTGGTATTTTCACTCATCGTGTGGATTATGGCATGGACAAAGCGTGAGATAAAAAGAGGTGAGGGCATCATCATGTTGCTAATGTATGCGGCATATACAGCGTATATTATCATACGATAGGGTAAAATAGGATTAAAATAGATAAAAACAGGTGCACAGATGGTTAAAGTCTGTGCACTTTGTATTATAATCAAATGATATAAGCATTAATGTTATTGAGGAATCAAAAATACAGATAAACTTATTCTTGTTGACTTACAACAGTTGACAATTTAAAAGCCACATGCTACTCTAGAAATGTATGAGATAAAAGCGACGAAAAAGAGAGTACTTTTATGGCAGATTTACAGAGAAATCCCACACAGGCTGAGAGGGGATGACCTAAAGTAGGAGGAACATGGCTTTGGAGCAGCAGTATCGAACCATTGGCTAGATGCTGACAGGAACCGCCTGTTATAGCGGAAAGAGGCGCAGCAGAGCCGGCAAAAAATGCCGGATGATTTTGATAGCTGCGTGAAGAGAAGTGGTACCACGATATAATCGTCTTCTTGGGAGTTTTCTCCTGAGGAGGCGTTTTTTAGCGTATAAAAGAAGTATGATGAGCATAAAGAACGCACAAACTTATTTGCAGAAGTGCTTTAATAACTGTTCAGACGCAAGCTTGACACCGCGCTGTCAAGCTATGCGCCATAGTGTTAATTATTGTGTGATTACAGCCCCGCCTCGTAGAGGCATTTTAAATGGGCTGTAATCGTTGCTGGTCACACTGTCAGGTGTGAACAGTAACGTGCTTTATGCGAAATCAGACGGCATAACGGAGACCGAAAATTGTAGCTGCGAAGCAGCGGAGAAGCCTTGAAAAGGCGAATTTGAGGGTGGAGTTATGTATTTATACGCATTTTGAGAAAAACAGGAGGAAACTAAATTGGCAAACAAAGGTAAATATTACATGACAACAGCCATTGCGTACACATCAGGCAAGCCTCATATCGGAAACACATATGAGATCATCCTTGCAGACGCAATCGCCAGATACAAGAGAGCAGAGGGATACGACGTATATTCCAGACAGGAACAGATGAGCACGGACAGAAAATCCAGGAAAAGGCTGAGGCAGCCGGAATTTCACCGAAGGAGTTTGTAGATCAGATTTCAGGTGAGGTAAAGAGAATCTGGGATATGGTAAATTCATCATATGACAATTTTGTCCGCACAACAGATGAGGACCATGAGAAATGTGTAAAGAAAATCTTCAAGAAGCTTTACGATCAGGGCGACATCTACAAGGGCTCATACGAGGGACTTACTGTACACCATGTGAGTCCTTCTGGACAGAGTCACAGCTTGTGGACGGAAAATGCCCGGACTGCGGACGTGAGGTACAGCCTGCAAAGGAGGAGGCATACTTCTTCAAGATGAGCAAATATGCAGACAGACTCATCGACTATATCAACACACACCCTGATTTCATTCAGCCGGTTTCAAGGAAAAACGAGATGATGAACAACTTCCTGCTTCCGGGACTTCAGGATCTTTGCGTGTCAAGAACATCATTCAGCTGGGGAATTCCGGTAGATTTCGATCCAAAGCATGTAGTGTATGTATGGCTTGATGCCCTCACAAACTATATCACAAAAATCGGTTACGATCCTGACGGATCATCAGAGCTTTTCAAGAAAAACTGGCCTGCAGATCTGCACCTTATCGGAAAAGATATCGTGCGTTTCCACACTATTTACTGGCCTATTTTCCTTATGGCACTTGACCTTCCGCTTCCAAAGCAGGTATTCGGACATCCATGGCTGCTTCAGGGCGGTGATAAGATGAGTAAGTCAAAAGGAAACGTTATCTACGCAGACGATATGGTTAGACTTTTCGGCGTAGATGCCACACGTTACTTTGTGCTTCATGAGATGCCATTCGAGAACGACGGAATCATCACATGGGATCTTGTAATCGAGAGATTCAACTCAGACCTTGCAAACATACTTGGAAACCTTGTAAACAGAACAGTTTCCATGAGCAATAAATATTTTGACGGAATCGTAAAGAGCACAGGCGCAACAGGCGATGCAGATCAGACTGCCATTGACGCAGATCTTAAGGCTGTTGTTACCGGCACAAGAGATAAAGTGGCAAAGAAAATGGAAGGACTTCGTGTGGCAGATGCCATCACAGAGGTATTCGCACTTTTCCGTCGCTGTAACAAATACATCGACGAGACAACACCTTGGGTGCTTGCAAAGGACGAGGCACAGCAGGATCGTCTTGCTGAGGTGCTTTACAACCTCACAGAGTCTATCACAATCGGAGCAAGTCTGCTTCATTCATTCCTGCCGGAGACAGCAGAAAAGATTGTGGCACAGCTTAACACAACACTCCGTGAGTTCGATGACCTTGACAAATTTGGTCTTTATGAGAGTGGCACAAAGGTTACAGACAAACCTGAGATTCTCTTCGGCAGATTAAAGGCAGAGGATGTGATGCCTGAGGTAGAGAAAATCCAGGCGGTACAGAAAGCAGAGTTTGAGGCTGAGCAGGCTAAGCTTGCTGCAGTTGAGGGTAAGGCAGCATGTGGCTGTAGTGCAGGTGAAAATGCCGCAGATGGTGCAGATCTTGAGCCTATGGATGTGGAAGCAAAGGAAGAAATCACATTTGATGATTTCGAAAAGCTTCAGTTCCAGGTTGGTGAAATCGTAAAATGTGAGGCAGTTGCGAAGTCAAAGAAGCTTCTCTGCTCACAGGTAAAGATTGGAAACCAGACAAAGCAGATAGTATCAGGTATCAGAAAATACTATTCTCCTGAGGAGATGGTAGGCAAGAAGGTAATGGTTCTCGTAAACTTAAAACCGGCTAAGCTCGCAGGTGTTTTATCAGAGGGAATGCTGCTGTGCGCAGAGGATGCAGAGGCAATCTCGCACTCCTGACACCGGAGAAGCCAATGCCGGCAGGAGCACCTATTGAATAGGACGTAAGCGATGAGAAGTACAAGATTTAAGGCGAATATGAAATTGTGCTTGCATAATTTCATATTTGGCTAAATCGAAGTTCGGCGACCGCCGAACCATCCGAAATCCTTGATTTCCGGGATAGGTACTTCTATCAGAAATAAGCTATAATATATCTCAAAAATGCACTTTATTGAGCAGGGAAAGGAGTCTCATATGGAATATTTTGATATAGTGGACGAGCAGGGAAATCCAACAGGACAGACCGTAGAGCGCAAGCAGGCGCACAGAAACAATATACTTCATAGGACTGCGCATGTCTGGATAGTCAGACGCCGTGGAAATTCCATACAGATACTTTTACAGAAAAGGTGCATGGAAAAAGACTCCTTTCCGGGCTGTTATGACATATCAAGTGCGGGACACATACCGGCCGGTGTGGACTATATACCGTCTGCACTCAGAGAGCTTAGGGAGGAGCTAGGCCTGACAATAGAGCCCGAACAGCTTATCGACTGTGGACTGCACAGACACCATGCAGACGAGGTGTTTCACGGAGAAAGATTCCTGGACAACCAGATAAGCAAGGTGTTTCTTCTGTGGCTCGATGTGGACGAAGCGGACATCACCGTGCAGAAGGAGGAAATCGATTCTGTAAAGTGGTTTGACTACGCAGAGTGTAAGCAAGACGTGATAAACGGCACGATTCCAAACTGCATAGATGTGGCGGAGCTTGAGATGCTTGAGCCACACTTTGTAGAATGAAATTTTTGTGAAATCGTGTGGCGGTGGCTCTATTCGAGCTATCATGAGACATAAAAATATATTTTACGTTAAATCGAATTGGGAGGATACTATGAAATCAACAAAAGACTCTCTCTTAGAGGATATCAAGGCAGAATTTGCCGAGGTCAATGCCATGATGGAGGCGCTCGAAGCAAAGGAGCCGGAGGATGAGGCGAGTGAAGCCTATGACAAGTGGATTGAGGAGTGTGAGCAGCTCGCCATCGAGTCAGAATCACTCATGACACTTATAGATTACAAGATGACACAGGGACTGTAGAGGGATATCCTGTATATATTATACAAAAATAAACACCCGGATATAGATAAATTGCTATATCCGGGTGTTTTTTATAAAGAAAAACTTCGGAAAAATGAAATTAAATATATAAAAAATTGTTCAAACCGTGTTATACTTTATACGTTACACTAAATTCAGGTAGGAGAAAAAGATGTTATCAGTAATAGAAAAAGTCAATGACGTGGTCAACAATTTTATCTGGGGCGTGCCTGCGATGATATGTATCATAGGTGTCGGGCTGCTTTTGAGCTTCAGAACGGGATTTATTCAGATTAGAAAGTTTCCATATGCGATGAAGGTTACGCTTGGCAGGATGCTCAAAAAACGTGAGGCATCCGACGGAGCGCTCACACCGTTTCAGGCAGTGTGTACGGCACTTGCGGCGACTGTCGGTACAGGTAATGTGGCGGGAGTAGCGGGAGCCATTGCGATAGGCGGACCGGGAGCGGTGTTCTGGATGTGGATTTCAGCACTTCTTGGCATGTGCACCAAGTTCTCTGAGGTCACACTCGCTGTACATTTTCACGAGAGAAATGCAAACGGCGACCTGGTAGGCGGCCCTATGTACTATATTAAAAACGGTCTTAAAAAGCACTGGCACTGGCTGGCATATCTGTTTTCAGCGTTTGGCGTGCTCACCGTGTTCGGTACAGGAAACGCTACACAGGTAAACACCATAACCACAGCGATTGATTCAGCTTTATATAATTACGATATAATTTCAATAGAATCGGCATCAACGCTCAATCTCATATTAGGAATAGTGCTTGCCGCTCTCATTGCGCTTATTCTGCTTGGAGGAATCAAGCGTATAGGCCAGGTTACTGAAAAGCTTGTGCCATTTATGGCAGTGATGTATATTCTGCTGGCACTTGGAGTAGTAATCGTCAACTTTAAAGCTATACCGGGCGTATTCGGAGCCATAATAGAGGGCGCGTTCAATCCGTCAGCAGTGACAGGCGGAGCAGTAGGAAGCTTTTTTATGAGCATGAAAAAGGGCGTTTCCAGAGGAATTTTTTCAAACGAAGCAGGTCTTGGAACAGGCTCTATCGCGCATGCCTGTGCAGACACCAAAAAGCCTGTAAAGCAGGGCTTCTTTGGTATATTTGAGGTGTTTGTGGACACTATCGTGATATGTACACTCACAGCACTTGTCATACTCTGCAGCGGAGTTTCCGTGGGCTATGGAGAAGCAGCAGGCGCAGAGCTTACCATCAGCGGATTTACATCCACCTACGGCGGCTGGGTATCAATCTTTACAGCGGTTGCCATGTGCTGTTTTGCATTTTCAACCATCATAGGCTGGGGACTTTACGGAACCAGATGCATAGAGTTCTTATTCGGAACTAAGGCAAATAAGCCGTTCATGGTAGTATATTCGCTCGTTGCGATAGTCGGTGCGACAATGAACCTCGGACTGATGTGGAGCATAGCGGAGACCTTCAATGGCCTTATGGTCATACCAAACCTTATCGCGGTATTTTTGCTTTCGGGTGTAGTCGTAAAGCTGGTGAAGGAATATTTAGCCGGAGAGGGAGCTGCATCTACCATGAAGAATAGCCGGGAAGAGGTAAAAAGAACATTTTTATAGAATATGAGGGTATAAGTCATTATGGAAAATAAAATTGATTCATCGTTTGAAAGAAGCCTGCTATTCAGAGTAGTTGCAATTATAGTGTGTATAATTATTGCAGGAATTTCATTTTTTGGACTTGCAAAAAGCTATTCATCGCCTGAGTCAAAAATAAACAAAGAAACTATAAAGTATCTGGATGAAAAGAAAACAACTGCGTTGGAACTGAGCGCAAGTGCTACAGCAGTTTCAACACTTATTACATTAGCGCCGGGGGATGACGGAACTCCTGTTGCAAATAAATTAATGGATCTGGCAGGATATTTTCTGATTGTTGTATCAGCAATATATCTTGAAAAATATCTGTTGACTATTTTGGGTGCGCTGACTTTCAAATGGCTTATTCCGGTATCAATGCTAGCATTGGCAGTATATTTTGGAAGCAAAAAGGAGCTCTTTTGGAAAATAGGTGTAAAAATATTCATTTTTGGTCTGGCAATATATGCGGTTATTCCGGTAAGCGTGCATGTCTCAAAAATGATTTACAGTACATATCAGGAGTCAATTGATGCGACAATCGATGAAGCAAATGATTTAGCGGATGAATCAGAAGCATCAAAGGATGATGATAAGGATAGCAAGAAGAGTAAAGATACTGAAAGCAGCTTTATAGATAAGGCAAAGGATGCAGTAAACAGTGTGAAAAATACATTGTCAGTTACGGCAGATAGTGTAAAGAACATGGTCAACAAGTTCATTGATGGATTGGCAGTGCTTATAGTTACAACGTGTCTTATTCCTGTACTTGTGATAGTATTTTTTATCTGGCTGGTGAAGCTTGTATTGGGAAGGGCAATATCATCGCCGGGAGCTGTAGCGATGAGGAGAGGTAAGGATAAATAGGAACAGGAACTATGAATATTCCCAAAGATAAGAAACTCTGAGAAATTTAATGACAAACTGTCCTCCCTGTGCTACAATCAACTCAAAGCATTATATTTCTGTAAATACGACACCACAGCATATTTTATCGGTGCGTATCACTTTGAAGAGGGCAGACCACTTCGCATTTTTCGACAAAGACATGGAAATTTTCAATGCTTTATGTTACCAGTTAATAGCAGGAAAATTGAAATGTCAGATGTGAAAACATTGCGAGAAAAGCGGGTTGTGGGGATTTTGCCGGCTTTTATATAAGGGATTATTGTACACATTATATACGTGGAAAGCATAAGTATACAGTATTTTTATTCGACTTCAGATTTTCCTGCTCACGCAAGAAGAGGAGGTTAATTTGGGTACAAAGGACTCGAAGGCAAAGGAGTATTTGTCGGACAATACGAGGTTTAGTGAAATCTGTAATTATGTATTGTTTGACGGAGAGAAGGTTATCAAACCGGAGGATTTAAAGGAATGTGACACCACAGAGGTGCTATCAGTTTTCGGTATTGATAAGAAGCAGATTGTTAAGCAGAAATGGAGAGATTTGCTAAAAAGTGTTTCCGTGAAGCATACAGGGCAAATGTATGTTATCTTAATTGGAGCAGAAGCGCAGACAGACATTCATTATGCGATGCCTGTTAAAACTATGATTTATGATGCATTGAATTACGGAGAGCAGGTCAACGAGGCAAAGAAACGCCACCGGAAAAATAAGGATTACAGGTCTTCGGACGAGTTTTTGTCAGGCTTTACACTTGATGATAAGCTGACACCGGTGATTACAATCACACTGTATCTTGGAACTACACAGTGGGATGGGCCAAGAAGCCTTGCAGAGATGATGCCACAGATGGATGAAAGAATACTCCCATTCATCAATGATTACAGGATTAATTTGCTGAATCCACTGGAGATTACAGACTTTTCCAAGTTCGAGACAGGCTCAGGCCATTGTTTGAGTTATTGAAAAATGCGTCAGATGAGGAAAAGCTGAATGATTTAATTACAAACGACGAAACCTTCACAAGGGTTGACGTTGAGACAGTAGCAGCTATCAATCTGTTTGTAGGAACTGACATTAAGTATGATGAAAAGGAAGAGGTGGTAAATATGTGTAAGGCATGATGATCATAAAAAGCTTGGCATTCAGGAGGGGATACAACAAGGACTGCAACAAGGAAGATGCCTTGAAGTATATTCACTTGTTCAGGATGGTATATTAGAGCCCGAGGTGGGCGCAAAGAGAGTAAGTATGTCATTAGATGACTTCGTAGACGCAATGCAAAAAGCGGGCTACAAAATTCCTGAATTGGTGTAGTTTGATAGCTTAAAAGTATAACAGTAATTGCCCCGACCTATGTGTGTTGGGGCATGATTTTTATATGACAGGGGAAAGTAGATGTATCTTGTATCTGTATATTTTGACAAGACGGCAGTTCATATTTTACAACGATATATAAATAAAATAGCTGAGAAAACAGGTAATTCATTCATGGTGGATAACAATGTACCGCCACACATGACGATATCGGCAATAGAAGCCCGAAGTGAAAATGCTTTATTGGGAGCAATGGATAATCTGCGAAATTCACTGTTTAATGGGACGATTAGCATTGTGTCAGTTGGACAATTGCTGCCATATGTATTTTATGCCACGCCGGTGCTTAACGGATATTTACAGGATTTATCGGAAAAAGTATTTGATGAGGTGAAAAGCATTCCGGAATGTGCAGTGAGCAGATATTACAAGCCAATGAGCTGGCTGCCACATATTACACTTGGAAAGACACTGACAAAGGAACAGATGCAGATGGCATTTTCAGTAATGCAGGAAAGCTTTGTGCCTTTTGAAGCGGCAATTACGGAGATTGGACTTGCCAGGGTTAATCCACATAGAGATGTGGTGCGATGGGAGTTAAAACAGCAGCAATGAAGCCACAGATAAACCGGTTTTTTTGAAAGGATAATAAACATGATAATAGATAGAGAACGAGTAAAAAATACATTCGCAGAGTACACATCAGGATACAATGCCACAGACCCAAAGATTAAGCTCAAAATAGACCATACCTATAGGGTAGCGGAGCTTTGCGAGCTGATAGCAAGGGATTTAAAGCTTGATGAATATGAGACAGATGTGGCATGGCTCACAGGGATGCTGCATGATGTCGGAAGATTTGAACAGATTAAGCGTTATAACACATTTAACGATGTACAGTCTGTTGATCATGCCAATTTTGGAGCCGACCTGCTGTTTAAGGAAGGTCTTATCGACACATATGTGGATGGATTTCATGATGATAAATACGGCATAATTGTTGAAAATGCGATAAGAAATCACAGTGCTTTCAGAATAGATGAGAGGCTTGACGAGTATACGGTTATGTTTTGCAATATACTAAGGGATGCTGATAAGGTGGATATTTTCAGGGTAAATGTAGATACTCCGGCAGAGGATATATATAATGTGACGACGGAGGAACTGAAAAATTCGCAGGTAAGTCCTGAGGTTATGGCTGCCTTTGATGAGAGGCACGCAGTACTTCGTTCCTGCAAAAAGACCGTGGTAGACCATGTGGCAGGGCATATTGCACTGACATTTGAGCTGGTTTATCCTATCAGTCTTCAGATAGCAAATGAGCGTGGATATCTTGACAAAATGATGGCATTTGAGTCGGATAATGAGGTTACAGGAAAGCAGTTTGAAGAGATAAGAGCGAAGCTAAACGAATATGTGGCGTCAGTCAAACCATTATAGTGACTAATGCAGGGCAGATGAAAAATATAGGGGAAAGGGATATGGCAGGCTGATGGTTGATCATGTTAAGAAGCTTGCCAAAGCGCGTGGCTGCAAGGCAATCATATTGGATTCAGGTATGCCTCGAAAAGCTGCACATACATTTTATGAGAAGTATGGATTTGAGAAAAGCTGTTATGGGTTTGAGTCGTTTTTGGAATAGCAGGTAGCTGAAATATAAAAATATAATGACAAGCTTACTTCTGTGTGCTACAATCAACTCAAAGCATTATATTTCTGTAAATACGACACCACAGCATATTTTTCCGGTGTGTATCACTTTGAAGAGGGCAGACCACTTCGCATTTTTCGACAAAGACATGGAAATTTTCAATGCTTTATGTTACCAGTTAATAGCAGGAAAATTGAAATGTCAGATGTGAAAACATTGCGAGAAAAGCGGGGTGTGGGGATTTTGCCGGCTTTTATATTAGCATACAGTATTTTAATTCGATTTCGAATTTTCCTGCTCACACAAGAAGAGGAGGTTAATTTGGGTACAAAGGACTCGAAGGCGAAGGAGTATTTGTCAGACAATACGAGGTTCAGTGAAATCTGCAATTATGTATTGTTTGACGGTGAGAAGGTTATCAAACCGGAGAATTTAAAGGAATGTGACACCACAGAGGTGTTATCAGTTTTCGGTATTGATAGGAAGCAGATTGTTAAGCAGAAATGGAGAGATTTGCTAAAGGGGGTGTCTGTAAAATATACAGAATCAGTATACATCGTACTGATGGGGATAGAGGCACAGACAGATGTTCATTATTCGATGCCGGTTAAGACCATGATTTATGATGCCATGAATTATGGAGAACAGGTCAACGAGGCGAAGAAGCAACATCAGAAAAACAAAGATTATAAATCATCAGATGAGTTTTTATCAGGGTTTACACTTGAGGATAGGCTGACACCGGTGATTACAATTACATTATATCTTGGAACAAAAAACTGGGATGGTCCAAGAAGTCTTGTTGAGATGATGCCTCATATGGACGAGAGATTTCGGCCATTTATCAACGATTACAGGATTAATCTGTTGAATCCACTGGAGATTACGGATTTTTCCAAGTTCAAAACAGGACTGAGACCACTGTTTGAAGTGCTAAAAAATGCTTCAGATGAGGGAAAGCTGAATGATTTAATTACAAAAGACGAAACCTTTACAAGGGTTGACGTTGAGACGATTGCGGCTATCAATCTATTTGTAGGAACTGACATTAAGTATGATGAAAAGGAAGAGGTGGTAAATATGTGTAAGGCATGGGATGATCATAAAAAACTTGGCATTCAGGAGGGGATGAAGCAAGGAATACAACAAGGAATGCAACAAGGAAGATGTCTTGAAGTATATTCGCTTGTTCAGGATGGTATATTAGACCCTGAGGTAGGGGCAAGTAGAGTAAGTATGTCATTAGATGACTTCGCAGACGCAATGCAAAAAGCAGGCTACAAACTTCCTGAGATGGTGTAGTATAATAGCTTAAAAGTATAGAAATTGCCCCAACTGATTTGTGTTGGGGCATGATTTTTATATTACAGGGGGAGTAGATGTATCTTGTATCTGTATATTTTACCATGCAGGTGATTAATAGATATTTGCAGGAATTTATTTTGAATATGAAAAGGAATAATTTATGAATTATATAGGCACACAGAATTTTGAAACAAAACGATGCTTTTTACGAAGAATCAAACTATCCGATTATACTATGATGTATGAAAATTGGGCTAAGTATGATGAAGTTTGCAGATACTATCCATTTAATCCTGTTGATGACATAGAAATATATAGGGACAAGGTAAAGCATTGGATATCTAATTATGAGTCGGATTCATATTTTCATTGGGTAATTGAGTGGAAAGAAACGGGAGAATTGATAGGAACAATTAATTTGGGAAATGTGGAAGAAGCATGTCATATGTGTGATACATGCTATATGTTGTCTCCCGGATTTTGGAATAAAGGCATTATGACAGAAGTATTGGAGGCTGTCTTAGATTATGCCTTTGATAGAGTTGGATTTAACAGAGTCAGGCAGAAGTATTCTATGGAAATGATGCTTCCTCTGCGGTATTAAAGAAATGCGGCATGGTGTTAGAAGGCATTGCCAGACAAAAATACTATAAAAATGGTGAGTATATCGATACTGCTTTATGGGCAATTATTGTAGGTGATAGGTTATATTGAGACAAGAACTGATATTAAGTATGATGAAAAGGAAGATGTGGTAAATATGTGTAAGGCATAGGATGATCATAAAAAGCTTGGCATACAGGAAGGAATACAACAAGGCAGATGCCTTGAAATATATTCACTTGTTCAGGATGGTATATTAGAACCTGAGGTAGGCGCAAGTAGAGTAAGTATGTCATTAGATGACTTCGCAGACGCAATGTAAAAATTAGGCTACAAACTTCCTGAGATGGTGTAATAATTAGAACAAGGATGTTGATAGTAAATATCAATGTCCTTGTTTCTTTGTAGAGCTGTTATGGGTTTGAATTGTTTTTGGAATAGCAGGTTAATAAAGTGAAATTGAAAAATTTGGACTGCACGATGCGATCCACACCAAATCAGCATAGTGTCATTGACATTTTGCCAATGTGTAGTATAATACTTATACAAGAGATTGCCAGTTTGTCCTCCGGTGTCCTTCGGACCCGGGGGCTTTTTATATATAGGAGGTACCATGGCAGATAAATCATACAAAAAGTATTAAAAATTTCTCCGTTTTAGGGATTGTACGTGCCAAAGATGGCGCCTATACTTATGGAACTAATGATGCATACTTCAAAAACAGTTACATACCATTTCAGCCACAGATATCATGTCCATAATGGGTTATGATGCAAATTGGACGAACTTAGCAAACTTAATATAATATACATTTTGCCAGAGACACTGACCTCTGGCTTTTTTATTAAAACACCAGCATGGAAAGGGTTAGGCACTGTTAACATCAAAAGCTATATTCTGTGTAGCTGAAATGACAAATAAAAAAATAAAGCAAAAAGTTTTAAAACTTGCAAGCAAAAGGGATCGAATCCGTACTTAATAAATAAAAGAGGGTTGTAATGGACGATAGAGAAATAATTAAACTATATAATTGCCGATCCGAGGATGCATTGCTAGAAACAGAGAAGAAATATGGGAAACTTGTATCATTTATAATTGGCAGGCTGATAAAGAATCAGTTAGATGTTGAAGAATGTACAAATGATACATATTTAGGTGTCTGGTTTACGATTCCCCCAAAAACACCAGATAACTTGAAAGCTTATATTTTAAAAATTGCAAGGAATCAGGCGCTAAAAAAGTATGAACATATTCATGCGGCAAAAAGAGATATAGATATGTGTTTGCCATATGAGGAATTGAGTAATTATCTGGCGAAAGTGGGAGGAGAAAATTGGGAAAATAATGAATTGAAAGATATTGTTGAGGATTTTTTGGAATCGTTGCAAAAACCTCATCGACAAGTTTTTGTATTAAGATATTGGTACTTTATGTCGGTAAAAGAGATTATGAAATGTTGTAATATGAGCAAAAGCAAAGTCGAAACAATCTTATTTAGAACAAGAAAAAAGCTGAGAGAACAATTAGCGGAAAGGAAGTATTTATGAAAACTTTGAAATCAGATATTTTTTATGCAATGAATGAAATTAACGATAAATATATCCTAGAGGCTGCACAATGTTTAGAGCAAAAAAAAGAAAACGATATTTCCTTACAAAAGAATAGTAAACTATTTCATGAAAGTAACGCACATAGCCGTAAATGGTTGGCTCGCGTTGCAACTGCAATGGCGGTAAGTATCATTCTTTTTACAACAGGAGGAATTGCCAATGCAGCGACAGGAGAGAAACTGGTTCAATGGATTAATGGGCTGTTTGGTGCGGAATTAGTTACAGATGAAAACGAAGGATTGATCGGAAAAGAAGTCATAGATAATTCGGAACCGGAGGTTACGCATGGTGAAGAAAGCGATATAGGGAATGCTGAGGGAAGAGCTATAACTGAAAGCCATATTATAAAGAGTGTCGCAGATGATAATATTGTGCTGCCATTATCTGTTTCTGAGTTTAAGGTGGAGAATGATACGACACCTGAAATTATTATGACTAACGGAAGTATGGCAGTATTTTATCTGGAGGATTATGCAGGTTGGAATTGTAAAGCAGGGGATATATTAACCTTTTCGTTTGAAAAATATGAGTCAGATGCGGTTTCTAATCAGGCGCTGGTTATAGGATATATTAAAGATGGGGTTATGTATGACGGAGAAAGTTTTGGAAGTCTAAGCGGAAGTTACGAATTAAAAGTTAGAGAGGGGGAGAATACAATTTATATATTATTAGCGCAACTTCCGATTATTTAACATTGAAACAAGGCACTATCAATCTTAGTAAATAGAGAGGAAAAGTCAAATGAAAAGTATGCGTATGTAAGCTCAGTAACAAGTCTTTCTGCCAACGACAAGGCTTCCTATGACGCAAGTTATAAAAGATATTAAAGAAGGGAGGAATATCTATGAAATTTCAGTCTAAAACCAAAATTGGTATTTTTATCGGAGCTGTTGTGATTTTGCTGGTTATTGGTGTGCTGTTTTTTTGCATTGCGAAACCTTCAACTTCTGACGAAATTAAGACATCATATTTGAGAGGTACTTTTTCGATTGATTATAGCGATCTGAATGCAGTTGTAGGCGATGCTGATTATGTATTCGTTGGTACGGTCGCAAGTGAAGAAGGTACTGTTTATAAAGATGCTGTTACGGTTGAAACAGACGATGGAAAGACTCGTGAAGTTTCCGGCCCATACACAAATTATACTGTGAACGTCACAAAAAATATCAAAGGCAATTTAGTTACTGACACGGCTATCCCGATTCAAAAATCTGGCGGACTTTCGGAAGATGGCTCACAATATTTTGTTTATGAGGGTGATGAGCTTCCGGTTGTAGGAAATGAATATATCTTTTTTGCTTATGCCCAGCCGGACGGGTCATTGTTAATTTCCGGTCCTGTTTCTAACATGAGTGTATCTGACAATACAAGCGATATTGCTCCTTTTAGCGATTCAACGGAATATAGCGACATTGTAGATGCGTATAATAATCAAGTCGATTCTGGACGGACTAGGTTTACTTCTTCTTATGAGGCAAAATAAATTAAAATTGCAGGAAATGTAAGAATGCTTTCCGATAGCTATATGATACTTATAACTTCGGATCAATGCGATCCGAAGTTATTTTTAGGCGTTGAAGAAATGACTTGAACATGTTTATATTGCCCGATAGTATCTTAAAAGGCATATTTTGATATGCTTTTTGGATTCACTTTAGTAATCAGTGTAAAAAGATTGCAGTATGGGCGAATTTAACTCGGTCGCGGAAAAAATAGGGTTTATATTGAAATGAGCTTTGGAGAAAGATGCCAACTATTCCAGCACTTTAAGTTTCTCTGTCAAGTAAGAATATTTTCCAGTAACTATATAATACTTATTTTTTGGAGCATACATGTTTGGTATATGGTAATTAGAGTGATAGGAAAAAAACAGGAGGGGTCAATATGATTAAGAAAGTCATTAGCGTGGTAATTGCAATATGTTTGATGTTTATTTCAACCATTGGAAGTTCTATTCAGCCGATATATGCAGCATCATCGGCTCGGATTAATCCGGATGATATGTTGACAGTGCTGAACGATATAACAGTAGCGGGACAGTCATGGGAGAATATTGGTTTTGATTCGGAGGATATTGCCAATATAATGCAGATGCAAAGGAAAGATGACTCCATATTATGCGTCGTTGAACACGGACATAGCTAGATTATCAGTAGAAACAGTAGAAACAAAGGCATTAGAAAACGCAATAGCAGGGCAAGGGTATATTCAATCTTATGCACAGAACGGTAATCCGCCAGCAACCCCACAAGAACAGAATGAAAGGATGCAATATGTTACACAAGTAGCATTAGAGAGATATGGTAATACATATAACACAGCAGATTTTAACAAATATGTACTTTATCTTTATATGTCCCATTATATAGACAATCCTAATTATACTAAAGAAAGTCCAGGATTTGATAATATATATGCTTATGTTATTACTTCAGATGATATTACAGCATATGAGAATTTTATAGCACAAAGTAAGTTTTCTATGTTCTCTACAAATCTGGTTAATTTTATGGATGAGTTCAAGTCTGCGGTAAATAATTCGTCAGACATTCTAACCGCGGTGGATGAGGGAAAAGTTATATCCATAAATACCGCAAATGCGATATATGGTTTATCTACGTTTGATCCGGAAAAAACCGCATCAAGAGCAAAGTTAATTGTCACTTCATTTAAGGACCACTATGAGAGTACGGCTTCTGTAAATGAATTATTAAATGCAATGTATGTAGATTTGGAGCCGGAGGATGTCAGCCAACAGTATATTGATGCATGTGTTACGGGATTTTTAGGAGTATTGGCAGGAACAACATTATTTGGCTTTGGTATGTCAATATCGCTATGTTATTATAACGTGTATGCAAATTTGTACGATAAGGCAAAGCTAACAGCATTGCATTATTCATTGTCAGGAAGAGTGGCTATCAGGCTTGATGAACTGATTGGGGGCTAAGTTATGAACGACGACAATGAAAATGTGTTGATTATTGCATATAACTTGTTCTGCACCATACTAATACCAGCAGTAATAGTATTGACAGGAATTTGGTCTTTGGAGTCGGAGAGCGATTTCACACATGGACGAACAGGAGGATTGCCGATGGGGGCATTGACTGTATTCGTTCCAGAGGTTATATTGGGTTTGAAGTGGAAAATGAAAAGGGCGTTTACAATTCCATGCTGTATTGCGTGGTGTATCTTCCTTCTTAAGATGGCACATTATTTCTTTGCTGTGGTTACAAATGCACCAATTACATATTATGGAACGGTGTGCATTGTGCTGTCTGGATTAATGTGGAGTATAGTCATGGAATTGAAGCAGGAATTAAAAGAATACCTTTTGGGGTTTCCACAGGAATATTGGCTTGTTCCGTGTTCTAATAGTTCGAGATATAACAAGGTGTTTCGCTTTATATGGTTAGTAGGCGTCGTTTTAGGAACGATATTTTTATTAATGATTAAATGGGGATGAGTCTTTGATAAAAGTTATATTTTATTTTTTGCTTGTAAGTATAGGAGCAGGTTTGGTGCAGATGAAAATACCGCTGTTTGGTCGTCATAGCAAGCGGTGGGAAGAACAAAATTATGCACAGCGGTTTGGCGGTATCTTTTTTCCGACATTCATTGCGCTTGTAGTTATCTTTTTATTTAATGAGTATAAGACGGCTCAATTACCCACTTTGAATGAAGAAATGCTGATGAATGGAGCGGAGTATTGTTTGGTAACTGATCTGAATGAGATAGGAGATGCGGATTATGCTTATGAGATAAAAAGCGGAAGCTCACAAGAGGAGATTTGCGGAATTATATCAAGTATATGTATAGACTTAAAATGGGAAGATGATTTGGTAAATGCCAGATATGAAAACGGAGAATATATTATCATCAACAATGGCATAACAATAGGACGGGCCGTCATAAATGACAAAGCAACAATAGATTTATTGAAGATATACTTTTATAACCAATAAAATGAAACTGTTTGTAAATATGAAACGATATTAATCAATTCAGGAGGATTACATCATGGAACGAGTAGCTAAATTTTTAAAAGAAGCAGAGACATATTATTTGGCAACAGTAGAAGGCGACCAGCAAGGGTAAGACCTTTTGGAACAGCACACATTTTGAAGGAAAGTTGTATATTCAGACTGGCAAGGTAAAGGATGTTTCAAAGCAGATTCACGCAAACCCGAAGGTAGAAATTTGTGCATTTAAAAATGGCGAGTGGCTTCGTGTAGCCGGAGAACTTGTAGAAGATGACAGAAGAGAAGCAAGACAGTCTATGCTTGATGCTTATCCATCTTTACAGAATATGTACTCAGCAGATGATGGAAATACCGAGGTATTCTATTTCAAGAATGCAACAGTCACATTCTCATCATTTACCCATGAACCGGAAATAGTGAAGTTTTAAAGGATAGCTGAAGATGGCAAAAAGTAAGAAAACTAAAATACATAAAAAGATTGATGGTCAGATTTTACAGATGAACAAACAATTTAGTAATCTAAAGATGAAGCAGAAGGATAAGATTACAGAATGGGTGTATGAAGAATACAAAAAGTATGTAACAGAGCATGATAAAGTACCTGATTTACTGGCAGATGAACAGATTGTTGAAGCTGTACTTGATAAGATAAATGAGGCACAAATCTGGATACCTGATGGAGAGATATACGATTATTATCGAAAAAGAAACCACAACTTCAAAAGAGGCTGGATAATAGAAAAGGTAAATTAGTTTAAATCCTATGTCAGACTTTTATAAGAGTATTGTTGATCAGGACATGGGCATCCGTTGT